>Ga0224500_10000355_pt1 | contig 32255 bp, 28 predicted proteins | sample SF_Oct11_sed_USG_FD_168126 | JGI IMG/M metagenome (GOLD analysis project Ga0224500, IMG submission 168126) | Sediment microbial communities from San Francisco Bay, California, United States - SF_Oct11_sed_USGS_4_1 | ecosystem: Environmental > Aquatic > Marine > Sediment | place: USA: California... | reverse complement strand
TCTACGGGACCACGCGCCCCGGCACGTTGCTCAAACAGCTCGTCCCGGTCAAGCCGGACCACTGGGACGTGACCCAACCCGGCTATCTGGAGATTGATCTGGTCTCCCATTCCGGCGCGTCCGCCGCAGGGGAGTTCCTGCATACGTTAGACGCCGTGGACATTCATACCGGCTGGGTGGAGCGACAGGCCGTGATGGGCAAAGGCCAGCACGGGATTCTCCAGGCCCTGCGCACGATCGAACAGCAACTCCCCTTCCCCTTGCGCGGACTGGATTCGGACAATGGGAGCGAGTTCATCAACGGGCATCTGGTCGCGTTCTGTCGGCGACACCGCATCCAATTCACGCGCTCCCGGCCCTATAAGAAAGATGATAACGCCCATGTCGAGCAGAAGAATTGGACGCATGTGCGCAAGCTCATCGGCTGGGATCGCTACGAGACCCTGGAAGCTCAGCAGGCACTCAATGCCCTCTATGCGGATCTGCGGCTGTTTCAGAATCTCTTTCAGCCGTCGCTGAAACTGCAGTGTAAAGAGCGGCGGGGCTCACGGCTGCTCCGGCGGTACGATGCGCCCCAGACGCCGTTTGCGCGGGTCCGGGCGAGCGCCGCCATCGACGCCGCCAAGGTGGCGGCCTTGGAGCGCCTCTTCCAGCACACGGATCCCTTTGTCCTCGCGCAGCGCATTGGGCAGCATCTGGATCGCTTGGTGACCCTCCGCAGCCGAGTCTCGCTGGCCGGTCCTCGATCGGGCGCCCGGTGGCGCGGCTGGACCTTCAGTCCACGAGCGCCGCAGTCTCGGGTCGCCTCGGCCGAAACGTTGGCACCCATAATTGGCCCAGGAGCCACGATCGGCTCGGCAGGCAAGGCAACGGTAGGGGGGAATGCAGGTCCGACACCTCATCCCCGTCCCGGTAAGAATTTCAAATGACGCAACGAGGAGGCCTTGGGTAAGAAATTCAGATGGCTTGATAGGTGGCTGGGGTGACCGCTTCCGGCGCTTTCGATGTGGTCGAAAAACAAGTCTCAACTACCCGGCTGATGGAGGAAAGGACAACTCCGTCAATTCGACATGCTCAATCCCTCGTTTGACAAGTGAAGAGATATCCAACATCCGCTCGACTTTCAGCACATCGTCGATCCGCGTTTTGGTGCTGGGATGGGGTGGGACAAAGAGCTTGCAGCAGTCCTGGTCTGGCTCGATAGAAATGTCGTAGGTGCCGATATGTTGTGCCTCATCAATGATCTCGCGTTTGTCCATTCCGATGAGTGGCCGGAGAATCGGGAATTCGGCCGCCTCCTCAACGGCGCAGAGGTTCTGAGGAGTTTGTGAAGCCACTTGCCCAAGACTATCGCCGGTTATGAGTGCCCAGCAGTGTTCCCTTCTCGCCAATTCTTCAGCAATTCGTACCATCATCCGTCGATAGAGCACCACCCGAAATGGGGCGGGTGCAGTCAGGACAATCTCCCGTTGGATTTCTCCAAAGGGAACGACATAGAGTCTGGAGTTGTACTGATAGGCGGTAAGGATGCTCGCGAGCTCCCGGACCTTTTCTTCGGAGGCTCGACTGACTAGAGGGCGGCCAGAAAAATGAACGAAGCTCGCTTGGCAACCACGCTTGATCATGCGATAGGCCGCGACGGGTGAGTCGATGCCTCCGGAAAGCAAGCAGGCAACTTGGCCGCTGACGCCGACCGGCATGCCACCAGGCCCCTCGTGCTTTTCTGCTGAGCAGAATACTTCTTTTGATAAGAGTTCGACGTACACGGTCAAGTCAGGGGTTTTTAAACTGACTTTCTTGTCGGTTTTGTTGCAAATGGCGGCACCAAGCTCTCGCTCGATATCCATTGAGGTCAGCACCAGCCGTTTATCTGCTCGTCTTGCGGTAACTCTGAACGTAGAAAATGAGTGCTGCTTGATCTCCTCTAGGACAGCAGTTGTGAGAACGTCAAGGTTTGGATTGGAGAGCTGGAGGGGGATCACTTGGCCGAGCGAAAAGTTCGCAATACCGCAAACACGTCGCAATCGCGCTCGAACGACCTCTGGAGCCACTGCCAGAGGGAGTCGAATGCGGATCCGACTGTGGAGGTTCTCAACCTGCCTGACTCCAAGATCTTGGAGAGCTGTTCGAATGTTATGGATCAGACAACGCTCGAATGATTCACGATTCCGGCCCTTGAGGGCGAGCTCATGATAGTGAACAATGGCGCATCTCATATCGTTCGTAGCGCCTCGTTCACGAAGTGTGAAGCATAGGCAAGCGGCGATGGATGTCTCATTCTCGTCAGTGAGATACGCTTCACAGGAAATGATTCACGCGCCGAGCGATTCGAGGAATCGTTCGGCGTCGATGGCAGACATACAGCCGGTTCCGGCTGCAGTCACGGCTTGGCGATAATGAGCATCTGACACGTCGCCTGCGGCAAAGACTCCGGGAACGCTTGTCGCGGTACCATGGGTTGTGAGGAGGTAGCCGGTCTCACTCATCTTAAGTTGTCCTGTAAAGAGTGTCGTATTGGGACGGTGGCCAATGGCTAAGAAGAGACCGGCACAGGGCAAATCCCACTCTTTGCCGGTGACGACATTTCTAAGCCGGACACCCGTGACAACATCCTGTCCCAGCACATCTTTGACGACACCATTCCAAATAAATGCGATCTTCTCATTCTTCACTGCTCGATCTTGCATGATCCGAGAAGCTCGCAGTTTGTCACGACGATGGATGACCGATACCTTGCTGGCAAACTTGGTGAGAAACGTGGCTTCCTCCATCGCACTATCTCCGCCACCCACGACGACGAGTTCCTTGTCCTTGAAGAAAAATCCGTCGCATGTCGCACAGCTGGAGACACCGTGGCCCCACAAACGTTTTTCGTTGGGAAGACCGAGCGTAATCGGCGAAGCACCGGTCGCAATGATCAGCGTCTTGGCTTCCAGGGTTTCTTCGTCATCCACGACGACTATAAAAGGGCGAGTCTTTAGATCCACAGATGTGACATCGCCAGTCTTAAACACCGTCCCAAACCGTGCTGCCTGGGTCCGCATTTCTTTCATCAGATCAGGGCCCATGATGCCCTTGGCGAATCCAGGATAATTCTCAACTTCGGTCGTCGTCGTCAGTTGGCCACCTGCCTGCCACCCCTCGATAAGAAGTGGAGACAAATTGGCTCGTGCTGTATACACGGCAGCAGTGAGTCCCGCAGGACCTGAGCCGATGATCACAACGTTGTGCATGATGTGTGACTCTATCACAGGGCAGGAAGCTGAGGGTAGAACGATGTTGCACAATTCATGGAGATACTGAGCAGGTCGTGAAATAGTGCATGTTCTATCCGCTGATTCATCATGAAATAGGGCATTTGTGAGTTTCTGCTCGAAATGAGTACGCACTATTTAGTGCTCGGCTGAGCAAATCAGTCCGGTGGCGGTCTTGACTCTTGCGGCCTTTGGCTTGAGGCCTCTCTATTTCAAGGCGAGCTTGCGTATCAGAGAGACCGGAAAGATGTATACAACTGGCGAACGGACTTCGCCAGACTGCGAGGGGCCCTCGTGCCGTCAAGCACATAGTCTGCCAGGCGACGTTTCTTCGCGAGTGGCATCTGGCTCTTGATCCGACGTAGGGCTTCAGCTCTCGTAAGCCCGTTGCGTTTCTTGAGTCGGGCGATTTGAGTTTCCTGATCAGCTGTGACAATGATAGTCTTATCCACACGCTTGTCGATACCGGCTTCAAAGAGGAGGGGAACGTCGTAGACCACGACGGCCTTCGGATCATTCTTGGCAACTTGTCTTGTCAGCCGTTGTTGTTCGCGGGCGACACGAGGGTGGATGATCCGTTCAAGTTGGCGCAGTTTCGTCCGATTCTGGAAGACGATCTGACCAAGGGCCTGTCGGTCGATCGTCTTGTCAGGGTGTAGAATATCGGCTCCAAAGTAACGAACACTCTCGCGCCAGGCTGGTTTCCCTGGCTGTACCACGTCTCGTGCCAATGCATCGGCATCGATCACAATGGCGCCGCATTGTTTGAACAGCTTCGCCACGGTACTTTTCCCGGTAGCCACACCACCAGTGAGTCCAATCACAATCATGACGGCGGAGCTTATCATGTGGCATACCAATCAAGAAACTGCGATTGACATCCCCAGTTTCTAGCGAGTATGAGTTTCTTCATGCAGCAGGTATTTCTCATGGCGATCGGCTTCTGGCTCGTGGGAACGGGGTTAGGTGTCGCCGAGACAGAACTGAGGGTGTCCACCGCACGAACGATCACCGTCGCAGCAGACGGTTCGGGGGATTTCTCGTCGATTCAAGAAGCCGTCGACAGTGCCGGGAAAGGCGACACTGTGCTGATCAAGGCGGGGGCCTATGCTCAAGACCTCACGATTCATAGTAAGGAAAAGATCAGAATCATCGGTGAGGGAGTGGATCGAGTTGTTCTACAGGGCCGCGGTGAGATGGTTGGTGTCCTGCATATCGGAAAATGGCCCTATGGGGCCACGGACATCGAGATCAGCGGTCTTACGATCAATGAACATGGTGGCCACGCGCTCGGAATATTCAATGGAAAAGGCATCACCCTACGGCAGGTTCATGTGAAAGGCATGGTATTCGGCCAGCAGGTCCAAGATGTCAGAATCGAAGACTGTGTGATCGGGGGGAGCGAGACAACGGGTATACACTTTTCTGATTCTCAGGCTGTTCTGATCGGGAATGTCATCCATGACAACGATCATGGGGTCAATGTGACTGGAAGGTCCTCGGTTCGTCTTGAGCGTAATATCATCACCGGAAATCTGTTCGAGGCAGTCGTCATTACTGATCAGGCGACGGCGGTCTTGATGAACAATACTCTCGTGAAGAATGGTGGAGGAGCGTCGTTCCTCGGTATGTCTATCAGCGAGGTCTCGGGAAACATTGTCAGCTTGAACAAGGTTGGCCTGCTGATCGCACCATCGAGTCAGACCAAGACCTCGTACAATGCCTTGTTCAATAGTGAAGCCGACTTCATGATGCCCGGCTCACCGAATCGTCCCGCCCCTGAACTGAAGGTCGCCACGGATGTCACTGCCGATCCGAGGTTTGTCGATGCGGAGCATGATGACTTCCGCCTCAGGTCCGATACGGTACTCCTTAATCGCGGCGGATTTCGCTATCTTGGAGCGCTCCCTCCGATTCAGCCTTCTTTATCTAAACACCCATAATCCTTTAAAACCAACTAGATAGACAATGGCTACCCCACTGGGAGGAATGCGTATGGTATGCTTTCTCAATGGTGGGCTGACTTCCGGGTGAGTTGCCTCAAGTCTCAGAGCATTCGCGCCGACAAGGAATCAACCAGGAGGTTCCCTGTGGCTAGCTTCCGGAGCAATCTTGAAAAACCGTCAGGTGAGGGAATTCCTTCCCTCATGGATATGGAGTCCGGTAAGCTCGTCGGAGCGGTATTGCCCATGTCTGAGCAGGCCCAGATCCAGATGCGCAATAGCATCGAAGTGATCGAATACCTCCTAAATCAGGAACGTGTCGTCTGGAGCTGAGCCTTCGAGCCGTATTTCCCACCTTCCCTGCCTCCAGGTACACAAGGAAATCGAGTCCTTCAGCCCTCCCTCTTCAGACTGTTCGAAACAATTCGAGTGGGTTCTCCGATATTTTCCCAAGCGATAGACCTCAGTCCGAAGCCTCAAGAGACCGATGAAGGAATGAGCAGAGTTCTCTATCGACTGAGCGCGGCTTGATTCCTGCGGCGAGCAGGTTCATGGTGCGCAGCTTCGGGATATACGCATTCTATTGATTGGGGTCGTATGGGAAAAGCACGACGGACGGCTGGGCATTCGAAAGGCTCTCGAGGGGCTGAGCGACAACGGCTCGACGAAGATGCGGCCCGCAAACAACATTGGAAGCGGTGGGGGCCATACCTCAGCGAGCGTGCTTGGGGAACGGTCCGCGAAGACTACAGCCCCCATGGAACTGCCTGGGAATCCTTCCCCCATGACCATGCTCGGTCACGCGCCTATCGTTGGAACGAGGATGGACTCGCCGGCGTCTCTGATCGTCATCAATATTTGTGCTTTGCGATTGCACTTTGGAACGGGCAGGATCCTATTCTGAAGGAACGACTATTTGGGCTGACAGGTAATGAGGGCAATCATGGAGAAGATGCAAAGGAATACTATTTCTATCTAGATTCAACGCCTACCCATTCATATATGAAGTATCTGTACAAGTATCCCCAGAAAGAGTTTCCTTATGCAAAGCTCGTCGAGGAGAGTCGACGTCGTCAACGGGGAGATCTTGAGTATGAGCTGATTGATACCGGCGTCTTTGAAGAACATCGGTATTTTGATGTGGTTGTGGAGTATGCAAAGGCAACACCGGAAGAGGTACAGATCCGGATACAGGTGGCCAACCGTGGTCCAGATCCTGCCGTACTCACATTGCTCCCTACATTGTGGTTCCGGAATACCTGGTCGTGGGGACTGGATGCACGGCGACCCAGAATGCGTCAAGGAACACCGATCAATGACTGGAGTGTGATCGAATTGAATCACGAGTACTACGGTGAACGCCGGCTGTGGTGTGAACGAAAACCCACGCTGCTTTTTACCGAAAATGAGACAAACTCCCGACGACTATACGGCGATCAAGAGGGTGCCAAATATGTGAAAGACAGTTTTCATGATTATGTGATCAGGGGCCAAACTGATGTGGTCAACCCTGAGAAGTTCGGCTCTAAGGCAGCCGCGCATTATGTATTCACGTTGGCGCCAGGGAAATCCGACGTGGTCCGCCTACGCCTCACCAATGAAACAGGGTTGGGTGGTTTCACGGCAGCGACGTGCGATCGCCTTTTCGCACAACGGATTCAGGAAGCCAACGAATTTTATGATGAACTGGCGCCACCAGATCTCTCCGAGGACGCGAAGATGGTCCAGCGGCAGGCATTTGCTGGATTGCTGTGGAGCAAACAGTTCTACCACTATGACCTCAAGCGTTGGCTGGTTGGAGATCCCGGTATGCCGGACCCTCCTTCCGAACGTCTGCGCGGACGGAATTCAGACTGGACACACCTATACAATGCCGACGTCATCTCGATGCCTGACAAATGGGAGTACCCTTGGTATGCCGCGTGGGATTTGGCTTTCCATTGCATCCCTTTAGCCCTGGTCGATTCGACCTTTGCCAAGGAACAGCTGATTCTGATGCTGAGGGAATGGTACATGCACCCGAACGGTCAGATCCCGGCCTATGAATGGGCGTTTGGCGACGTGAATCCTCCTGTTCATGCCTGGGCGGCCTGGCGTGTCTATAAGATCGAAAAGAAGCGGAAGGGGGTCGGCGATCGGGTCTTTCTGGAGCGCGTATTTCACAAGTTGCTCTTAAACTTTACCTGGTGGGTCAATCGAAAGGACGCCGAGGGCAAGAACATCTTCCAGGGCGGATTCTTAGGGCTCGACAACATCGGTGTGTTCGATCGCAGCGCACCACTGCCGACCGGGGGTCATATTGAACAGTCTGATGCGACCAGCTGGATGGGAATGTACTGTCTGAACATGTTGTCGATTGCCCTGGAGTTGGCGCGTGAGAACCGTGCCTACGAGGATGTCGCCAGCAAGTTTTTCGAGCACTTCGTCTATATCTGCAGAGCGATGAATAACATCGGAGGAGAGAAGATCGAATTGTGGAATAGGGAAGACGGGTTTTTCTATGACGTTCTCCACTTGCCGGATGGGCGAACCTTTCCTCTCAAAGTTCGTTCTCTTGTGGGACTCATCCCCCTATTCGCCGTTGAAACGCTGGATTCGGAGTTGATCGATAGACTGCCGCGGTTCAAGCATCGAATGCAGTGGTTCATCGAAAATCGGCCAGATTTCAGCGCGCACGTCGAGACGCAGTCGCGTGACGGCGAAGTGCGAAGGTTTTTGTCCCTGGTCAATCCGACGCGACTCAAGTCGGTGTTACGCTACATGCTGGATGAGGAGGAGTTTCTATCTCCCTATGGCATCCGTGCCCTGTCTCGCTACCACAGGGACCGTCCCTACGTGCTGTCACTCATGGGCAACGAGTATCGAGTGGACTATGAACCGGCTGAGTCGAGGACAGGTTTATTTGGTGGTAACTCGAATTGGCGCGGTCCGATTTGGTTCCCGGTCAACTACCTGTTGATCGAATCGCTCCAAAAGTTCCACTATTTTCTCGGAGAGGCCTACAAGGTCGAGTACCCGGTTCGAAGCGGCCGATATGTTTCATTGAACGAGGTGGCTTCCGAGCTCTCACGCCGGCTAACACATCTCTTCCTACGTGACTCAACTGGTCGACGTCCTGTCTTTGGCAACACCGAGACGTTTCAGGAAGATCCGTTCTGGCAGGATGCGATTCCATTCTACGAATACTTTCATGGAGATAACGGGGCCGGTCTCGGGGCCAGCCATCAGACAGGATGGACCGGGCTTGTGGCCAAGCTAATCCAGCAATCCGGCGAATAAGATACAATCCAGATTTTCTGTAGTCTCACGCATCCGAATCCTTGTTCGACCCGACGCGAGAACCTGACGAAGGCCTCGCTCAACAAACATGGACGGCTGATTCTGGTGCATCCATGGAAGCAGTGAGCTGATGAGGATAGGACCGCAAGATTGTCAGAATTTGCACCGTGGGCTCAGTCTTGAATGGTTGGAAACAAATGGACGTGGCGGATCGTCCTCAGGGACTGTAGCGGGCGCCAACACACGTCGGTATCACGCCCTGTTGCTGACAGCGCCCCATACCGAGAGCAATCGGTATGTGCTCGTCAATCACGTCGAGGAATGGCTCCAGATCGGAGGTGAGGAATACTCCCTCTCGACGAACGTGTACCCCGGAGCCGTTCATCCAGATGGATATCGTCACTGCCATTCCTTTTCATCCACACCATGGCCAACCTGGTTGTTTAGGTATCAGAGCACAATCTGTCGGCGTGAAATTATCCCTATCTACGGCCGAGACCTTGTCATCCTACGATGGACTCTCATGGAATCACCGAATCAGACTGCCACTCTCAGGGTACGGCCGATGTTGACGGGTCGTGACTATCACGCGCTCCATCACGAAAACGGACAACTCTCCGCCGCCTTCCTCATGCCCTCAGCAGGACAAGTTGTTTGGCAACCTTATGCCGGTCTCCCGCCCGTGTACAGCTTCCACACGGGGACCTATCGTCATGCCGCTGACTGGTATCGGCATGTACAGTTTCCCCTGGAACAGGAGCGAGGGCTTGAGTATGAGGAAGACTGGTGGTCACCAGGGGAGTTCCTATTCGAGTTGATAGTTGGGGAGGAACACACGCTAGCTTTCACCAGCGATGCTATTGATAGCCTTGATGTTATGGCACTCATCTCCCGTGAACGCGCGCGACGCACGCAGCTGCAAGAAACCGCACAGGCCACTGACTCATTGGTGGAGGCATGTCGGCTCGCGTCCGAAAGCTTTTTGGTCCAACGAGAGACGAGGCAGACGGTGATCGCCGGCTATCCCTGGTTTACCGATTGGGGTCGAGATACGTTCATATCACTCCCTGGACTGTGTCTTGTGACGGGGCGGTATGAAACTGCCTGGCGCATCATCGAATCATTTTCCGGTTATGTTTCAGAGGGGATGATCCCCAATCGCTTCCCTGACAGCGGGAGCGACCAGGAATACAACACCATCGATGCCTCGCTCTGGTTCATTTATGCCGTCGATCGATACCTTGCCTATAGCAACGACCTACCACGCGTCCAAGCTGTCGCCTGGCCCGCGATCAAACAGATTCTCGATGGGTATCGAGAAGGTACGCGATACGACATCCATATGGACATCGATGGACTCATTACAGGTGGAACACCAGGCACTCAGCTTACTTGGATGGATGCGAAAGTCGGCGACTGGGTGGTCACGCCACGCCATGGAAAACCGGTTGAGGTGCAGGCGTTGTGGATGAGGGCGTTGGACATCGGACTACGACTGGCGACACAGTTCCTGGAAGCTACTTACGCCAAGAGATGCCGCCAAGATAGGGCACGAGCTCTCGAATCCTTCCGTACGAGATTCTGGTATGAAGATGGCCAGTATTTGTACGATACGATCGATGGACCGGCCGGGAGTGACACCTCAATACGTCCAAATCAGATGTATGCGATCTCCCTCTGTGATGACCTTGTAACTAGGGATCAGGCCGTACGTGTTCTCAAGATCGTTACGGACCATCTCCTCACGCCTGTAGGGTTACGAACTCTGTCTCCGCATGATGCTAAATATTGCCCACGATACGAAGGTAGCCCGATGAAACGAGATCATGCGTATCATCAAGGAACTGTCTGGCCGTTTCTTTTCGGTCCTTTCATAACCTCCTGGATGAAGACCTTTGGATTAACGTCTGAGAACCAAAAGGTGGCCCGGTCATTTCTCAACGGTTTAGAGGAGCATGTACAAGAAGCCTGCATCGGGCAGATCTCTGAAATCTTCGACGGCGACGCTCCTCACCATCCTCGGGGCTGTCCTGCCCAAGCCTGGTCTATCGCCGAACCTCTACGTGCAATGGTCGAGGATCTTGGGGCGTCGATTCCAAGAGTCCCTACCAAGTCGACACAAACCTAAAATCTCAGCGCGCCTGGCGGATCAACGAGTCCACTCACATCTGGCGATCTTGACAGCGTTTCCCATGCAGCCGTACTGTGAGGATGTCTTAAGGTGGAAAAGGGGGGGAACTGTCATGAGGCAGCGAGATAGATGCACACGAGTTGAGCGGCTTCTTATAGCTGGAATGCTGACAACCGGTGTCTTGAGCTCGGCGATGCCTCAGGTCGGTTCGGCAGAAGATCTCCCCAGAGAAGCCACCTTGCCGCTTAGCCTCGCCAACAAGGCGACGCAGGCGGCGGTCGAAGCCTGTAAGAAAGATGGATATCGAGTCAGTGTGTCCATCGTCGATCGTAACGGCGTACTGCGCGCGATGGGACGCGCCGATGGAGCAGGGCCACATACGGTTGATAGCAGTCGGAAAAAGGCCTACACAGCCGTGAGTATCCGTCGCCCGACCAGCGAACTGGCCGATCTGATCATAAAAGTCCCGACGCTTGAGGCGCTTCGAGATATGAATAGTGAGATCCTGATTTTAGGTGGAGGCCTTCCCATCGAGATCGGCGGAGATGTGGTAGGCGGGATCGGAGTCGGTGGAGCACCAGGTGCTCATCTCGATGATGCCTGCGCGCAGCAGGGACTTGATGCAATCGGCGCCACTCCCAAGGTTTCTACGCCCAAGTGAGCATTCTCGCACGGACTCTTATTCTCGGGAGTGCACTGTTGCTCAGTGTAGGGTGCAATAGTAATACGCCCGAACCAGCATCTGCAGAACTAGATTCTGCGCGACTTCGATTAACCATCATCAGAATGGCCACCGATCCGTTCCTCCAGCGGTTCAATCTCACCATGAAGGTCCAGGGAACAGCAGGCTGTGCCTCATCAACCGAGTTGTTTCCCGATACTGGTTATGCGGGGCGGAGGAATGTCTATCAGGCAGCCAAGGGCATGGTGTACGTCGTAGGAGAGTACGACGCACGAGTCATTGATTCCCAGACCTGTCGAACGAGTCTTTCGGAGTTTCGGCACCTCGATCGAGAGGTGATTTTCCTTGGTAGCTTCGACCAGGATGACGAACACCGCTGGAGGTATTTCCCATCCTTCCAGCGTCCGGAACTACCGTTTGTAAAGCGCTAAGATCATGCAACAAGCGATCACCGGATATCATCAAGATGAATATGGAGATTGGGTCGCTGAGTTAGCCTGTGGCCATGGACAACACGTGCGTCATCAACCTCCATTTTTCAATCGTCCTTGGGTGGTCGGCGAGATCGGACGAAACGAGCATCTCGGCACGTATCTGAACTGCAAGAAGTGCGAGGAGCCGGCTGAGCTGGTACCTCCAGGTTAATCCCGGACACTTCCGTAGCTATTCCTTTTCAACGCAGTTTATTGTCTTGGTAAACATGATTCTCAATAAGATATAGGGCGATAGCAGTGCGTATCCCTGTGAGATCTGAATGAAGGGTGCGAAATAATAGGTCTTGCATAAGAAGATCGTTCTTCTGCATCATCACAAGGAACAAGATCCGTGCATGTGTGATCACTAATCCGGCACGGCGATGAAGGGTCCGATTACACCGCGTCCTAAGTTTAGAGCCGTTCGGATCTCTTGACAGAGCTTGTTCGTTTATCTGAGAACCGTTGTCACATTCTACACGGTAGCTCTCTCATGAGAGAGCCCTTCATGCTGACTCAACGATACCAGGTTGCCGTACTCTTTGGACTAGTAGTCATTATTGGTTGCTACCTGCTGCTGCCGTTGGGTGTGTCGTACCTTCTGGCACAGAAGCTTCGGGATTTCGGGTACAGCCATGTGATCCTGCAATTGAGCTATCCCGGGTTGAAACAGATCCGTGTTCCGGTGCTCTCATTCCAGGAGGATTGGGGTGAGGAGCAATTGATCGTCTCGTTGATGAATACAGAGATTCAGTACGATCTATCACAGTTACTTCAGGGGCGAACAAGTCGGATCGTGCTTCGAGAGGCGACGGTCCAGATCCTGAACACTCCTACGACGGGGCGACTCCAGGAAGATGGGAGATCATCCGAAGAGGTTGATGACGACGCATCACTATTGAGCCTCATCACCGCCGGTGATCTGTTGAGAAGCTTACCGATCCTCCCTTTCGAGGAATTGCAGCTTGATCATCTCAGCTTCTTTCGGGAACAGGCGACGGGTCCGCTCCGTAGGGTGACGATCGCCGGAAGCCTGACGTACAGTAACCGAGAGTTGGGTGGTCATCTCTCGTTTCGGGGTCTTGATACTGCCTCCTACGGACTCGTGGTCGTGGGAAATTCCGCCAGCACGTGGTCTGCGATCCTTTCCTCCCAACGACCTCATGCTTCTCCGATTGTGGCATGGCAATCTCAAGCCCAGCCGAGCGGTTCGCAGATTCAGGTCAATGGCCGTCTGCAGGTCAACGTGCAGGAACTTGCTCCATTTATCGCGCTGTTGGTTCCCATCGGCCCAGAATTGGAAAAGGTCACAGGTCACATCGCGATCGATTGGGCAGGAAAGGCTGAAGCCGATACCACTCTTGATTCTCTGGACCAGGATGCGCAAACACATCTGGCAGGGAATATTCAAGTCAATGCCACGCTGCCAGGCCTCAAAGGGGTCGCGAAGGATATCGCGTTGGAGTACGAAGGGACATTTGCGGGGAATGCCTCCCAGCTCGAATGGGTGATGAATCCTGGTGTTCTGCTCACGGCGACCCTCAATACACAACCGCATATCATCCCTGAAATGATTCGGGTGGTTCTCCCTCACGGTGAGCAACCCGTGCGGATGGAAAATAAGAAACCCGTACAAGGTACCTTACGCTGGAGGGAAACCCCTGCACGAGTGAGCGTTCAGGGGCCGTTAAATATTAGTTACGGCCAGACGACAGGTCCGGTGGTCGCACAATTCCAAACCACGCGTGCGGAAGGGGTCGGACAGGAGTTGGTCCTGGTTGAAGGAACCTATGATCTAGAGGGGATTCTTCCCAAAGCCATGACCGACGTCCTCTCAGCCAAAGAAGCGGTGGGCGGTGTTCGAGGTACCATCAAGTTGAGCGGGACGCAGGTAGGGGGGGTTCTGTTGCCAGCATCTTCAGTGACGGTGAAACAGGTTAGCAAGGGGACAACACACATTCCAGGTCTCATGCTAGAGCTTTCCGAGCCCATGGCGGTTGAGTGCGATGTGAAGGCGATCCGCTGTAGCGGCGGGCCAATGACGGCAACGGTTCAGGTACCGACGTTAAGAATAGGAGGCCGGAACGTTCATACCACGCAAGGGCTGTTGCGCCTGGAAAGGGCGCAAACAAGAGGGGACGAATGGCAGGCACAAGGGACCTTCTTAGTCGATGGCGTGCGTCTGGATTCTCATTCTTTGGCGCTTGCTCCAAGTATGTGGAGTCTTGAGTTCGCTGCCGATCATGTTGGCGTGAAGGCAGATCTTCGTGTCGATCTGCCGGTACGCACCGAATTCATTACGGCGAAGATCGAACAGCCGTACCGAGGGAAACAAGGGACGCTGCATGGAATGGTTGGTCCGTTCACATTTAACAGTGCTGACGGTCGGCTCAGCAAAATCGTGACTGGGCTTCCCCCATCTACCGATGTCGTTGACGGAACATTTCGTGGGACCGTGGACGCCTCCTGGTCCGGTGGCCTGGGTGAGGCATCGAACGAAATGAAAATTACTGCAGCCGCTGCTGAATTCGTGAGCCAGAACCTGTCAGGATATTACTCCGACTATGTGATGAAGGGTCTGAGCACGACGATGAATGTGCAGATGGATGGACCTGAATCCCTTGCCATGGTTCAACCGGCGTCCATTCTGGTAACATCGATACGCAGTGGTGTTGATATCTCCAATCTGGGAGCGCTCTACCAGATCCATTGGCGCTTTCTCGATGAATTGCCCATCATTGAGATAAAAGATTTTCAGTGTGATGTTCTCGGAGGTCAAGTCACGACTCCCGGTCTTATGGTACAACTAAACAAGCCACCGTTTTCGACGACTTTTTCCCTGCACAATCTGGATCTTGCAAGAATTCTTAGTGTGGAACAGCAGCGAGGGCTGCAGGGAACGGGAATACTCAACGGGACGGTTCCGGTGACATTTACATCCAGCGGAGTGAGCGTGAAAGATGGACAGGTTGAGGCACAGCCTCCAGGGGGTGTATTGCGGTATGTCTCCGAGTCCGCAACAGCTAAGGGTACCTCGGATTCAGACCGCCAACTCCAGCTTGTCGAGGAGGCACTGAACAACTTTCATTATTCGCTGTTACGAGTCGGAGTGAGATACGAAGAGACCGGGACCTTGAATTTGAGTGCTCGTCTTGAAGGGAAGAACCCCGACTTGAAGAACACACCTCCGATTCATTTTAATTTGACGGTACAGGAGCACATTCCGACGTTGCTGAAGAGTCTGCGCCTGGTGGAAGATATCCAAGGGTCTATCGAGAGAAAGTATGGGCGATTATGACCATTATGAGGATGACTATGCGGAGTAGAGTGATGCTGTTCAGTGTTGAGATGCTGCTGTCGGGAGCTCTACTCATCAGCCTGGAAGCCTGTGCTCCTCGTGTCGAAGTGGCGCCGTCGGACAAGCCGATTACCATCAATCTCAATGTCAAAATTGATCATGAAATTCGTCTAAAAGTAGACAAAGAACTCGATGATGTCATCTCGAAGGACAGTGGATTGTTTTAGGTGATGGAGGGAACGATGCGGAGGGTAATATGGGGCCTCGCAATGTGTATCGCGGTCATTGTGCTGACAACGGCATCGGTCGTTTCCGCATTGTCGCTGGACGAAGCCAAAGCCAAGGGTTTGGTCGGGGAGCGGCCAACCGGGTATCTAGGGGTGGTGAACGGTTCCAACGCGGAGGCTCAGGCACTGATTGCGGATATCAATCAAAAGCGGCGGCAAGCCTATGAAGACATCGCCAAGCGTAATCGAACGCCGGTGAAGACGGTTGAGACGTTGGCAGGAGAGAAAGCGATCCAGAGCACCAAACCAGGACATTTCATTGAAGGCCCGGGCGGATGGATCAAGAAATAACCGCTACCCGTAGCGGTCGTTTTTCCACGGGAGTGCGGTATTAGAGTACCCACGAACCTCCCAGAACCCCTTTTCGTCTTTATCCGAAAACGTAATCTCCTTCACCCACTTTGCCCCCTTCCAGGCATACCGTTTCGGGACGATGACACGAACCGGTCCGCCGTGTTCACGCGAAAGCGGTGTGCCGTTCCAGCTGTGTGCGAGCAACACATCCTCATCATCACAGGCCTCTAGCGGTAAGTTGGTCGTATAGTCATCGTAGGACTTAAAGAGGACAAATCGAGCAAGCGAGAGAGGGCGCACGACCGCCATCAGCTGCCTGAAACTCACACCTTCCCAGTCATTGTCGTATCGGCTCCAGGATGTGACACAGTGAAAATCTGATCGGTGTTGAAACTGCGGTTGTGCCAAGAATTGTTCCCATGTCCAAGTCAGAGGAGTCGTGATGAAGCCTGCGACGGTCAACCGCCAGTCGCTCACCGGAATGTCAGGCTTGAACCCAAGATCTAATATGGGAAAGGTCTCAACAAGATGTTGCCCCGGCGGCAACCGGTCATCCCCCTCATAAAAGACTTCACGCTCTTCCCCACCACGTCGTGCTTTTGCCCACTGTTCTTTCGTCTTCGTGAGTCGATTGAACTCGTTCATTGCAGCCTCACAACCACAGACTACGAAAAGTGAGATTGCTCTGACAACTTCTTTCTCGCATCATGTTGTAAGATTCTTGAGGATCCGGCGACAGACTAGCAAGCCGGTTATCTCGTTGACAGAACGAAGGGGAGCCACCATGATACGTCAGGATGCCGTCATGACCACCCAGGTTTCACAGCAAGCTGATTCCAAAAACCCGAACACAGGCAAGATCGTGATTGCCTTGCTGATCGCATTTGGCATTGGGGCCTTTTTCTATTTTGATCTCGGACGGTTTCTTTCCCTGGCCTCGCTGAAAGACAATCGGGATCTTCTGTTGGCATTCACAGACGCGAATTTCGCGCCAGCAGTAGGGATTTTCATCATGGCCTACGTACTTGTGGCCGGCTTGTCTCTTCCTGGGGCCGTCATTCTCACGCTGGCCGGTGGGTTCTTGTTCGGCGCGGGTTTGGCAACGTTGTTCATCAATATCGGGGCCACGACCGGCGCGACCTTGGCGTTTCTGGCCGCACGCTATTTATTACGGGATACGGTCGAACAAAAGTTTGGAAAATGGCTGGGGCCCTTCCAGGAGGGATTCGCTACGAATGCCTTCAGCTACTTGTTAACCCTCCGCCTCATCCCGCTCTTTCCCTTCTTCGTAGTGAACCTGGTGTCAGGACTGACGCGTGTGAGTACCGGAACGTATGTCACAGCCACAGCCATCGGCATCATTCCCGGTTCTTTTGTCTACGCCTACGCAGGACGACAACTGGGTACCATTGATTCCTTGAAAGAAATTGCCTCGCCCAATGTGATTACGGCCTTTGTGTTGCTTGGACTTCTCGCATTATTCCCTGTGGTGTACAAGAAATTCGCAGCAAAATCTGCCTGATGACACCGACTGATTATAGACAAGGAATGGTGAGATCCGATGATCACGCAACCTGTCCAAAGGATGACTGGCATGAGTGAGTCCGATCAATCTCTCGTGTATCCCAACGACGAACACAATCGGCAACTTGTCGCCAATGTACATCCGTCAGACTGGGTCAACCCCGAGTCGACGGGCCGCTACAACATCGTGGTGATTGGTGCCGGAACTGCCGGTTTGATTACGGCCGTTGTGGCGGCGAGTCTCGGAGCGAAAGTCGCCTTGATTGAAAAACGTTTAATGGGTGGAGACTGTCTGAATGTCGGGTGTGTTCCGTCGAAAGGTATGATTCGCGCAGCGAGGGCATGGGCCGATTTACGGAAAGCATCAGAATTCGGTCTTCACATCCCACCTGGGGTGACATACGATTTCGGGGCCGTGATGACGCGGATGAGAAAGCTACGGGCGCGCATCAGCCAGAATGACTCTGCCCATAGGTATGCCAAACTTGGAGTCGATGTCTACATCGGCAGCGGGCGTTTTCTGGGTACCGATACGATTCACGTCAACGGACCGGCAGGCGATCGGATTCTCAGGTTTGTGAAAGCCGCCGTCTGTACCGGCGCGCGGGCTTCGGAGCCGTCCATACCAGGGCTTCAGGAGGTGGGATATCTCACGAACGAGACCGTCTTTTCCTTAACCAAGCTCCCGCAACGGATCGGAGTAATCGGGGCGGGCCCGATTGGGTGTGAGCTCGCGCAAGCCTTTGGTCGGTTTGGAAGCCAGGTCTACCTCATCGAGGCGACCCACGGCATTATGCCCAATGAAGATCGTGATGCGGCAGAGATTGTCGAGCAACAGATGCGTCGTGATGGTGTCCAACTACTCTGCTGCGGGAAAGACTTGAGAGTAGAGAAAACCTCTGATGGAAAACGTTTGACCCTCGATTCGCATGGCCAACACTATGATGTGATGGTCGATGAGATTCTTGTCGCGATCGGACGGACGCCGAATGTTGAGGGGATTGGTCTTGAGGCAGCAGGCGTGGACTACGATAAGAACGGAATCAAGGTCAACGCGCGCCTCCAAACGACCAATCCGAAGATCTATGCAGCGGGCGACATCTGCTCACGGTACAAGTTTACCCACGCCGCCGATGCCATGGCGCAAATCGTCATCCAGAATGCGCTCTTTCCTCATCCGTTCGGGTTAGGGTACGCCAGTGCCGAAGTGTTGAACATGCCATGGTGCACCTTCACTGAACCTGAACTCGCCCATGTCGGCATGTATGAAAAGGATGCAAAGGAAAAGGGGATTGAGCTGGAAACCTATACATACAAGTTGGATGAGGTTGATCGTGCAATCCTCGATGGAGAGGACGAAGGATTTGCGCGCGTCCACCTCAAGAAAGGAACCGACAAGATCCTCGGGGCGACGATCGTGGCGGCACGTGCCGGTGATATAATCAGCGAATTTTCGGTAGCCATGAAAGCAGGGGGAGCCAAAACAATCGCCGGTACGATTCACCCCTACCCAACACAAGCCGAGGTGAACAAGAAAGTGGTGAATCTGTGGCGGAAAGCCCATTTCACACAGAGCACAAAGAACGTGCTTACGAAAGTATTTGCCTGGATGAGGCGATAACGGTTCAAGCAGGAGAAGAGCGCGAATGATCCATATAGCTATGGTGTTGGGGATCTTGTTGTTGGGCGCGCCGGTATGGGGGCAGGGCGGATCCCTGCTGGAAGTGGGGAGGTTTTCATCAAGCGAACCAGGGCTTGGCCTGCCAGAAGGTTGGAAGCCCCTGACGTTCAAAAAGATTCCCAAGCTGACCACATATGAATTGGTGAAAGATGGAGGACGGATAGTTGTTAAAGCGACGAGCGATGCTTCTGCCTCTGGGTTGACCAAAGAAGTCAAGATCGATTCGAAGGAGTTTCCCGTCGTGCGATGGCACTGGAAAGTCGAGAATCTGCTCAAGAACAGCGATGCCATGCGGAAAGATGGAGACGACTATCCAGCCAGACTCTACATCACGTTTGAGTACGACCCCGACAAGGTGAGTTTTGGTAAAAAGCTCAAGTATAAGGCAGGGCAAGTCTTGTTTGGAGACATTCCAATCGGGGCGATCAACTATGTCTGGGAAAGAAAGGCACCCGTCGGTTCGATCATTGACAATGCCTACACGGACTTCGTCAAGATGGTGGTCGTCGAGAGCGGGCCGCAAAGACTTGGTATGTGGGTCGAGGAACAGCGAAACATCTATGAGGACTACAAGAAGGCATTTGGGGAAGAACCCCCGCTGATCAACGGCGTGGCAATTATGAGCGACACGGATAATACCAAGGAGCGGGCAGTGGCCTACTACGGGGACATTACTTTTTTCAAAGCCAGGTAACTAGACCTATGCGGTCATGCAAGGCACAAAGGGCCGGCAGGATGAGCTGCCAGCCCTTTGCAAGAAAAGACATACTCGGGTCACTGAATGGAGTTAGCGAAACCACTGTGTGTAATTTCAGCCCGAATGTGGTCACCAATTTTCTTGCGACCACTCAGTTGTTTTGTCTCTCTGCTGACAAAGAGTTGGACCTGGTTTCCTTCGTAGTCTTCAACCGTATACACAGTATCTTTCACCTGCTTCACGGTCCCTCCGATGGTCCTCCAGGCCGGACCTGGCTTCTTTTCCGAGGGCTCGGCAGTGGAAGGTGAGGACTGGGTCTCTCTGAATGATGTCGCTGAGTCGACGGTTTTTTTCGACTCGTTCTTTTGGCCTGCGACGGAGAGAGACGGAGCAGCCAGGAGTAAGACAGTTACGGTTCCGATGATAGCAGGGTAGATTCGCGTTGAATGTTTGTGCATGAGAACCCTCCCAGTGAATGAATCATGGTGACCGGATTCAGGCTGAGCAAGGCACGTGCCGGTGATATCAGATGACTAGGGTAGAGATTTCAAAGTGTTATGAGGCTGCCCACATGCAGCAATCAAATCCTGAGGGTACCAGTGGATAAAAAGCGGTAGGTGGCTGTACAGATCTGCGCGTCGTCCTCCCCATGTGACACATGCTCATTCAGATTGAACAAACCAGTCAAAAGTCTCCAGTGGAACGGGGTCAGCCCTCAACGACAAGAGACAAAAAGCCGAGCCTGCGTCACTCGCTCTGGGGTGGTTTGAGGAATCTGGTGTTTCAGCGACCGCTCCTGGCCGTGTGGCAAATAAATCTTCGGTGTAATTCGTCCTGTAGCTACTGCAACCTTCCGTTGAATGAAGGTCGATATGAGATGACACGGGATGAAATAAGGCATGCCTTCGCAGGACTCTATGAGGAGGGTGTTCGGTTTGTTTTTGTTCAGGGCGGAGAACCGTTACTTCGAAAGGACTTATCCGGCATTCTTCAAGATCTCATTCGGATCGGGTTTCACGTCACACTCATTACGAATGGAACCAGGTTCACGTCAGGCCTCGTACAGGAGCTTGATAAGCTGGCCGTATCACTCTCGATCAGCCTCGATACGCTTGACCTGTTGAGATATGAACGTATTCGAGGTGCCGATCAACTTAGTCAAGTACTCGGGGGGCTTGATCTGCTCGAAGGGTATCGGCATCCCAAGTTTCTGACCTGTATTGTGAGTGAGGTCAATCGGGATGAGGTACACGAGGTTGTGCGGTTCGCTCGATCGCGTGGGTTTTTGCCGGTCGTCGGGGCCTACCATTGGGACGTTGGGCTCTATGGAAAGCAGGATCCGATCTTGATGTATGAACGCCAGCAGGCGCGTAGGGTCTTTGAACGATTGCTCGAAGAAGATCTGCTTCCACCTGGCTATTTTCAGCGGTATGCAAAGGACAATGTCTCCTGGCTGAGCGGAGTTTCCTTGAAACCCTGCGATGCCGGACGCTATAGCATCGCGATCGATGCATCGGGTAATGTCTCCCCCTGTTTGTCGCTTCCCGTGACCGGGAATCTTCTTGAGTCTTCGCTGAGCGAAATCATCGCGCGGTTTGATCGACAAGAAATTCAGCGTTGTTCTGATCGGTCATCCTGTAACAGGCTGGATGGGCGTGTGATCGGATCAGTGCTTCGACACCCGATAGCTGCCTGGCAAACACCGGTGACATGGTAAAGCAAGAGAGGGCGTGATGCGATGGATCATCTTAACCCTGGTCGTTCTCGCTGCAGGCTGTTCAACTGTGCCGATGACGTTTAAGCCCGCTGAGCCGATTCTACCAGAGCAGTTTTCGCACAAGATCTTCGATGAACTGTTAGATGCGCACGTCAGGGATGGTGCCGTCGACTATCCTGCAATCCAGTCGGATGATCGGCTGCCGATTTATCTTTCACAGTTGAATCGGGTTGACCCGAACGCGTTCATGACCAGGAATGAGCAACTAGCCTTCTGGATCAACGCGTACAACGCCTTTGCGATCAAGGGGATTCTCGATGGGTATTCACCCATAACCTATTGGGGACGCTATCGCTATTTTATCGGAAAGGATTATCGCATCGGGGGAGAGACCATCAATCTCTACGATCTTGAACGACAGGTCTTGATCAAGCAGTTTCGTGAGCCACTCATGCACTTTGCCATTGTGTGTGCCTCAATGTCCTGTCCGAAGATTCAGCCATGGACCTATGAGCCGAATCGTCTTGATGTTCAGCTGGATCGTGCTGCTAGAGCTTTCATCAACGATCCCACACGCAATCGCTTCGACTCTACAAAGAAGGTCGCATCGCTTTCCATGATCTTCAAGTGGTTTGGCGATGATTTTACCGAAGCCGCCGGATCTGTCCTTACGTATGTCGCGCGCTATGTGAACGACCCTGAACTGGTTCAAGACCTCATGCAATCGGACTATCGCATTGAGTATCTCGAGTACGATTGGAACCTCAATGGAATCTCACCCGAGGAGCAAAATCATGTTGGTCCATCCTGATGAGAAAGTCCCGATCGCGCGCCTCTTGACCTTTCTGGAGCATGGCGAGCGGATGGCCCATGATTGCGCAAAGGCCCAAGCCTCCTTGTCCAAAGACTCCGGAGCGCGCCGATTCCTTCTCAGCCAGGCCAGGCAGGAAGCCATGCATGCACGGGTCTTTCAGGGAGCCATTGTTTGGCTGTCGCCAAAACACCTCCGTGATTCTCCATTTCTTCCCGCGTTAGAAGAATATCGGAGGATGCTGAACGATGCGCTGGCACGCCGAGATCTCATGGAGACGTTCCTTGCCGAGCAAGTGGTCCTCGAAGGCTTGGGTGAAGCCATCCTGACACGTATAGAGCAAGGATTGGCGAAGCGGGCTGCACCGTTTGGACACCTACGCCGGATCTTGTTGCGACAGGAAGAAGCACATCACGGCTTCGGACGGCGGCAACTCGAACGAGCCGTTGAGCGAGGCGAGACGGATCCGCAGACACTCAGGAGGCAGGCTGAGCGCTATCTAGACTTGACGGATGCGATGGTGTTGACCCTGTGCGATCTTTTCGACAGTATCGATGAAGATGCGGATGCCTGGGCAGCCGATGTACGCATCTTCTTGCCCGATTGGTGCGTGGCATGATCAGCATCGTCATACCCGCGTACAACGAAGAAAAGGTACTGCCGAGCACGCTCGCAGCCCTTTTCGCCCAGACCGGCGAATTTGAGGTCATCCTGGTCGATGGAATGAGTTCCGATCGGACATGCGAAAGCGCTCGGAGATTTCCTCAGATCCGTGTGCTGACTGCGTCGAAGGGACGAGCCTTGCAGATGAATGCCGGCGCGAAAGCAGCCACGGGTGAATGGCTCCTCTTTCTCCATGCCGATACCATCCTGCCGGTTGGCGCGCTCCAACGACTCAATGGGATGGAGCACGATCAGACGGTCCAAGCTGGCGGCTTCATGCACCAATTTTCAGGAGACGACTGGCGACTTCGATTCATCTCCTTCTTGGATAATTTTCGCTGCACCCGCAGTCGGATCATCTATGGTGACCAGGCCCTGTTCGTTCGGCGAACGTTGTTCGAGGAGCTGAGCGGTTTTCCCAATCAACCGATTCTTGAGGATGTTGCCTTTTGCGAACGACTCATCAAGGTCACCAAGCCGCTCCTGCTCCATCCGCCTGTGGTGACCGACGCTCGTAAATTCATGAAGATGGGCATTTGGCGTAGCTTTGTCCGAGTCTTGTTGATCATTCTCCATGTTGAATATCGCCTGCCGGTTCTCCCTCGCGTGTTCTTTCAGGACGTCCGCTGACCGATACTTGATCACCTGAACGCCAGTGCTGTAGCTGCGGGCTGCACGTGAAGAGGGGAGTGCTCCCTTGCAGAACCATAGTCGACGGCAGGAGAACGGCATGTCATGGTTTATGCTGCCATCGAGGTAGGTGAACGGCGGGCCCGGAATTTCGCCAAGATAGGAGCTAGGATTTCTTGTGCCTCCGGGGTGGTGAGAGTCTCTTGTAGCAGTTCAAGCTTGTGTTCCGTCATAGAACGTAAACTCGCGAGGGCCTCGCCTGCTCGATACCGCACCCACCATTGTTCATCCTCAAAAAGGGCAATCAATCTGGCCTCATCGTCTTGAGTCCCCAGTTTTCCAAGTGCGGTGGCTGCTTGAACCCGGACATACCAGGCAGGATGGGAAATGTGGCGACGGACGAAAGGAAGATCCATCTGGTCTCGAAATTCGCCGAACACATATAAACAGGAGGCCAACGTGTCATCTGACGGCGGTTGCTCACGAATGAATTGGCGTAAGATCGAGAGGCCGCGTGAGCTGTGTGTGATGGGGAGATGGCGAAGCAACCGTGGCCTGATGACCGGGTCACCGGTAATGGCTGCCTGTGCGATGGTTTCCGAGGCGAGATCAGGCCCTGCGGTGCTGAGCATCGAGACAATTCGGAGGGGAGACCAATCCTTTCGCTGGCCGATGAACGGCGAGATGAGCGGAATGGCGGCTTGTGCGTCGATCAGGAGGAGGGCTTGGGCCGCATTGAATGCTAAGAACGAATTCTGGTGTGTCAGCAGGGCGCTCACCTGTGACCAGACCGATCGGTCTCGTAGTCGTCCAAGGGTCACGACGGCGAGAAGTCTGCGGCGCAGCAGCCGTGCATCCAGGAGATCTTTGGCGAGGCGATCGGTGCCGACTTGCCGGGCCATGCGAATCAGGTGAGCGCTCGCTGCGTTAGGTGTGGACTCATACTGCTCATTCCAGAGGTAGAGGAAGACAATATGTTCTCGACGCGTGAGGGGTGGTAGTGTTTCCAAGGGATCGCGCTGACATCGTTCTAACAGCGGTTGCCACATCTGCGTGACACGTTGTCGTCTCCTTAGCTTTGCCCGCCGTATCGCTTGGAATACGAGAATTGAGACTACGAGAAGCAGGTTAACCCCGCCGATGGACAGGGCGGCAAACTGCCAGATTTCGAGTGTGAGGTCTGTGTGGCTGAGAGCAGGCACGGAACTATCCGTCGTAATGTCAGGCCCTTTTACCAGTGATAGATGATAGTGAAACTGCCTCCTCGCCTTACATACAGGTCACCCCGGTCTTCGTAGTATCCCGTCGCTTCAAAGGAAATCTGTTCGGTGACGGGGAGGATCACGCCTCCTTGGATTGTCCGGCTGCTTATCCGTGTCACGTCCTGTGTGGCCAAAATCCGTTCTCCGGACGTGCCGAATGAGCCTGAGGCGAAGAGCTGCAGACGAGCGGTGGGGCGCCATGTCAGCCGGGAGGCAAGGGTGATCGCGCCGGTTTCCGGGACATAATAGAGCTTCTCGGTCAGCCACATATTGAATGGGAGGAAGACGGTTAGGCCAGGCATGAGGAGATTGATGTCATCCGTCTTATACGAAAGACGTCGATAGCCAATGGAGACTTCAATCGCCGAGAGTATCGGATGGACGAGTCCCAAGCCCTGCGAGACCTCCCCAACAACCGAGTAATTCGGCGAGAAGTGTGGGTTGATTGTCCCCTGTGCGGCGATATATCCCCACGCGCGCCGCCACAGCGGGCTGTAGAGCTCGGCTGATACGGGGGTATCCTGGAAGCCGAATCGGTGAAGCGGTTCAACCCTCCCGATCAAGGTTTGCGCGCCAAATGATTTCGAGAACTCGATGACTCCATTCTGTTCGTCTGGAATCCCACGCGTGTAGGAAAACTGCCCATAGCCCACCTTGAAATAGTCGCGATAAGGCAAACGGATGATCGAATCCCGCAAACCAAGCGGTGCCCGAGGGGAGGTTTCAAGCGAAGCCGTCAACGCTTGTATGCGCACCGCAATATCAGGATCACCGGTCAATCGATATAAATGAGAATAGTGAACGAGGGCATCCTGAGTCGCCCCGCTCCAGAACAGAGTATCGGCCAGTCCTCGCAAGGCGTCTTGATTCTCACTATCTTGCGTGAGGGCCTGCTGATACAGCGTGATCGCGACATCAAATTGTTTCTGCCAGGAGAGCACCCGAGCGAATTCAATTTGGATGTCGACATCGGTGGGATGACGCGTCAGGATCTCTCGGTAGAGCGACGTGGCTTGTTCGAACTGTCCGGCTTTCGCCAGTGTACGTGCGAGGTGACCGCGTAGTTCGTCGTCCTCCGGATGTTCTGCGAGTGCCTGCTGGTAGGCTGCAATGGCTTGAGCGTACTCGGCCTGGTGTTCCCATGCCCGCGCCCGCGCGATCACCTCAGCCGTTCGTTCAGCGGCGGCCGATTGGCCCGCAGCCGAAGACTTGTTCTCTTGCTCAGCCAGCCCGCTGCGAATCGTCGCGATACGCGCTGCGAGAGCGGAATCCTTTGAAACAGCATAGGCTCGTTCGTAGTAGGGTAGAGCCTCCTCAGATCGTCCTTCCCAAAATAAGACATCTGCGAGTCCTTGGAGAGCCTCAGCATGACGAGGATCTTCGCGGAGCACCGCGTCGTAGAGTGACTTCGCCTCCGTCATCTCCTTCTGCCACGAGAGCACGCGCGCGAGCGCGGTTCTCATATCCAAGTCCACGGGATGTCGCTGGATGATGTCTCGGTACAGATCAACGGCTTCTGCATAGGAGCCCTGCCAAGACAGAAGCCGCGCCAGGGCGGCACGGACATCATCCTGTTCCGGTTCACGCCGCAGCATCTCTCGGTAGAGGGCAATGGCCTCCTGATACCGTTGCGTGGCTTCGAACTGTTGAGCCTGTTCGCGTAGCATCCGTGTGGACTGTGCATCCGTGGTCTGAGCGAGGGTAGAAGCCGCTCCGTCATTCACGAAGAGCAGACAGGAGAAGAGAAGTACCATCCTCGTACGTGGAACCGTTCGTGATGAGATGGACAGGGTCAGCATGCTACTGGGTAAGCTCCAGATAACCGGGGAGGTCGTGAATGAGCAGCCCGGAGAAACTTGGCAGTCGAACCTGGTCCAAGACCTGAGTGATCGCGTGACGGACCTCGTGCTGGGGGCGACCGGCAAACGAGATGCGTTCGGGGCGTACGGTTGTATGGTGATGGATGCGAAGCCAGATCTGATCGACCCCATGCTTCTCCGATTCGGTGGGCCTCCCCAACGTCAACATCCTCCGTGCCGGATCGAGTGTTCCGTCGGCCAGGGCAGGATCGGGTTCACGTTTCAGGAGCATATGCCGTTCCGGCAGCAGTCGAGTCGTCTCCATACCAAGCCAGACAGGAACCCCTGTAAGCACGCCGTAGCGCAGAATGTCGTCACTAATGGCTACCAATTCGTCGACATCGGTCCGATAGCTCATCACGGACACATCATCAGCTCGGTCCATGACGGAGAATGCCATGGAACGTCCTAGATGGATCGTCGAGGCAAACCAGAATGGAATGACGACCGACAATCGTCCGTGGCCGGATAGCGCCTCTCGCACCAGCTCGATCGTACGAAGATATCGATCAAAGATGGTCTCATCCTCTGGAAAATCGTCTAGCAGGTACGGCTCGATATCCAGTTGCAGACCAGGGATTCCTCCACCCACCAGCCTCAGTAGCCGGGATAGCTTATCAGTCACGACGGTGGGGTGATCGATCATGTCCGGAGCGCCGTCAAGCGCATACAACTCGATCCCAGCCGCTTTAGTCTGGGCGAATAGCGTGGCGTAGTCCGCCCAGACCTGATCGGAATCACGCAGATCAGGAAGCTGGAGCAACAGCCGTCGGCACTGCAGTTGCCGACAGACCGCTACCATTCCCTCTGGGTCGCGTATCGCCGCTCGATAATCCCAATACCAAAACCCAACGGCAGGGGGTGGAGAGTTGGTCGACTTGTGAGGCAGCAAGACGTTCTCCTGCAACACCACCTCTGCATCAGCCTCCACCGACAGCTTTATCTGTGCGAGTCGTCGAAGATCGATTCGTCGTGCGAGTGGGGCAAGGGGGATCTCGACATCGAAAGGTCCCAGGACTCGGTCCACCACCGTAGTGGTCTTCCGTTGATCAACAGGGGCTTCCACCAGTTCGATTGTCACAAGGCGGGTGGTTGTCCCGCGCATTCGGAGTGCCTGGAAGGACAAGATATCCAAGCTCGTGTTCGCTGACTGCACGGACCACACAAACCCGCAGGGGGAAGTCCTAATCTGATCAAAGTGAAGTTGAAGCAGCGGCCGTACTCTCTCCTGTCTCACCCGACAGACGCCAACTGGTTGACCGGCGTCGGTGAGGGACAACAAATCCACATGGTGGTCGTGCGCTGGACGATAGGAAGAAACCGGAAATGAATTTGTGGGCTGCCGACCACGGACTATAATTTTAGGAACGGATTGAGTACCCGCATAGATCAATTCGATTTCCTGAGTCTCAGCCAGCGGACTCAGCCCTGGAACAGAGATTTCTTGGGCCACGCCTGGTGATGGCTGAAGCCAGACGGTCAGCAGCATCATCAGCAAGGCTGGCCAGCGGGTCAGGACCATACGGGTCGACATCCAGATAGTGGGAACGAGTTGAGTTGCAATCAGATTCCGCATGCGATCGCTCATGACACTTGAAGTCGTCTATAGCCTCGTCCAATCATTGTTTCTGTTGTACCTTGTGGCGTTGACCGGGGGATATTTGGCACTCAATGTCATCTCACTGATATCGCTCCGTCAGTATTTTGAAGAGCGGACCGGTGATCACTTACCTGGTGCGTTCACTGGGTACGAACCGCAAATTAGCATCATTGTTCCAGCATACAATGAAGCTGCCACGATCGCGAGTTCTATTCGATCTTTGTTACAGCTCCAATATTCCGAGTACGAGATCATCGTGGTCAGCGATGGTTCTACAGACGGGACTGTAGACGTGCTGAGGCAAGAGTTTGGATTGAAACCATTTCCCGAAGCGTATAGTCGTGATCTTCTGACTCAGCCGGTGCGTGCCACGTATCACTCCTCAAGACATCCCAACGTGCGTGTGATTGATAAGGACAATGGAGGCAAAGCTGATTCACTGAATGCCGGCATCAATCTATCCGTGTATCCGCTCTTTTGCTGCATCGACGCCGATTCCATCTTGGCCCAGGATAGTTTGTACCGAGTCGTGCAGCCGTTCTTGCTCGATCACCGCACCATCGCGTCCGGCGGGACAATCCGCGTGGCCAATGGCTGTGTGGTTGAAAATGGGTTACTGAAAAAAGTGGGCCTACCGTCAAGCTTCTTAGCACTGCTGCAGACGGTCGAATATCTTCGTGCCTTTTTGTCCGGTCGTCAGGGGTGGTCGCCTCTCAACGCGATGCTCATCATTTCCGGCGCCTTTGGGTTATTCCGCAAAGAGTCCGTCTTGAGAGTCGGGGGGTATCGCACGAACACGATCGGGGAAGACATGGAACTGGTGGTGCGCCTGCATCACCAGTACCGGCTTAGCGGACAACCTTATCGCATCACCTACGTGCCGGATCCGGTCTGTTGGACCGAGGTGCCGGAAGATTTTCGCACCCTCAGAAATCAGCGCATCCGGTGGCAACGTGGGTTATGCGACAGCCTCGGGAGCCACTTCCAGTTATGTTGTCATCCCAAGAGCGGAGCGGTCGGCTGGCTCGCCTTCCCCTTCATGGCTATCTTTGAGTGGTTCGGGCCAGTGTTTGAGATCATTGGATACCTGTTCCTCCTGATCGGGTTGGTCTTGGGGATCGTGTCCTGGCAAGTCTGGCTGGTCTGTCTCGCTGTCGCCGTTGGACTTGGCATTACACTGTCATTAAGTGCATTCCTCATGGAAGAGATGACGTTTCATTTGTACCAACGTCCGTCAGAGTTCTGGAAATTGCTGCTGGTCGCCCTCCTCGAAAATTTTGGCTATCGGCAGCTCAATTCGTACTGGAAACTGGTGGGCCTCTTCCGCTGGGTTCGAGGAACCAAAGCAGAATGGGGCAATATGGTTCGATCGGCTGCCTGGCAATCCCAGCAAGTTCGACCTGGAAACAACTAACCGGCTTTCAGCCAATGAAGCGCCATGGCCGGACGATGGACGGGGCAGCAATCGAGCCGCGTTCAACGGACCGCCTGGATTCCCACTTCCGTTTGCCCCTACCTTCGCAGGGCCAAAGCTTTTTAGACCCCGTTTACCTTTGCATTTCCCCTCCGTCTAACCCATCAGACAAGGTTAGAAGGAGGGGATTATGCAATCATTCCGTTCAAGAGTGTGCGCGTCTATTCTTTCCACTACGCTGCTCTTATCTGGCTGTGCCTCGACCCTGGTTCGTGATGAGGTGAAGCGAACGGCCGGACTAGAGGGGCATTGTTCCGGCAGTGAGTGGGTAGACGATTCTTCCATAGCAGTCCTGCCAGTTCCGGTCGTCGCCTTTGTGACCCCTCATGTCGATCTCCGCAACATTTTCAGTGAGCCCTATGTGAGTCGCTGTGGCGCGTCCACGCGGGTCGTCAATCGTGATGTATCGGTCAACCGCCTTGCCTGCATTCCAGCCGGTCTCACCAGGATTATCACTCTGGGCGTCTGGCAATGGTGTCCGGCTCGCGTTACCTGGTCGGCTGATGTTTTAGCCGATATACCTCGACCGGCGAGTGTCTCGTTTGATAACCGTGGAAACCAGAAATCGTAACCACAATCGTTTCACAAGGAACACACTATGAACACTTCACGATGGATCATTAGTCTGCTGGGGATAATGGGATTCGTGGGACTCCTTGCTGCTTGCGGCAGCGAGGAGGTTCCCTCTGTGTCGGCAAGTGGATCAGGGAGCGGCTCTGCATCAGCATCCGGTACGATTACCGGATTTGGAAGCATCATTGTCAACGGCAAGAAATTTGAGACGAGCAACACGTCGTTTATCGTCGATGGCCGATCCGGCAGCCAAAGCGATCTTAAGATTGGGATGACCGTGACGGTCAACGGCTCCTTCAACGGTGATCAACGGTCGGCCCGCACTGTTCTCCAGAAGGACGCGGTGGAGGGTCTTGTCCAATCCGTGGCAGCGGATGGTCTTTCCCTGGTCGTCATGGGGCAAACGGTGTTCGTCGACAGCACCACGTTGATCGACGACAACATTGCTGGACGCAATCTTTTGAACCTCATAGCCGGGACCGATCATGTCGAGGTGAATGGCCACATTCGCCCGAACGGCATCATTCAGGCAACGTATATTGAAAGGAAGCTGGTCAATGTCACACCGGAAGTTCGTGGTCTTGTGAGCAACCATGCTTCTGGGTCTGCAACATTCCGAATCGGCAATCTTACGGTGAACTATGGTGGAGCAGATATCAGCGACATGCCGGTCCCCAATGGCAACAACTGGGACGATCTGTTTGTCGAGGTCAAAGGGACGAATTTCGTCAGTGCCTCGACGGCGCTCATTGCAACGAAGGTCGAGCCTGAGACCAAGGGTATCGGTCAGGCGATCGATGAATTTGAGGTCGAGGGGTTCGTCATGGGCGCCAGTGCGTCTAATGGCAACATCATTGATTTCACCATTGGGACCACTCCGGTGAGGACGACGGACAACACAGAATTTCGAGGTGGGACAGTTGATGAGATTGTGGCCGGAGTCAAACTGTCGGCTGAAGGTCGGTTTGATGGGAGCACGCTCATCGCGAAGCACGTGAAGTTCCATGAGAGTGTCCGGCTAGAAGGTGATATTGCAACGATTGGATCGAATCTCTTCACGATAGCCGGTTTGCCCGGTGTGGCCGTTAATCTGAACAGCCAGACAGATTTCAGAGGGGCCAGCCTGGGCAATTTGTTACCCGGCGATCACGTGCGAGTGCGCGGTCGCGTCAACGGTATGACTTCGGTCATCGCCACACGTGTTGAGCTGCGTTCAGCCGATAGGGATCTGGATCTACAAGGGCCGGTGCACTCGATCACCGGCAATGATCTGGTTATTCTCGGGGTATCAGTGGATACGAGTTCAATTACTCACTTTGAGAGCGTGAGCGGCTCTTCCATGAGTCGTGCAAACTTCTTCGCGGAGGTGAAGGTGAATTCACTGGCGAAGGTGAAGGGTGAGCGGAACGGAGTTGTGGTGGTATGGGATGAGGCTGAATTGGAAGATTAGTTAGTCGACGATTCGTTCGCACGTTAGACTGAACCCATTTTGATGTCAACAAAGGAGCTGAATCATGAACCGTATGAGTTGGAAAGAAATCATTGTCGGGACTCTCGCAGGGCTTTCAATCATGGCTTCACCGGCTGTAGGAAAGATGAATGGTTACGGTGAAGGATCGGAAGTTCGAATAGACAACCGAGGGCATGGATCCCTCAATAGCGGACCAGGATCATTCAAGAGTGGTCACGGGTCCATGAACAGCGTTCGAGAGGGCACAGGGCGGGACCATACGGTGGTGGCCCAAGTCGATGATGTGCGCCAGGAGGATCGACGGGCGGACCGAAGAGAAGACCGTCGAGAAGATCGCCGGATGGATCGTCGTGAAGATCGGAGAGAAGACAGGCGCGAGGACCGGAGAGAGGATCGACGGATGGATCGGCAGGCGGATCGCCGGGACAATTCTAGGTCGAACGCAGGTGGCGAACTCCGCGGACTGGATCGGGCCGACCATGTGGCCGGTGAGCACGGGCGGGAAGGGCGAGAGAATGCCCGCATGATGCAGATGGATCGGCCGAACCGACCAGAACGGATGGAGCGATTTGACCGACCAGAACGCCCGGATCGCCCCGAAAAACCGGAGCGGCCCGAACGCCCGGAAAGACCCGAACGTTCTGGAAGAAAC
>Ga0224500_10000354_pt1 | contig 32279 bp, 56 predicted proteins | sample SF_Oct11_sed_USG_FD_168126 | JGI IMG/M metagenome (GOLD analysis project Ga0224500, IMG submission 168126) | Sediment microbial communities from San Francisco Bay, California, United States - SF_Oct11_sed_USGS_4_1 | ecosystem: Environmental > Aquatic > Marine > Sediment | place: USA: California... | reverse complement strand
AAATCCTTGCGGCACCATCCGCTGCACTTTCATTGCAGTCGGATTCAAATGCGCCATCAGCTCCCACGGCGGGCGTAAATAAACTTCCGGCGCAATAAGCTCCACGCCAGTATTAAACCGCAGCCAAGCGCCAGGCTGAATATACTTCCAGCACTCAACATGCCGAAAGCCGCTTTTCAGGAACCGCCAGAACGGCGAACGAGCTTCAACACGCGATTTCGGATCGAGTTCCATAAAGACGACCCATAGGTCAATACTGTGGTGATACGCGGTATCAACCAGCGACGGACCTTCTCGAATAATTCCTTTAGCCATCGAACGGCGACCATCCGAAACCTCCTACGGTTGCGTTAACCACTTGCGGTTGTATGGGCCCCTTGGGCATTCGCATCCCAACGGGAGAGTCAGCAACCGAATGCTCGCCGGCGTCCATCAGTGCGTACTCCAGTGCTTCGCAAACGTGAGACCATAAATTTTTATCAGGTACGTCCTTGAACTTCTCCGTACCGGATACCTTGATGCGCTTGTATTGAAATGCGCCGGCCAAGCCTTTGCGGATGTGCTTGCACTTAGGCGACACCAGTATGCCCGGTCCGCCGTTGACCATGCGAGTCAGCGGCCGATCCAGCGCGCCACGGCGCAAGCTGGGATCGTTACCGGATGCAGCAAGTGCCGGTATGCCGTTGTTCCGTAAAACCTGAAAGGCTGTACTGGAATCGGAGTCGGCACGACTGTCGCCTGAAGGGTCGCCGCGAAACACAAATTTAAGCGACTCGGTGTCGTTCTTGTTGACTCCGATCTCGCCGCGAATCTCGGCGCACTTCACTTTCAACTCGTTGGCCAGTTTAACTGCGTCGCCATCCTCGAACACGATCTCGTCGAGAACGTGCCAGCGGCCTTCCGGTATCCGTTGCGCGAACGCTGCGGCCGGCGTTAAACCAAAGTCCAGGCCAACGTAAATGGGAATGCCCAGCATCGGCTTCAAAATAGCCTTGGCGCGATGTACCGATTCCTGGTAGTCCGAATGTACCGGCTTGCCGTCTATCGACAGGCCGATCTCGTTGGCCAAGTTGACCTTGATCCAGTCGTCCTTGTGGCCGGCGATCTGTCGATGGTAGTAGTCCTTGCGCAGAACGATCAGATTCTCGGCTTCGGGGTTGACCCGCCAGTAAGTGCCGTTCTCCGAGCGCGCCGCCTCCGGGTGATCCGCCTCGCAAGGCATTACTGCACCGGGCTGGGTGAAGAACTCGTAGTCAGGCATCTTACCTTCGAGCCAGTCCTGCTCCCACTGAACCAGCCAGTGATCCTCGTCCCATGCGTTAGTATCGGCGATCCAGCCAACCCACGAAGAAAATCCGGGAGTCGGGTAACGATCGATACGACCCATTACCATGTCGGGAACCGCTTTAGGCAGCTCCTTGACCTCGTTCAGCCAGGCGAAGGTGTATTGGGTACCGCGAAGCTTACGCACATCGTCCGGACGGTCCAGTGCCAGGAAGTCGATCTCGGCCTCAACGCGGGTACCGTCGGGCAGATCGAAATCGAACTTGAACATGGGCGGGTGCCCGTTGATCAGTCGACCCATTACCGGCGATACACACTCCTTGAACTCGCGGATGGTGGTAGTCTGCAAATCAGGATAAGTGTTCCGAATAGCGGCTACACGAGACTGCCTGACGCCAGCGGCGTTGGGGCGCTGCTCGCACAGCAGCTTGATGATCTTGAATACAACCGCTTTGGTTTTACCCGAACCCAGCGGCCCGCGAATGATCTGTACGTCCTTGGTGCTCTGCCCTAGCGCTTGCAGGGTCGCACCCTGCGGGCGATACCGGACCGTGCTGCCGGATACTTTCGCCATCAGTGCAGAACCGCGGGCGTGTCGTCGGTGTAGTCCCCGGCCGGATCAGCTACATCAACCACTTCCCCCGTCTCCAAGTTCTTCACTTTCAACACCCGCAGCTCGACCAGCACTTCAGCAACCCCGCCAAGCCGCATCCGGATAAAAGACCCGTACCGGTCACCGTTGAGCAAATCCATTGTGATGACACAGATGTCCTTCTCTTCCGAGATATTATCCACCGTCGATCACATCGGCGGAGCCTTCCACACGGCCGGAGTAGTCAATGTCGATGTTAACCTGCACCTTCTGGCCCTCGTCCTGTCCAACCCCGATCGCCTTGCCTTGCAGCTCCAGCGCCCGGATATACGCCCCTACGTTCACTTCTTCGTGTCCGGTGGGCACGCCCTTGTACAAAATAGCCTTGGGGTTAAGCGCAATCTCTTTAGCCTTCTCGGCGTCGGACAATATCTTGTCCTTGTTGACCACCAGCGACTCCACTTTCTCGGCCTGCATCAGCTTGAAAGCTTTTACGAAGTCGGGGTGACAGCGCCAGCGATACAAGGTCGTACGCTCACAAGGATAGCCGGCCAGCTTCATCACGCGCTCGGCATGCGCGTAAGAATCGCACTCGAGTAATGCCCGTGCATAAAACCGTTGGGTAGGTTTTAACTTGCGTTCTGCAACGACTAAAGCAGGCTCCCGCTTGCTTTTCTTACTGGCAACAGGGGATTTCGCTTTTAACGGCAACCCCGGCGGTTCGGGTTTTACCCGTACCGCTTCAACCAAAGGCAGCACATCGTCCAGAAAGTCGCTCATCCCACCGATATCAGCATGGAGCCGGTCTTCTTGCCCTTAGAAGCCAGAGCCATCAGCTCTTGGTTAACCTCGTTGGCAGACGGCCCGTGGCGCATGTCGATGGCCGCCATCACGGCCTGATACAAGTCGGCGTACTCCATCTCAGCACCGGCCGCATTCGCGCCGTGCTTCGCCACCACCCGTTCCCGCAGAAACATCATGATGTCGCGGTAGGTCTTCCAGTCGCGCCGGCAGGCCGCTTTGACCGCTTGGCGCCGGACGTTGTACATGTCCATCTGGCCGATATCGAGAGTTTTCTTGACAGCGAAGGGCGATTGCGGCTGGAGCTGGTATATCTCCACACCGTCCTGCGTCTCGACGTGCCGGTAGTCACCGGACTTGCAGAAGTCGTTATGACGTTTTAAGGTCTCAGGATTGGACTGAGCACGACGGAACCATACGTACTCGCCGTCGGTCCACCAAATCCGATCGACGCCATTCTGCCCACCGGATTGCATCACGGGAGCCCGTTTGGACAAACCGGTGGTCGGCGCTTCTATCTCCAGCCACGAGTCGTCGTCGAGCGTTATCTCGTCGTTCGGCAGAACGTCGTCCAGAAAGTCCGCCGAGCTTATACCGTTAACCTGCGAGTACATCGCTAATGGTTAGAGCGAACGCAATGAGCCAGTTTGTAATCTGCATAGTCGTGTCTTCCTAACTTACCGTGACTTCTGATCTCCATGATCCCGCCGTTCTGCCGGCACGCCTGGCGTCGAAGTTCATACTGTTCTCGAGCTTGGATCAGCCGATCGTCACTATCATACCGCTGCTGTTCCGTTAACGGCGAACAGGCCATTATCAGCAACAGCGGCAGCAGTTTGTGCATGATCGGTAAGAAACCCTGTTTTGAGTGAACTCGCCCCCTCAAGACGCTTGGCGACTCGAAGGGGCGAGCGTTTTATCGAGCAGACCTCGTAACACGCCGGCCGCGGAGGGCTGAGCGTTTAACCGGGGGACGGTATTACGATTTGATGGTCCGCACGTTTGCAGGAGATATCCCCCACAACTTGTATGGTGAAAAGTGTCCCCTGAACGAAATCAAGGTGTTACGATGATACGCTGTCGCGTATACCGGCGGCTTATACGTTGTAGCGTATGACGATCGTCTGCTTTTAAGAGCAGGCTATCCCGGATAAGCTGCGCTTAAAAGCGTGTGCGCGTGTAACGTTTAGACGTTAAGTGTTTGATTGACATCGATTTAATTTCAAAATTCGAATTTTGCGCGGGCAGGGGTAACGATATTCGCGGCATCCGCATTCCGAAAGCCCTTTTTCTGAGGCGCGCCAGCGAGACCCCTACCCCCCGTCTCAACGTCATACGGCCAGCCAGGCTGGCCGTGTCAACGTAACCTGGTCGCAGCGCCATGCTGTAGGCCGCATAAATGCTAGGCCATGTTGAGCATATCAGCGTGTCAATCAGACACATGTTAGGTTGACACCTTATAAGCGTATGACGGTGACGTACTGGCCGGGCTTATGGTCACAGGGTAGGACAGCGCGCCGTGTGCTTGTGTTGACATCCTTTCAACTGATCCGCGTCGCTGGCTTTCAACAGTCCCCCCACACATAGTGTGTGGGGGGACACTGTTGAGAACGCCATTTTGCCCTATTGCAACACTTGCAACAGTTGCAGCCGTGTTGCAAGTGTTGCAACCGTCATAAGCTTATAAGTTTCAATGATTTACGTTGCAACATGGGGTGTTGCAAACCAACACCCGCAACAGTGTTTTAACTTGTATATACAACCCCCTTATATTAGATGTTGCACATATAAGCCCGACTTGCCGATTTACCCTGGCGAATCAATAACTTACGTTGCAACACCATTTGCAACACTTGCACGTGAAACCATGTTGCAAGTGTTGCAAGCTATGTTTCAAGCATAAGTTATTGATATTCCAGGATATTTATTTTCATGTAAACCTATCTATTCCGGCTCGTGTTTACACGATAAAACCGGCTCTGAAAATAAATGGGGTTACTTTGACATTATTTTGGCTTAGGTATGCCGTTTTTGAGACGTTTTGCGCAAATTACGAAAAGTATCCGCTATCGGGGCTACCTAAAATCAATAGCTTGCGAGCGATATCAGGTATTTAATTGCTTCCCCTGAGAATGAGCGTATAACGGTAACCGTTCACTGACTGGAGCTAATGACAATGAACAAGCGCTACACAATGAAAGTACATAAAGGCGGCCAAACGTTAGTCTTGACGCTTGCAAATCACGAAGTCGCATGGACAACATACGGCAGCATGCCGAAAGCAGTTAGCTGTGATTTACCGGAAGCTGAGCGGCACGCGGTATTTAGTCACGCTGAAACCGCTATCGAAGCGGTTGAGAATTTTTTCAGCCTTTAATCGTTCACTGACGGGAGAGAAGCGATGAGATATGACAAACAAGTAGAAAACGTTTCTGCGGCTCTACAAACTTTACATCGATTCGCAATCAATCACAGTAATGACAGTGCTCTTAGTGTTTCTGTAATGAGATTGGCTGTTCAGTTTTATGAGCTACTCGGCGACAACTTCAACACAAGCGAGCTTGGTGGTGACTTCTATTTCGAGTTGATAGAACAATCTAGGCTAGATAAGAAATGATAAAAACGCTTGCAGTTACCAAAAGATAGGAGCTAATACCATGAACAACATTATTGAAAACTACCGGTCCGTTTCTAAGGAAATAGGCTGTATATGGCGCAATGATAAGTATGACATGGACCGACCGGCGGATATTGCCCGCTACGTGGCACGTATCCGTTATTCGTTTCCCGGCGGCTATTCGTTATACGCTATTACCGACGACGGTGGCACGCTTTGCGCGGACTGCTGCCGGTCCGAGTATTGGCAGATCGCGCATTCTAATCCCGGCGACGGTTGGCACGTTATCGCTCTTGATATCGAGACGGAATATCAAGACTTAAACGAGCCGGACTGTGATCCGGATTACGAACCGAATTATTGTTCGCACTGTAGTGAGCAAATAGGCTAATAAGGGTATTTTCGAGGGAGCTAATGACATGAATATCAAAACTGCCGAAGATATAGCCGCGCTGGCCGATAGCGCGTCAAGCGACTTGGCAGCGCGTCGCATTATCAACAAAGCGTATCGCGCACAAGATGAATCGCACTTATGGCCTATTCGCGGTCGGTTCAATGTGACCAACCGGGCGATTCGCCGCGTCAATGCGATTGAACGGCACAATGGCGCGATGCGGACACTCGAATATTGCTATGCAATCGAATCCGTGATGTCTGAAATTGTGAACAGCGATATTTAGGCGCCCGAAACACTGGCTCTGGCCAGTGTCTACCAGCCGCCTTAAGAGCTGGTACTGATGAGGAGCTAATACCATGACCACAATAAGCATGAACAGACCGGACGCAGAAGCAATTGAGCGAGAAGCACAATTGCCATTAAGACAACGTGAATTCGAGGATTATATGCAGCCTCACTACAACGAAGTAGCAGCCATTGAGGCTGCCGGCTTTGAAGATGATAGCTGGCACAATGACGTATGCGTCTCGTTTGTACGGCCTATTCTTTTCCATGACCGACCGGACGGACGCTACATCAAGATATGGTCAGACGCCCGCGATCCCGGCGAGCGTGAAATGCAAGGCGCGCGGTTTCTGGTATGCGTCTACGACGAGTGCGACCAAGTCGCGGAACTGTACAACGGCGATTCGCTGGCCGATGCGCTCGGGGCTGCTGATTCATTCGACCCGACAGAATGAGCCTTCTAGTCGGCTGCGAATCATCCGGCACGGTGCGCGACGCTTTCCGGGCACGCGGCATTGACGCCTATTCGTGTGACTTGCTGCCGGATCAGTCCGGCAGCCCTTACCATATTGTCGGCGACGTATTAGACGTGATCGCCTCGCGGCATTGGGACGCGCTGATCGCGCACCCACCATGCACCTATCTATGCTGCTCTGCGGAATGGGCCTACAGAGACGTACAGACCAAAAATATCAAGCCGGGCACGTTAACAGGCGCTGCGCGCCGTGCTGCCCGTGAAAAGGCATTAACGTTTGTTTTCGATCTTTGGAACTGCGGCATCGACCGGTTGTGCATAGAAAACCCGGTCGGCGTCATTAACTCGCGGCTATCCGATATGCCGAAGCCGCAATATATACAGCCATACGATTTCGGCGAGGATGCCAGCAAAAGGACCGGTTTATGGATTCGCGGCTTTCCTTTGCTGAGGCGCACTAGACGGATTGCCGGCCGCCAGGTTGAGCACAACGGCAAGCTTGTTGAACGGTGGGCTAATCAGACTGACTCGGGACAGAACCGGCTTGGACCGTCCGAGGATCGCTGGCAAATTCGCAGTAACACATATCCCGGCATTGCGGACGCAATGGCCGACCAATGGAGCCGGATTCTTGAAAAGTGACCGCGTGAGATGCCCTGTAATCGATTTTCTCGGGGGTACCCTTGGGGTTACTATTGGCAAAAAGGAGCACTAGACAATGAACAATGTAGAGAACTTTTGTGAAGTATTGGAGCAAGGAATAGAGCAGTTCGGGCTACCCTATATCATAGAAGCTTTGGCCGAAATATGCCGTAACCGGGGTAATGTACTGCGAGAAAATGGTCCGCCGTATACGGCCGCCGCGCGGATTTGGACTTACCGCGGATCGATTCTGTTTGACGCGGCTAGTTCGATAAAGGAGCACTAGACATGATAGGACATCACATCACACTCGAAGGTAATACCGTAACAACGGATTACGCTATTATTGAACACGTCGAACTCGGCGAGTGCCAGGATATTGCATTCTGGCATTGGCTGGCGCATCATGATTTTGGACAGCCGCGCCTTGAATGCATTGCGCGGCTATTTTACAGGAGCTAAAAACGTGAAAACAACGCCAGCCCGTCAAAAGGTTATACCGTCATCCCGTAAGGGTACGGAAGCTTATTCACTAACAGACCAATTCTGGAATGAACGCAACAACGTCCCGTCGCCTGTCGTGGTTCGTCGCGACCTGGTGCGGGCTTACAATAGGAGCATAGGAAAATGAAAACGCAATTACATCATTACCAATTCAACATTAATGATTCGGACCAGCACGCGGCCTATAAGGCCGTGCGCGAACGGATCGACGCCGACGGTCCGCGCGTCTGGATGAATTCCTGGGGCGGCGAAGGCTCAAAACGAGTCGTAATACCGTACGGTGAGCGCGAATACGTCGAAACCGTCGAACTCGAAACGGAATTCCTTTTCTCGAATCAATGGAATACGACCGACGGGCGCCGCGTGTTCGATCACTATGAGGAATATCCGGCATTGATTGCTAAGTCTTGCAAGCGCGGGCATTGGCTTGAAATTACCGACGAAATGCGCGCCATTCGTGAGAATACTGCCGTTTGCGGCTATTGCGGACACCGCGAACCGGTCGGTAACGCATTTTGCGACAAGTGTTTGGACAGCGTATACTTAAAAGAGTTTGACCTGTTCTTACTGCGTATGCGGCCGTGCTCCGAGCACTTGCCAAAGCGTAAACCGCTCACGGATTCCGAAGCTGCCTGGCTGATACCGCGGTACATCGAACGGCAAACGGTCGGCAAGGATTCGCGGGCTGTCAAGAGGCGCGAACGCGAACGGCAGCGCGTGCTGGACAAGTATCAGGAAAAGCTTGACAGCGTGACCAAAGAAACCGGCGCGGCAGTCGTTGAGCGCGACGGCATGTTGTGGCTTATGGATCACAACGTGCCGACTGACAACGTGATTTACTACTCGCGCACCGGGCGCTTCGGTTTCGGCTGGCGGCAACCAATGAGCGCGGCAGTTAAAAGCGCGCTGCTCGATATCCTGGTTGAATTTCCGTTCGATTACGATATCAAAGCGGAAAGCGAAAAATCGGTCGCGTGAGTGATAGCCGCTAAACCCTGCCAAACGCGGGGTTTAGCTGCGAATCACTTGGATTCGACCGCGTGTAGTGCCCCAGGACACGCGATCTAGGGTATACCCTTGGGGTTAGTATTGGCAAAATAGGAGCACTAGACCATGAACGAATCAGACTTAAAACATTTTACAGACGCATTTATCGAAGCATTTTATATCGCCGATACTGGCGAAGACGGCCAGCCGGACAGGGATGCGGACCTAAGCGAAGAGTGCCGACTTGATATTGAGGCTGACTGTCGCTCATTCTGGCGCCGCTTTAGGTGCTATATTACGGGGGAAGTATGCCGGAATGCTTTCGATGATTCGATTGCGCAAGCCGGTCACGACTTTTATATGACACGGCAAGGGCATGGCGTTGGATTCCGGGATGATGAATGGCCGGCTTGCTATCGCGACTTATTGACCAAAAGCGCCGAAAAGTATGGGGAACTGTGCTTGTACCAAGGCGACGACGGTTTGATTTATTGCTAGACGGCATTGACTACCAGGCAAATCGAACCTAAACTAATTTTGCCGGTCCGCGTCCCTAGATGTTACCGGCGCACCCCCGAACGGCGCATAGCTCCCGCCGTTTGCTGCGAGGTAGGACGCGGGCCGGCATTGACCTTGGAGCTTAGGAGCACTAGACCGCGTGACAGAATCCGAACTGATTCAGGCCCGGCGTAACAACGTTAGAAGGCGCATCATTGCAATGCGCAACGATATGAAGTTGCCTGCCTGGGACCTGAAAGAAACGAACAGACTCACTAGACGGCTTATGAAAGCTACGTCACTCGGTGAGGGCATCAATGACTTCGATCTGCGTGTTATCGTGCGCTGGTTCAACCGTGAACTAATCGGAGCTAAAATACAGGAGCACTAGACTGATGAAAGCGTGGCATTTTCTGGCCGAGAACAAGAAACTCGGCTACAAGGATGGCCGGTTAGTTAGAGTCGGCCATACATTCAAATGTGATCCCGACTCACTGGTTATGTGCAAGTCGGGCTTTCACGCAACAAAGCGTCTGTTTGATGCTTTGAAGTATGCGCCTGGCCCCGTGGTCTGTCGCGTGGAGTTGGGCGGCAGGATACTGCATCAAGACGACAAGTCGGTAGCATCCGAGCGTACCGTTATTGCTATGGCTGATGCTTCTACCGTTCTGCATGAGTTCGCCTGTTGGTGTGAAGAGCAAGCGTTGAAGAACATCAAGAACCCTGATCCGCGAAGCGTTGCGGCTATCGCAGCTACACGAGCATGGCGAGAGAGCGAGATTACTGACGCTGAACTGTTGGCGGCGGTCGGGTTGGCGGCGGACCGGTCGGCTTGGTTGGCGGCGGACCGGTCGGCTTGGTTGGCGGCGGACCGGTCGGCTTGGTTGGCGGCGGCCGGGTTGGCGGCGGCCCGGTCGGCACAAAACAAACAACTGACGCAAATGGTGAATAAGCTATTGAAACAGGAGCACTAGACTGATGATTAAATACCACCCCGAAGGCACTTTGCCGCCTGGCCTCACTAGACCGGCTGAGTATGTTGGCCGTCACTTCCCGTTGTTCACTGAGACAGCGGATATATTCGTATTGCAGCACGGCAAGGTGCTGGCTCGTTTTAAGAATCCCTATGCGACCATGCCCAATGGCGAAGCAGCCGGCGACAAGTGGCATGAATTCGCGCGTTCTGACTTCCGGCTGGACGACGAGAATATACCGGCTTCCGGCTTGTCCGGCTGGTGGGCGGTGGGTGCCTTCCTGTTACTTTCGATTCTGTTAGTCGCTGTTATCAAGGCGGGGATATGAAATACCGTGACCATGAGACGGCATTGGCCGCCAGGCAGGAGTTGATACGACACGGCTACTACGATGTTCACAGCAAGCCGAAGGACCCGCAACTTTGGGGACGTATCGGGCAATCCGAACGGTACGCTATCGAACGCGGGCATCAACGTTACCATATCGTTCCGTATGCCGATTACGAGTGGCTGGCATGATCTACACCGAGACGTTGAACAACGGTGACACCCGTTACATTGTGCGTGTGCAACGTTACGGCAAGCGCCAGGTGCTGCTTCGCACTTCTAACCCTTATGCCGCTGTCCACGTTGAGGCGGAGTCTTACAAGAACTATCTCAAACGGATATGGATAGACGGCAAGGAAAAAAGCACCAATGACTATCCGCACTAGACAGATTTTCCGGCTTGTTCGGGAGTACACCGAACCGCGGCGAACGCGGTTTACGTCGTTTCTTTCCCTTTGTTTTGTGATAATGTTTGCGGGGCTATTATGGATAGGTTTACTGTACTGGACAGCGGCGTGGATCGCGGGCCGCTTCTGATGAAGTTGAACATCGTTTTGTTGTGGTGGTCGTTTTTTCTGCTGGCGATGATGGTATGTCTGCTGCTGGAACTGTCGTACTACCTTTTCGCCTTGACCTGGGCCGTGCCGGCATTGGCTATCGGACTTGCGGTATGGTGGTGCCGACGATGACAGTAGAAAGCCTGATAATCAGCGGTAATTACACACCACAACAGATGATTACGGACCTTCAAAACCGGGTCGATGACATATCCGAGCTGGTTGTCACGATCCGCTGGAAAGGCGGGCATAGCAAGACAGCGACAACCCGTATGACGTTGGAGCGTGCCTTGACTTTGTACTGGATCGGCGTGGATAACACGACGGAGAAACTACGAGGGCGGAAAGCAGGTAAAGGGATGGGAGGGGCGGCATGAGAGTCGCCCTTTATCTCCGGGTCAGTACCAACGAACAGAACACGGCCAACCAGGCACGCGAACTGAAAAACGTGTGTGTACAGCGCGGTTGGCAGATCACCGCCGTTTTCGAAGATCACGGTATCTCCGGCGCCAAGGGCAGGGACAAGCGACCCGCACTAGACAAAATGCTCAAAGCTGCCGTGCGCGGCGAGTTCGATATGGTGGCGGCATGGGCTGTCGACCGGCTGGGTCGGTCGCTGGCCGACCTGATCGCCATTCTGAATGAACTAAACGCTGCGAACGTGGGTCTGTATCTGCACCAGCAGGCGCTGGACACCACTACACCGAGCGGCCGGGCCATGTTCAGCATGGTCGGCGTGTTCGCCGAGTTCGAGCGATCCATGATCCAGGAGCGCATCAAAGCGGGCTTGAGCAGGGCCAAGGCCGAGGGCAAGCTGCTGGGCAACAAGAAAATGTTTGACGATAAGACCCAATCCGAAATAGAGTTAGCCCTAGAGCTGGGTGAGTCGGTAATCACTATCGCCGATCGGTACGGGTGCAGTCGGCAGACCGTCTACAATTTGAAGAAGGAGTTCGGGTTATGAAAAATCCTTGGGACCACGATCCGATTGTAACGTTGAAGCCTTACTTCGATTTCCGTTGGCAGCGTCCGCAAAGTTTGTCGCCAGGTTTCATCGCCTTTTTAATAACCCTTGCGTTACTAATCGGCAGCTTTTTTATAACTTATACGGTATATTCCGCGCAGACCGAGCCACGGAAATCGGTTTGCCGGGACTATTTTCACCGCGTTGTGGAGTGCCCGAAATGAAACAAGAACCGTTCGGCAGTAGAAACAGGCCCGAGAATCTGGAAACGGCATCGCAGCAGGTCCATCGCGAGCGCATGGAACGGCTGGCCAAACGGATTGAACGTAGTAACAAGAAACGCTCGAAGAAGTTCGAGGTAGGACTGCGCCAGGCATTGAACCGTAATCCGGTGCCACGTAAGAAGGGCTGGCTGACTCGAGTCAAGCAGAAGTTTATCAACTGGAAACGCAGGACGTTTTCGTAGCGTGACCACAGAAGGAAATGACAATGAATTGGGCCAGTAGAAGCGCGGTAACGACCGGGAAGCCGAGGAGCGCGACGTGGTGAACCGGCGGCCCTTGTTCCACACAGAGACAGGAGATAAAGATGCCAACCGTAATAAATGAAGTCGGCGTAACAGCGGTCCGGGTCATCGGCTGCGGGCACGTCATATACCTGTCGGACGATCATGTGGCGATGCGGCAACGGGACCACAAGCCCTTTTACTGTACGGTCTGCGGTGACACGAATTATTACCCTGGGAAGTCGCCAGAGGAACGGCTGCGCGGACAGCTCGCGGCAACGCAGGATATGCTGGATACGGTCCGCGATAATGCGAAACGTGCTGAATACAGGCGGCGCGCCGAGAAGGCCGCAAAGACGCGGATCAAGAACCGGATCGCTAAAGGCGTGTGTCTCAGGTAGTCACAAACTAACGGAGAAATCATGAAACCAATACTTTGTATTTACCACGGCAATTGCGCTGATGGCTTCGGTTCCGCATGGGCTGTTCGCAAAGCGTTAGGCGAGGAAACCGTCGAGTTCTTTCCCGGCGTTCACCAAGAGCCGCCACCCGATTGCAAAGGCCGTGACGTGATCATGGTCGATTTCAGCTACAAGTACGATGTAATCCATGAGATTGGGAAAACCGCTGAAACTGTGCTGATCCTCGATCACCACAAAACAGCCGCCGACGATCTTGCGAGATTTCCGGTGCCGCTTGATGGAGCATACGACCCCGCAGCCATGCGGCAATGGGCGAGAGAATGCAACGCACCGAACGCTATTCATGCGCTGTTCGACATGGAGCGTAGCGGTGCGGGCATCACATGGGATTACTTCCATCCGGGCCACCCGCGACCAAAACTGATCGACCACATCGAGGACCGCGACTTATGGCGATTCAAGCTTCCCGGTACGCGACAGGTTCAAGCGGCGATATTCAGTTATCCGTATGACTTCGAGGTATGGGACAGACTGGCCGATTCATTCGATGAATTTGGCGACACCATTCTCCGGCAAGAAGGTACGGCAATCGAGCGCAAGCACCACAAGGATATTGCCGAACTGGTTCAGGTCGTCACTCGACCAATGAAGATAGGCGGGCAAGTTGTGCCAATGGCGAATCTACCTTACACGCTAACGAGCGATGCTGGCCACTTGCTCTGTGGTGATGAATACCCGTTCGCCGGTTGCTATTGGGACACGCCCGAGGGCCGCGTATTCAGCCTCAGAAGCCGAGACGACGGTGCTGACGTAGGCGAGATTGCCAAGCAATACGGCGGCGGCGGGCACAAACACGCCAGCGGCTTCCGGGTTCCGTTCGATCAGCTTGCACAATTCGATGCACTGCCGAACGGAGGGAATGATCGTGAGTGACTTGATTGAGTACCTTGCCGACATAGCCCATGCGTCACGAAATCACGATGGCGAGGCCGAGGCGCTGCATAAGGCAATAGTCGAGATTGAGCAGTTACAGGAACGAATGCAAAAGGCCCACAACCACCTAATAAACCTTCAGCCACATATTCCGCAAGCCTGCTATCCCGGACACGAATCATTCATTGACAGCCATATTGATGAGGCTATGAAACTATTGTCCGAGACGACAAAGAACACGGACAGGTTCGGCGTATCCGAAGCGGCCGACGCACTTGGCGACAAGCTGATTCGTGAGGCTCGCGGCGAAGTCAAAACGCGACCGCTGACGGAGAAGGACTCTTGACAGAATTAATCGAACAATTCATTGAGCGTTGCGAACGTGAAAATTTTCACGATTCAATGACACAAGCTGAAAGATGGCTTGCTTGGAGAAGGAGGCTGTTCGCTCAATCGGAACCATCTTGGGACCATTGGCTGCGGGCAGTTATTGTCGATGGCGAATTGGCGAGATACAGAGCGCGTGTCGGTAATAGGCAATGATCGGTTACTACGGAACCTATGGAAACACGGACACGAATTGTTGGCGATCATGGTCTGGTGCCCATATCTGGGTCTGGTCTGACAGACCGGGAATGCAAGTCTGTGAATGCGGAATGACCTACTGGAACCCGACCGAGGATACGCGAGTATTTCCGGTTACTGATGAGGATCAGCTCGGGACCAAGTAAGCAGTGAACCAACCCACCTGCCACCGCTGCGGCCAGCTTTGTGCTGGCTGGTACATCCCGCCCGATAACACGATCTGGTGTAACTTCTGCTGGATCGAAAAAGGTTTCCGCAAGTATCATGGAGGATCGCTGTGGAAAAGACTGACAAAACGCCCCTGACCGCCCCAGAAGCCCCAGAAACGAAGCTGGTCGTCACATGGCCCGAAGGTCAGCCGCTCGCCTGGCGACTGGTACGGGTCACCGTGCGTCCGCCTGAGCCACGGTGGGCGCGCAGGGCTAGGGAACTGAAGGCGCTGGGATGGACCATCCGGCGGATCATGAAGGAACTGAACGTCAAGAGTAGGCGTCAACTGTGCGAAATACTGGATAAACGTACAGTATAGGGGACACTTTTGCCCATTACGTTGCCGGGGTTCTATTAAAAAGTTGGAGATTCGATACACATGAGCGTTAAAAAAGTGACAGGGAAGGCACAAGGCGCACTGGTTGATAAAACGGAGGCATGGTTGAAAGCGAACGACCCGGATTATCAGAAGTCCAAGAAGGGCTGGATTACCCCCACGACGGATGCACTGGTGAGGGATAAAAGCATCCATCCTACGCTAAAAGAATTGACCCCTATCGACCCCGGCGCAAAAGACGGGAACTACCGCAAATATCCGAAGTCGGGCAACTCTGCTGTAACGCATAAATTCGAAAACGAGACTGCCGTCAAGGACGACAATGCGTGATATCGTCATATCGTTAGGCGCCAAGGAGAACTTGGCCGCCATCACCAAGGTTGTCAAAACAACCTGGCCTAAATTCGTGGAGTTCCTAACCCGTGCGCCGATGAAGACGCAGGACAAGGCGAAGCCCGGCTGGTATTGCCCGGCCCACTTCGAGCCGGCCTACCGGGACGGCAAGAACCTGGTCGCCCGGCATTGTCTTACGTTCGACTATGACGAGATCGACGAGTGGGACTTGGAAGAGATCAGGGACGCTTACAAGGATGTGGCGCATATCCTGTACACGACCGCATCGCACACGCCGGAGAAGCCCAGGCTGCGCGCCGTGTTTCCGCTGTCGAGACCGGTGACCGCTGAAGAGTTCGGTGCGGTCACCCGTAAGGTAGCGGCGATGTGCGACATCGAGAAGCTGGCGCGCGAGTCGGACAAGCCGGCACAGATGATGTTCTTGCCCTCGGTGCGGAAAGGCGGCGAGTTCTGGTCCGAGGTTACGGACGGAAAATGGGTGGATGTGGATGGGGTATTGGAGGAATACGATGACTGGACAGACCGGAAAGAGTGGCCCAAGCGACTGCAAGGAGACTCCGCCTACATCGCCGGAGACGATATTCCCGCTCCCGATACGAAGCCGGGGATCGTGGGACAATTTTGTCGCGCTTTTAGCATTCCTGATGTTATCGATCGATTCAAGCTGCCCTACGTTTCTGGAAGCTCGGAAGAGAGGTGGACTTATACCTTTGGTAGCCGACCAGACGGTTTTCGAATTTACGATGGAGGACTTAAAGGTCATTCAGACCATAATACAGACCCTGCACACGGACAGCACAACGCATTCGATCTTGTCCGGCTTCATCTCTTCGGTAACCAAGATACTGGAGATGACGCAGAAAAACCAATAACCGAGCGCCCGTCCTACAAAGCAATGTGCCAGCTCGCACTCGAGCAGAAAGAAGTGCAGGCGCAGCGGGTATTGAACGAGTTTGAGAACTTGGATGCGGAGAATCATGTCGGAATATCCGCAGATAACGCGGAGAATCCAACACGACCCAAGTTCACGGTAGTCCCGGCGCCTGACTTCGCGTCCGACGTGTCGATGGAGTGGCTGATCAAGTCGGTACTGCCCAAGGCAGAACTGGTGGTGATGTACGGCCAGTCCGGATCGGGCAAGTCTTTCCTGGCATTGGACCTGTGCGCGGCGATCAGCCGCGGGTTGGAGTGGCGCGGGCATCGATCCGTGCCCGGACAAGTGGTGTACGTGTGTGCAGAAGGCGCCGGCGGCTTCCGTCAGCGCCTTCGTGCGTATGCGGTCCAGCATAATATCCAGTTGAACGAGTTCGGCGTGATAGGCGATACGCCGAACCTGCTGGATGTGGAGGATGTGGCCGGCGTTGCGCAAGCCATCATTGCGTTCGGCAAGGCCGATCTGGTGGTCATCGATACCTTGAGCGCGTCCATACCGGGTGCTGACGAGAACGCCGGCAAGGATTTAGGCAAGGTGGTAGAGCACTGCCGCTTCATCCACAAGAAGACCGGCGCGCTGGTCATGCTGATTCACCATAGCGGTAAGGACGCCAGCCGTGGAGCGCGCGGCTGGTCCGGACTGCGGGCCGCGGCGGACGCCGAGATCGAGATTACGCGCAACGGTGATTTCCGTACCGCGTCCGTGACCAAGATGAAGGATGGCAGCGACGGCCGGCAGTGGTCGTTCAAGCTGCGGACCGTGGTGCTCGGTATTGACACGGACGGTGAAGAGATCACGTCTTGTGTGATCGAGCACGTTGACTCACCAGAGCAGCCGATGAAGAACCGGGTCGAACCGACCGGGCTGTACCCCAAGACCGCGCTGACCGTAGCCAGGCGATTGCTTAAAGGCGGTGAGCCGATGGCAGTGGACGAGGTAATATCGGCAGCAGTGGCGTCCCTGCCGGAAGTTGAGAAGGGCAAGCGCGACACTCGCAAGCAACAGATTTCACGAGCAGTACAGAAGCTGGTCACGGACCAGTGGCTGTTCCTGCACAAAGGGAACAAGGTTTCGCTGACGACGGCGATCGCAGCAGAAGAGGAAGATTGGTTATGAAGAAACGTCTCAAGATTCTACTGATCCCCGACACACAGGCAAAGCCCGGTGTGAGGATGGATCACTTTACGTGGATCGGAAAGTATATCGTCGACAAACGCCCGGACGTGGTGGTGCATATCGGCGATCACTGGGACATGCCGAGCCTGTCGTCCTATGATAAGGGCAAGAAGTGCTTCGAGGGCAGGCGTTACCGGGCTGATATCAATGCCGGCAATTACGCGATGGACTTGCTGATGGCGCCACTCGTCGATTACAACAAGCGCCAAGCCGAGACCAAGCACAAGCAGTACAAGCCGCGGCTGGTGTTTTGTCTTGGCAACCACGAGAACCGGATCGACCGTGCTATCCAAGCCGATGCCATCCTCGAGGATACGATCGGCTACCACGATTTTAACCTTGACAAATATGACTGGGAGGTTCATGCTTTCCTTGAGCCGGTCAACATCAATGACGTACACTTCGCGCATTACTTCTACAACCCTATGACGGGTCATCCGTGGGGCGGGATGCCGGAGACAAGGTTGAAGAACGTCGGCCACAGTTTTGTGATGGGCCACCAGCAGGGATTGAAGCACGCGAACCTGTACGTGTCGACCGGAGATGTCAGACGGGCGTTGATCGCCGGGAGTTGCTATCTGCATGACGAGGACTACAAAGGACCGCAGGCGAACCATCACTGGCGCGGCGTGATCATGCTGCATGAAGTCCTGAACGGTGATTACGACCTGATGGAAGTGTCGCTGGACTTCCTGGAACGACGGAATAAGGGGTTGAAATGAAACCGAGTGACAAGCAGGTCGGCGGCGACCACTACAAGAGCATGGCCATCCAGCCGGCCTATTTCTCTTTTGTGAACAAACAGAACAATCTTCAGTCGGAAGCTGTGTCTTATATCAGCCGGTATAAAGGCAAAGGTGGCCGGCAGGATTTGGAAAAAGCAATACATTGTATTGAAATGTTAATTGAATGGGAGTACGACAATGAAAGTGACATTGCAGTTCGACAGTCTGGAAGCAGCAGCGGCAGCGCTGGGGAAAGTGGTGGTGAATCAGATGGAGGAGGCTACTTCGACAAAGCAGGAGCCGTTATCGGTTGTTTCTGCACCTCCTGCATCGATCACCGAGAGCGATACAAAAAACCAATCTAAAAAGAAGAAGCGCAAACGTCGGACCAAGGCCGAGATCGAAGCGGATAAGGCAGCCGAAGCAGCACCCGAACCGGAAGTTCCGGAACCGCCCGTAGTGGACGATCTGGACGACTTCTTGGACGACGCACCGGCAGTCACAACCGTCTCACCGGAAGATGTTCGCAAGGCCCTGATCAACTTCAAGAACGCGCTGGCGGCGAAACTGGTGGAAAAAGGAACGGACGCCAAGGAAGCCGGTACTAAGGCGATGGGCAAAGCCAAAGAGCTGCTGAACAAGGTAGCCGGTACCGATATCTTGGGTGCTGTTCCTAAAGACAAGTACGCCGAAGTGGTTCAGTTCGCTGACGAACAGCTTGCGAGGCTGGCGGAGAAGTAGATTCGGAGCCACAGAGCAGGGAGAGAAAACTACATGAGATGGCATTGTAATGATTGTGGGCACATGGTCGATGGTGAACTTGATAAAGAATGCCCTTGGTGCGATCTACGGTTGGCGCGTGACGAAATCGAGCGCCTGACTGCTGAACGTGATCGACAGTACGATCAAAATGTTGAGCAGATAGCGCACATTGCAGAACTGCAAGCCAGAGTCAAGGCGCTTGAGGATGCCTGTAGAACAATGGACAAGACGCAGATCGCTATAGCGCTCGCAGCCACCAAGCAGGGAGAGGTGAAGACCAATGATCTATAAATACATGTGCCTGACCGCAATAATTGCCGTGAGCGTCCTTATTGCCGCTTTGTTTGGTGTGATGGTCTTTATGGCCATCAGCCTGTTCGGCTTGTGGTCGGTGCCGATCGTCTGGCTGCTTGCCATTGCTGTCGCCGTCATTGTTCACGAAACGCTGGCGGCGTAGTTGCGTACCGCGAGTGACCGATGATGAACGACAAAGAACTAGCTGATAAGGTGGTGGCGCTTGCGTCGAGTGCAGGATACTGCAACGTGTGCGGACGATCGCAGAACGAGTCGCCTTTACGGGCCGGATCACCGTCACTTTAATAGGTCAATTGACCTAGTTAATAGGTCGATGTGTACTACTTAGGAGGTAGTTATGGAGAACAGAGCAGAAACCATGCCCGATGTTCTGAAAGCAATCAAAGCCTACGTTAAACAGTACCCAGATATGCGTGTAGGGCAATTGATCTACAATGTCTGCTCTCCGGGCGACTGCTTTAATATCGAAAACTCCGAGCTGGCCAAGCGCATTTATAATGCAATCTCTGATGACTATTTATAAGCCGTGCTTAAACAAATCCGCGATAGCACGCACAAGTCGGCAATCCAATTACGGGCAATGGCAGCGCGTGCGCTCTAGCAGGGATATAAAGATGGATGACCACGACTACCTCAGACGATTCTGCTATAAATGCAACCGATACTTTTACTGGTGCCGATGTGACCGATCATACCGTCATTGAAATGCTACACAGCGAACTGGGACCGTCGGCCGCCCCCCGGTGGTTGAACTGTCCTGGTTCCGTGTTAGCGTCTCGCGGGGTGACAAAGAAGGACAGCATCTTCGCCGCCGAGGGCAACGCCGCGCACGATCTTAGCGAATGGTGCCGTGTCCAGAATACCGACGCGTCCACGTTCCTTGGACACACGATCAAAGTGGGCGAGTTCGAGTTCACGGTCGATCAGGAAATGGTCGACGGCATCGACATGTTCGTCGAATATGTCGAAAATCTGCCCGGCGATCGACTTATCGAAGAGATGATCCACTACGACGAGTGGGTACCGAACGGCTTCGGTACGCTGGACGACGCCAGGTTGAACGATGGTAACATATATGTTACCGACCTGAAGTACGGCAAGGGTGTGCAGGTGTTCGCCGAGGATAGCGAGCAGTTGAAAATTTACGCGCTCGGGCTTTATCACGACTACAAGCATCTGTACATCTTCGACAAGTTCATCCTCGCCATTCACCAACCGCGGCTGGATCACGTAGAAACGTTTGAGATCACACTCTCAGACCTTTTGAAGTGGGCCGATGAAGTGGTCCGGCCGACCGCCGAGATAGCCCTGAAGCCCGGCGCCCCGTTCAAGGCTGGCAACCACTGCACCTTCTGCCCGATCAGGAACACTTGCAAGGTGCGCGAGCAGTATGTGCTGGAGGCGGCACTGGATGACTTCACCGATCTGGACAGCGATCTGAGGATGATTGAATTTATGACCAATGACGAACTGGGTCGGCTGCTGCCACGCATCCCGGCTATCAAGAAGTGGTGCAACGACATGCTGGCGTACGCCCGCTCGGAGGTTGCCGCAGGTAACCCGGTGGTGAATCCGGAGACCGGCCCTTACAAGTTCGTGGAGGGTCGATCGTTGCGTGCCTGGAAGCTGGCCGAGGATGAAGTGGCGGATGTCTTGATGTTGGAGGTCGATGATCCTGATGCTATCTGGAACAAGAAGCTGGTGTCGCCGGCGCAGGCCGAGAAGAAGTTCGGCAAGGGGAAGCTGGACCACCTGATACACAAGCCGCAAGGGAAGCCCGTGCTGGTGCCTGGCACCGACAAGCGGGAGTCGCTGGCGATCGATCCTGAAACCGAGTTTGGAGATGTAGACGATGATTGAGATCACCGAGTACAGCTCAACGATTTGCGTGGCGAAAGGCCCGGACAACGGAAAAACGGTGTTGATAGCGCGCGGCACTATTAACGACGAAAAGTATTCGTATGTTCGACTGGATGAAGACGTGGAGCCCGGCGTCATCCCGGCTTGGTTTATAAGAGAGGCAGAACTAGGCTTCGCCCGAAGAGAACTAACGAACATGGAGAGAGAAAATGATTGAACAAATAATTATAACGTTATCCGCTCTGGGGTTTTTCGTTTTCACCGCGATCTACCGGATGCTGATAGGAATTATCATCGCCCTGATCGGCGTACCGTTCGTCCTGTACTCGACCACGCCGGATCAATGGGGTATCCGTGTTGCCGTTTCCGTCAACGCAGTCATTTATTTGGTTGCGATCGGACTGCGGGTACGAGCATGGCGACTGCAAAAACAGATCGACGATGACGTGGACGAACACTTATCGGATGCGATGTGATGGCTAGCGTAATAACATGGCCGAACAAACAGTTGGAGAAGGTAGCGGAACCCGTCCCCTTCGGCGAGAAGACTCGCGATCTGGTCGATGCCATGTTCGACGCAATGGACTACCCGAACGGGATCGGGCTGGCCGCGCCGCAGATAGGCGTCAACAAGCGTGTCATCGTCATCCAGGTACCCGCTATCAAGAACGGCGTGATGGTGGCTGGCTGCACCAAAGCGGCGATCATCAACCCGGAACTTATCTGGTGGAAAGGCGGTCCGGTTCTGGGCGAGGAAGGGTGCCTTAGTTTTCCTGACGAGCGCGTACTCGTACCGCGGTTTCAGCGGGTCAAGGTGCGCGGCTTCAGTGTACGCTGGGAAGCTGTCACGTTCGGCGGTAAGGACCTGGTGGCCCGAGTGCTCCAGCATGAAATAGATCATCTCAACGGGCGGACGCTGGACTTCTACGCGAAGATGGCGGAAGCGATTGAAAAGGAGAAAGCTGATGAAATGTAGTGCTTGTGGTTTGGATTTTAAACGGGCAGCTTTGTTAGCCTTAGCTATTGCTTTCGGAGCTAAAACATCCGATCCGAACTACTGCAATGAAACAGAAAATAATGAACATGACTGGAAAGAAAGTTCAAAGGGAACCGACGACCCTCCGATCGTCGGAACGTAATACGCTAAGATGCTAATACGGTAAAACGATAGGACGGATAACACGATGGCTGCAAAAACAAGTGAAGTAATCAAAGTGAAGGGTGCGCGACTGTCATACCCGAAGCTGTTCAAACCGGAAGCCTACCAGGAAGGTCAGGAGAAGAAATTCCAAGCGACCTTTCTGCTGGACCCGAGTGATGCCGACCACGCTGTTCAGATCAAGGAGATCAAGAAGACAGCGGCGGCGCTCATGCGGGAGGCTTACGGTGCGGACTTTGCCCCGGCAGGATTGAAGGGCATCTGTTTCGGCGACGGTAACAAGAAAGTGAAAGAGGATGGAACGGTCAGTGAAGGCTACAAGGATATGTTCTATATCAGTGTGACCAACACGGTGCGACCGGCTGTGGCGAACCGGAAGGGAGAGCCGGTAGCCGAGGGCGATCCTCAGTGCCCGTACGGCGGCTGCTACGTGAACGGTACGTTGACGTTGTGGGCGCAGAACAACAAGTACGGGAAGCGCATCAACGGTAACCTTCGCGGGGTACAGTTCGTCAAGGATGGCGAGGCGTTCGGTGCCGGGCCAGTGAGTGTCGAGGACGAGTTCGAAGCACTGGAAGATAACAGCCCGGCGGATGCTGGAAGTGTGGATGACGATTTCGACATCAACTTCTGATCAAGGATGATCTTTGTGGAGCCCCTTCGGGGGCTCCTGTTTTTAGGAGAACACAATGATTAAGATAGAAACCCTGATGTTCAACGACGCGGACATCGCGCTGCGTTCTGCTGCCGGCGTGATTGACGCAGTGAGCGAGGCTATGTTCGCCGAAGGTATCAGGCATTACGAGTACGGACTTACCGGTGCGAAGTTGCTGATTGAAGAGGCTATCCGATCGTTGGAGTGTGGGATGGTGCGCGGTAAGTGAAAGTCCATATCGACATCGAAACATTCAGCGAAGCCAACCTGAAAACGGAGGGCTTGTACCGTTATGCGCAACATCCTTCAACCGACCTGAGTGTCTTGTGCTGGGCGGAAGACGACGGCCCGGTAAACGTGTGGATGCCGTGGAAAAACTTGCCGCAGAAGATTTTCAACGAGCTGGAGTTGGAAGTTGAGGGGGCTCTTCTGCAAGGGCATCTTATACCGCAAGTTCTGCAACTCACGGTAGAGAAGGCGAAAATAGCAGCGCATAATGCACAGTTCGAGCGAGTTGTCCTGAACAATTCAGCCGGTATTCGACACAGCGTTCCGCATATCAGAATAGAGAATACAATCTGCACAATGGCCAAGGCCGCCGTCCACGGCCTGCCGGCAGCCTTGGAACATGCGGCGAAGGCACTCGGTACCTTCCCTAAACGTGAGTCCGGGGCGAACGAGATGCGCTATTTCGCCAAGCCCCGCAAGGACGGTACCCGCCCCACGCCGTACGACGAAACGGATCGGTTTATCACGCTGGTCAGGTATTGCATCGACGACGTTAAAGCCGAGCGCGACTTGGACAAACACATCCCGGACCTGACGGAGCGCGAGCAGTCCATCTACTTCCTGGATCAGAAGATCAACGAGCGCGGTATCGGCGTCGACATCGAATCGGTTGAGAACGCAATGGCGATCCGGGACGAATACAAAGAAAAGCTGGCGGAGCTGTGTCATACCCAAACCGGGTACAAACCTACCCAAACCGGGGCTCTTGCCGAATGGATCAGAGCCAACGGTTATCCGCAGCTTAAAAACCTGCAAGCGCCGACCGTTGACGAAGTGGTGAAGGACAGCCGTTGTCCGGACAACATCAAGAAGCTGCTACGACTGTTCTCCACTTACAACATGAAGGCCGTCACCAAGTTCGACGCTATGCTGCGCGCCGTTTGCGATGACGGACGGCTGCACGGGATGCTGCAATACTACGGCGCCGGTCCCGGCCGCTGGAGTTCCCGCATCGTCCAGCTCCAGAACATGATGCGCCCGGTGATCAAGGATGCCGACAATGCGATAGAGGAACTGCGGGAACGGAACTTGGGCTGGTTGCGCTGGTTGTATCATGGCACCGACGTAATGAAGGTGCTGGCCTCCTGCACCCGCGGTATGCTGGTGGCGGGAGAAGGCAAGGACCTGATGGCGTACGACTTCGCGCAGATCGAGTCACGCATCCAAGCGTGGCTGGCGGGCGCCGAGTGGAAGTTGAAGTTCTTTCGTGAAGGCAAGATCAAGATTTACAACGCTACCGGCTCCCTGATGTTCGGTATCAAGCCCGAAGAGGTTGTCGATAGCGGCGAGGACCAGCTTTATACGGCGGCGAAGATCGGCGAGTTGGCTTGCGGTTACCAAGGCTGGGCGGTTGCCATCGAGAAGTTCGCCCGGCAGATGGGTATCAAGCTGAACATGGACCCGGCCGACATCGCCGGCAAGTGGCGCGAAGCGAACTCGGAACAGGTTCAATTGTGGTACGACCTGACCGAAACGGCGATGTACGCGGTCAAGCACCCAGGCGAGGCGTACGCGATTCCGAACAAGAAAATCATGTTCAAGGTTGAAGGGCGCTGGCTGTACATGCGCCTGCCCTCGGGCCGTCGGATCGCCTATCTCGATCCGGAAGTGCAGATGGGCGACCGTGGTGAAGAAGTCACCTACATGGGTATCGACACCTATTCGCGTAAGTGGACGCGCGTATCAGCGTATGGTGGCAAGTGGTTGCAGAACGCCTGCGAGGGAATAGGTAGAGACTTACTAGTTTCTGGTTTGATGAATATGGAGGATAAGGGGTATAAAACCACCCTTACCGTGCATGACGAGGGCGTGTTCGAGGTACCGGAAGGGTTCGGATCGGATGAAGAGGCGATGCGGTTGATGACCGTGCCGCTCGAATGGGCTGACGGATTACCCGTCAAGTGTGAAGGATGGCGTGGGAAGAGGTATCGGAAATGAATTTGTTTTTACTTGTGCTGGCTTCGTTTGGAGCAGGAGTTTTCACCGTGCTTGCTGCTGCTGCTGCGTGGTCGAGCACTAAGTACGACTACGAGTTGGATAAAGTGTTTCTGATCATGCAGGAACTCGAGAACAAGATCGGAAGAGTTACAGGAAATGAGTAAGTTCGTCGATCCGCCTTCGGGTTGGAGGTACGGCTTTCCCAAGGTGTTGCCTGAAGACGTTACTGACTTCAGACAGTGGTTGCTTGACGAAGGCTACCCGGAAAAGGATGTCGACTTCGGCATGAAATACATTCGAATGTGGGAGGAGCCGGGTGAGCAAAGGCAGCAAACGCCGTCCACAGTTCGTGGACAATGACACTCTCGAAAGAAACTGGAACAGGGTATTCAAACGTGAAAGACGCATTCGACGTGAGCGACTGGAAAGAGACGAAACGGCCGTTGAAGGAGAAAGACATACAGGGGCCGAGCGTCAAGCACGCCCGAAGTAAAGGCTGGTGGGCGAGGAAGTTCAGCGCGGCTCCCGGTAACACGTCGGTACCCGATTACATCTTCGCCAAGGAAGGTCACGTATTCTTTGTGGAGTTCAAACGGCCTGGTGGCAAACCTACTGAGTTGCAGCAGAAAGAACACGCACGAATGCGGGCTGTCCGGTTATGGGTTTACGTGATCGACGACGTGGACAAGTTCAAAGAGTTGCTTTACGCACAGGAGAATCTGACATGAACAACGAAGTGGAAAGTTATCCGGGCGAACTGTCAGAACTCCGAAAGCGAGTCCGGAATCAGCAGGAGAAGATACGCGAAATGGCGTTGAGAACCACCGGACTCGAGCTGCGCTTACGCGAAATACGCGAGATCGCTACCGGGATGTGGGACCGATCGTATTCGGGGATACGGGCATACGGCGACCGTGCTGGATCGTAACAACCTCACACCGTCCCAACTGCAAGGGATCGACCATGTAAGACAACATCCGAAGGCTGCACTCTGGATGGGCATGGGGACAGGGAAGACCGGCACCGCCCTAACCGCCTTTGCTGACGCCTCCAACTCTTTCGACGCCCGCCGTATGCTGGTCACGGCGCCACTCCGGGTTGCCCGTGACGTGTGGCATGAAGAGGTCGAACAGTGGGCGCACCTGCAAGGACTGACCGTCTCCCGTATTCACGGTTCGAGACAGAACCGGCTGGACGCTCTCAAGGTGCCGGCCGACATCCACACCGTCAACCGCGAGAACCTCGCCTGGCTCTTCTCAGGCTACGTTGAGGTCGGCACCAAGACCAAGTTCAAGCAAATCCGCAAGTGGCCGTGGGACTGGTTCACGATGGACGAGGCGCAGAGTTACAAGAGCCAGTCGGCCCAGTGCTCGGTAGCCGCCTCCGGGGTCGCCCGTTACGGGCTGGCACAAACCGTGCTGGAGCTGACCGGGACGCCCTCGCCGAACGGCTACCGGGATATCTGGCACCAGATATACATGCTGGATGGCGGGCACCGCCTCGGGGCGACCGAGGACGCTTTCCTGAAAAGGTGGTTCAATGCACCCCAGGAGTGGGGGTTCAAGTACGAGATCAAGGACGGGGCAGCCGAAGAGATTCAAAGTCTTATCAGTGACATCGTGTTGTCCATCCCGGACGCCCAGCCGGCGGTCCCGGTCAACCAGATCAAGGTCACGCTCTCACCGGCCGTGATGCGGCAGTACCGTAAGCTGGCGCGCGAGGCTATTCTGCAACTGGACCCGCATACGATCACAGCGGCCAACGCGGGCGTCCTTGGCGGGAAGCTGCTCCAGCTCGCCTCCGGGGCCGTGTACACGGATGACCGTGGGAGCTTCGAACGGTTGCACGACGCCAAGCTGGACGCTCTCTGTGAGGCGCTGGACGAGCTTTCGTTCTCAGGACCGGTCCTGATAGGGTACGGCTTCAGAAGCGATCTGGCGCGCATAGGGGAGCGCCTGACACGCTATGGCGGCCGGTGGGCTCAATTGAAGTCGGAGGCGTCCATGAACGCTTTCGAGCGCGGCGAGCTGGATTATGGTATTATCCACCCGGCCTCGGGCGGGCACGGGCTGAACAAGCTGTACAAGTCAGGCGCCCGAGACCTTATCTGGTTCGGGCCGACCAACAATCTCGAGTGGTGGTTGCAGTTGATCGCCAGGCTGGCGGGAGGGCATCGTCGGGGATCGGAGGACTTGATGATTCAAGTGCTGGTGGCTCGCGATACGATCGACGAGGATTACATGTCAATGCTGGAAGGGAAGGACATTGACCAGGTGAAGCTGATGCGGGCGCTACGGAAGAGGGTCTAATCGTTACCGGTTACAAGCCGATAAGTCCGGGCTTTAGCAAGGTCTGTTATCCACAAATCTTTCAAATCAACGCCGTAACGTCCTAATTTTCTACGAATAGCCGTTGCCGCCTTTTCTTCTATTTGGCTAACATTATCGAAATCGTATTCTCTGGCTACCCGCGCAAGCTCGCCGTATACGGTGTTGGCTAATACGTCTTCGTAATCTTCGAGTTCTATTATAAGCTTCGCGCAAGCCTCTTCTCGAATCTGCCAACCGATCACAGAACTTATGACGTACGATTGCTTTTTGTTGTCAGTTACGACTTGGGTATTCAGATTGATTGTGTCGTATACAACATTAAGCTTATGAATTTCGTCGTATTCAAAGGGGCGTTTGAAGTACCATCCGGGCGGGCTGACTTTCAGAAGCCTTCCGCCGCGAATATGAACAGCACGTTCGTATGGACGTACTATGTAAACACAATAAAACGCCTCGAACTTTTCAATCAACCATTGAAAGAAAAGTTCCATCTATTCCACACCCAAAGCCGCCCGCCGGCATTCGTTGTATTGGCCCGCCACTTCCGCCAGCTTGGCTATGATCTCGCCGAAGCTATTGCCCGTCAGCGGCGTCAACGTCGGGCAGCTCACCGCTATCAACGGACTCTGCCGGGGCTGCTCCCGCGAGGACAGCGTTGAGCAACCGCACAACATCATCACTGCTGCGGCAATCAACGTACTTCGTTTCAGTCCTGATCTCACGTTCCAACTCCTGTCGGATCGTCCTGTTGACGATCTGAATCTTCGAGATTTCCTCGGCAGTTGCCGCCAAGGCTGCGTCGTAGGTTATCTGGCGCACCCTCTCCAACTTCGCCTCGCTGGCCTCGATCGCGTTTCGCGTGTTGGTCGCCCCGCGATAGTACCCGACACCGGCAGCGGACGCACTCGCAAGGGTGACCGTCAGCAGTACGGTGGGGTTTAACAGCGACTTCAGAGATTTTAGAAAGGTCAGCCACATTAAAGTTCAAACCCTTGGTCCAGCACTTCGAGTGCTTTCTCGGTAAAAGCGAGCCGTTCGTCCAGCCCGTGAACACCGCCGTTCACCCGTTTGGTGATGGCTTTTACCCGCGCCTTCAGGTTCTTGGCAGTGATGGTATCGGCGATGTCATTCAGGCCGTTGTCTTCCCAGAAGACCGCGGCCGACAACGCAGCGTAGCGCGGAGTAACCAGCTTGTCCGGGTGCTCGGCTAATGCCGGCAGCCCCATCAGTTCGCCGATACGGTTGTAGTTACTTCGCCCGGTGATCTGGATCAGGCCGCGTCCGCGGTAACGGAAGCCGTCACCGGATTCCACCGGGCCGTTGCCCATGCGATCGGCGTACACCTTGTTGCCGAGCCGCTCCGGGTTCCGCCCGTACGCCAGCGCCTCTTCCAAGTCCTTGAATCGGGTTGGCCATACCGCCATGATGCGCTGCGGCGAGTAGGCCAGATTTTCCTCGGTTCGGTTCAATTCCGCGGACTCTACGGCGATTTGTCCGAGGAAAGCACACACGCGCTGGAGCTTGTTTGCGATTTCCCTGCTGAACATGGCATCGTTCAGCGGTCTTACCCAATCTTCCGGGTAGCGGCAATGCGGAAGGATGTCTTTCAGTTGTTCAAGCGACACTTGCATAAACTATTCCTTGTTGGACTTGGGCTCGTAACTTCCTTGATTGAGTTTCTTGTCGGTAATGTCAGCGGCGAATATGAGCGCCAGTACCGCGCCGCTGGCTGTCGTGTAAGCCGTCAGAAGAACGGCCGTGTCGGATACCGACTGTGCCAGCATCAGACCGTGTAAGCCTATCACGGTGATAGCTGCCAGGGCAACAGCGGCGAAGGCGAACTTCTTCTTGACGACCCATTCCTTGTTTACTTTCTGTATGAACATAGGTTAACTCCTATAAGCATTTGGCGTCATAGCCTTGCTGGGCTTTGTTGAGATCGCGCTGTGCTTCGGATAGTTGCAGATTTATATCGCGTTTTTCATTTTCGTCAGTAGCTAACTCGAGAAGCCGTGACAAGTTGTTAACTTCCCGCGTCTTGGCGGATATAACGCGATCTCTGCGAGCGCAATCCAACGCCTCGGTGTTTTTGGCTATGAGCGTTTGTACTGTAGCGAACTTCGCATCGGCCGCTTCGGCGTCTTTCGAGTAAGCAGACCACGCGGATAGTGACAGGACTATGATCGTTAACCATAAGACGAAGATGCCGAGCACTGTTGCCGGCGCATGTTCAGCTTCTTGTAACATTGCTTTTAACCATGTTGTAGGCCATAGATGTTTGAGGATTGTGAGAAGGGTTGTCATTAGGCACCGTTATCCGATCTGGATATTTCCACGTAATTAACTCCGTCATAGTGCAAGTATAGCCGGTCTTCCACATTGTCCAAGCTAAAGTCACCTGCCAGAAGCAGGTTCCCTGTTCCGTCCTTACAAACAACAGTACGAGCCGAATCTGCTGCACGAAGGATTAACGTCTGCCCCGGTATTCCTCCAGTCAGCGTATCCAGATCATCGCTTGAAGCGTCGGCTTGCGTGTCGATAGAATGCGTTAACGCCGTTACCGCAGCGATCCCGCCGGTAATGGTCTTCTCACTGAACGATTCTGAAGCGGGCCGAATGTTATAAGATTCATCCATATAGACAGACAGTCGACTGCGTAAATCAGTGGCCCCGGTTGTATCGGTGACATGGTTGGCATACCCATATTCTGAATCGTCGTAGTTTTCCCATATCACCGGCCCTATCTGCACCTCGTCATCTAGCGCACAGAACACTCCGCCATTGTTGTGTGCGTTTATTCTGCTTAGAACCCGTGGACCGGCATTAGTAGAATTGTGAACCCGAATGCCTATGGTGTTGTTGCCGATCTGCCCGAGCGTCACATCCTGAATCGTGATCGGACCAACACCATCAGTCGTCTCCGTGGCTGTATCGTCACCGATTTCGATGTGTACGAATCCTGAGTCCGTAGCAGCATCGGAATAATTGCCGCCGCCTGTCAGCAGCAATTGACCGGGATTGACCGAGCCCGCATCTTGCCAGCCCGCCATATCGGAAAATGCAAAGCCCCTTCCTGCAACCCCGGTCGCGCCTTCGTTCCAGCAGTTCTCCCAGGTAGCTTGCCCAATGCCGTGTCGTACCCGCCAATGAATCGGGCTGCCAGCCCCCTGACAGTTCTTGAAAGTCCAGTTTTTTATAAAGTTGGATCGCGCTACGTCATACGCAGAACCCAAATCCCAGTCGATAGCGTTGTTTCTGGAAGTGACATTGACCATCGTCACGTTGCCGCCTCCGGCCTGTACCGCATCGTACTTGATTCCCGTTCCAGCTCCGTTTCCATACGCCATGATGTCCATAAACTCGGCATTAAATATGTCCTGCAAATCCAGCTGACCTCCATCGCCGGCATTCGCTACAAACAGATTGAACCACTGAGTACCGCTCGGCGTGTAATAGGCACGAATCGTTTTCGCCGTGGCATCGTTATTCAGTATTACCAAATCGCGCATAATGGAGCCGCGAGCAGCCGTTGTATGACCATCGTGGATATCCAGCTGCCCTGATGTGAATTGAAGAACAGAACCGGAATATTCGCTGTTGTTATAGTGATTGACTTCAATCCGACCCACACCCTGAATAAAAACTTTTGCCTGCAAGCGATCAGCAGAAGCGAAGTCTGGATTGTTCGTTACATGGTAATAACCGTAGACCGTTCCCTCGCAGCGCCAGCGGCCCCACGGAACAAATGTTGGCGCGCCGCCATGAGAGTATTGATTCAATGACGCCTGAACGGCCGCCCGGTTTGTTGTTGAAGTTGTCGTGGCGCCGTAACGGCGAATGTCGCCGTAATACCAGTTTGTCGTCAGATCACCAATAACCAGGCCGGCAGATGTTTCTGCGTCGCTTATTGGAAAAAGAACAGCCCCGATTTCCGATTGTGTCAATGCATCTATGCTGTCCTGAATATGGGGTTCTTCGTAAATCAGCGCGTCCGCTGCATCGTCAATTGTCAGGTCGTAATCAACAGCTGGATCAAGAAAAACGACCGGAAACACACCAGCCGCATCGGCCACCACAGGATCGCTGTGTGGGGTAGACAAAGCAGCGTCTGTATAGGTAGCCGCTGGCGTGCTGGTTCCGGTCAAAACGAAATAGGCCTTAGCTCCGGGACTGACAGTGCCACCGACAATCGGCACCTGACGCGGAAGTTGGAATATGCGTGCCATCAGATCACATCCGTTGAGTATACGAATGACGACGATGCTGAAGTTCCTGCAATGCCCTTGTTACCGCTTCCAGTCCATAAGCCAAAATCAAAGTCTTTGAAAAAGGATACCGTGGCGCTTCCAGACGAGAACGAAGCGCATCCTCCTGAAAACTCTGTTCCATTATCAACAAGACCGCCGACCGGGACTTGTATTGAAGCATCGGACTGAATAGCGGCAGGCCAGTTGGTTATTGTGAATCCAGTGGCATCGCTCGTCCCTTCACCAAATGACATATGAATGAACACCAGCGTTCCGATCTTGGTCCAGTAAATCGTCGGTGATGAAGGTGCCGCAGAAAACCCGGTGAACGTCGGAGTAAACGAGCCTTTGGTCACAAAGGCCGTATCGAGAACCGTCAGTCCGTTGGACTGGTTTGCCGTTCCCTTCAAGTTGATCGTATCGACCGTGTTCGCTGTTCGGTCAATGACAACGGCATCAACAAACGTGTCTTTTGCATCATTCCCGACCTGTATTTTCAACTGCTCTGAATTGACGTATACACGCCACACGCCATTATTCGCAGACGCATCGGTTTCGATCAGATCGATGTACGGCGCGGCGGCCGTAAGAATCAGGTTTTGGCCAGCCTGAGACGCAGGAACATCGTCCTCGATCCATA
>Ga0224500_10000353_pt1 | contig 32340 bp, 23 predicted proteins | sample SF_Oct11_sed_USG_FD_168126 | JGI IMG/M metagenome (GOLD analysis project Ga0224500, IMG submission 168126) | Sediment microbial communities from San Francisco Bay, California, United States - SF_Oct11_sed_USGS_4_1 | ecosystem: Environmental > Aquatic > Marine > Sediment | place: USA: California... | reverse complement strand
GTGTCGTTGCGTCATCCCCGCGCAGGCGGGGATCCAGTGTCGTTGCGTCATCCCCGCGCAGGCGGGGATCCAGTGTCGTTGCGTCATCCCCGCGCAGGCAGGGATCCAGCGTCGTTCCGTCATCCCCGCGGAGCCTGCCGCCGAGTACTGCGGTCGGGGGGCGGGTATCGAGCGTCCTCTCCTCTGCACGCATGGACTGCTGATGCCGGCCATCGAGAAACTCGGGAAGTACGAGATCCGCCGCGAGATCGGCCGCGGCGCGATGGGCGTGGTCTACGAGGGCTACGACCCGATGATCAAGCGGCCGGTCGCGATCAAGACGATCCGCGGCGACCAGCTCGCGAAGGAGGAGGCCGCCGACATCCTCGCGCGCTTCCGCCGCGAGGCGCAGGCCGCCGGGCGCCTCACGCACCCGAACATCGTCGCCATCTACGACTTCGACGAGGACTCCGGCACGTCCTTCATTGCGATGGAGTTCGTCGAGGGCCGCGACCTGCGCGACTACTTCGCCGCCAACGAGCGCTTCGCGGCGAAGGACGCGTTCCGCATCATGGGCGAGATCCTCGCGGCGCTCGAGTACTCGCACGCGCGGGGCGTCGTCCACCGCGACATCAAGCCGGCCAACGTGTTCCTGCAGAAGGACGGCACGGTCAAGGTCGCCGACTTCGGCATCGCGCACATCGAGTCGTCGAGCCTCACGCAGGCCGGCACCGTGATGGGCACGCCGGGCTACATGTCGCCCGAGCAGGTGCTGGGGCTGCCGGTCGACGGGCGCTCGGACCTGTTCTCGGCCGGCGTGATCCTCTACCAGTTCCTCACCGGCGAGCGGCCGTTCTCCGGCTCCGCGACGACGACCGCGCAGAAGGTGCTGAAGGAGGATCCGCTGCCCCCGTCGACGCTCAACGTGCAGCTGCCGGACGCGATCGACGCGGTGGTGCGCAAGGCACTGGCGAAGAGGCCCGAGGAGCGCTTCCAGACGGCGGCCGAGTTCGCCGCCGCGCTGCGGGCCGCCGCGGGGCACCGTGCCGCGAGCGGGCCGCTGCCGTTGGCGGCGGTGTCGGCGGACGCGGCTACCGAAGTGCACGTGCCTTCGGTGGCGGCCGAGACGGTCGTCCGTCCGCCGCCCGCCTCAGCCCCGGCTGCGCCGCCGCCGGCCGACGCGAAGCCGAAGTCGCAGACCGCGGCGATCGGCATCGTGGCCGGCGTCGTCGTCGCGGCGATCGCCGTCGGCGTGTGGACGTGGCTGCAACGGCCTGCGGCGCCGGTCACCGTCGCCGCGTCGAGCGCGCCGCCACCCGTCGCGCCGGCGACGCCGCCGGCGACGCCGCCGGTGGCGGCCGCTGTCCAGGCGGCTCCTGCCGCGACGGCGCCGGCGCCTGCATCGCCGGCCCCCGTCTCCGCGGAGCCGGCGCCTGCCGCCGCACCGGCGCCGAAGGCCGCGCCGGGCACGATGGTGATCACGGCGGTGGGTGTAGCCGACCCGGCGGACCCGCGCTACCAGAACGACGCCGCGCTGTTGCAGAAGGACCTCCGCGCGGATGCGAACGGCCAGCTGGTGCAGAAGGCGCTCGGGCTGATGGTCGAGCCGGGCTCGCTGGCGAAGAACTACGACGTGCTGAACGACCGTCTCGCCGTGAAGGGCGCGGGCTTCGTCGGCGACGTCGTGCGCGAGAGCGCGCCGCGCACCGGCAAGGACGGGCTCGTCACGCTGACCACGGAGGCCGTGGTCGACGTGAAGGCGGTGCAGAAGTCGCTCAACGAGATGACGCGCAAGGAGCGCATCCAGCTGATCCGCGCGGGTGGCGACCCGCGCATCGCCCTCAAGGTCTCGGTGCGCGACGCCGACGCGCCCAATGCCGCGCCGCGCGCGTCGCCGGCGGCGGAGAACCTGCTCAAGGACCGCCTGCGCTCGTTCGGCTTCCGCACGTGGAGCGACACCGCGGAGCCGGGGCAGGCGGCCGACTTCCTCGTCACGGGCGAGGCGAAGGTGCGGCGCCTGACGACGCGGCTCGAGGCGTCGGGAATCACGGTGACGAAGTACGCCGTGACCGCGCTCAGCGTGAAGTGCGTCGACCGTGCGACCGGCGAGGAGATCTACTACAACACGGCGCTGCCGAAGGGAACCGGCAGCTGGGCGACCGAGGAGGAGGCGCTGCGCGCCGTCGGCGGCAAGATGGCCGACGAGTTCTCGCGCGACTTCTTCCTCGCGCACGTCAATCCGGCGAGCCGGCGCGTCGCGCTGGTCGTCGACGGCTTGCCCGAGGGCACGGTTGACCTCTTCGGTCGCGAGTTCGCGAGCCTGCCCGCGGTGATCGCCGCGAAGCCGCGCGCCGACGGCGCGCGCCGCGTCTGGGACTTCGAGCTCGGGGGCAGCGGGAGCGCGACCGATCGCCTCGCGGCCGGCGTGTTCGCGCCGCTCAACCGCAAGCTGGGGCAGGCCTGCCTCGCCGCCTCGGGCAGCGAAGGCGACGAGGTGCGCGCGACGTTCGACGCGCGCTGCGCCGACCCCGCCGTGCTGTCGCGGCTCGAGACGCATCCGCCGGCGGGGCTCTACGCGGCGCCGCCGGGCCGCACCAGCGGTGTGGTGAAGAACCCGGACACGCTGCGCAAGCTCGCGCTCTGACCGCCCGATGACCGGAGGCCCGCCGACGGCCGGTCTCGACGCCGCGGGCCTCGCCGGCCTGCCGAAGGGCCGCCTCGCGGAGAACGTGCTGCACTTCGTGCGCGCGCTGCGCGCGTGCGGACTGCCGGTGGGCCCGGCGAAGACGCTCGACGCGCTGCTCGCGGTCGAGGCGGTCGGGATCGACCGGCGCGAGGACTTCCGCGCCGCGCTGGCCGCGATCCTCGTGTCGCGGCAGGAGCACCTCGCGCTGTTCGAGCAGGCCTTCGAGCTGTTCTGGCGCAACCCGCGGCTGCTGGAGAAGATCGCGGCGGCGCTGCTGCCGCAGGCGCACGGACGCGCCGGCGCCGAGGAACAGGAAGTGGCCGCGCGGCTCGCCGAGGCGCTGCTGCCGCCGCGGCCGCCTGCGTCGAGCGAGCCGCCGCAGGAGGTCGAGCTCGACGCCGCGTTCACGTTCTCGCCGCGCGAGGTGCTCCAGCGCAAGGACTTCGCGACGATGTCGGCGGCCGAGCTCGCCGAAGTGAGGCGGATGATGGCGCGGCTGCGGCTGCCGCTGCCGGAGCAGCCGGTGCGCCGCACGCGCGGATCGCCGCGGGGTGCGCGCGTGGACCTGCGCCGCAGCCTGCGGCGGATGACCGGCGCGGCGGGCATGGCCGCGCCGCTGGCCTGGCGCGAGCGCGCGCGCCGCGCGCCGCCGCTGGTCGTGCTCTGCGACATCAGCGGATCGATGGACCGCTACGCGCGGATGCTGCTGCACTTCCTGCACGCGATCACCAACGACCGCCACCGCGTGCACGTGCTGCTGTTCGGCACGCGGCTCACCCCCATCACACGGCACCTTCGGCATCGCGACGTCGACGTGGCGCTCGCGAAGGTCGCGGCGGCGGTGGACGACTGGGCGGGCGGCACCCGCATCGGCGCGTGCCTCGCCGAGTTCAACCGCCGCTGGTCGCGCCGGCTGCTCGGGCAGAACGCCGTCGCCCTGCTGATCAGCGACGGGCTGGACGCCGACGCGGGCGAGGGCCTCGCCTTCGAGATGGAGCGGCTGGCGAAGTCCTGCCGGCGGCTGGTCTGGCTGAATCCGCTGCTGCGCTACGCGGGCTTCGAGGCGAAGCCGGCCGGCATCCGCGCGATGCTGCCGTACGTCGACGACTTCCGGCCGGTGCACAACCTGGCCTCGCTCGAGCAGGTCGGCGCGGCGCTGCGCGGCGGCCCCAGGGCGCGGCATCCGCGCGCCGCCGCTCGTGCGCTGCGGTAGCATGTGCCTTTGACGAGGACGGCTGCCGCATGGAGATCACCCAGACCCGCATCGTTCCCGCCTCCCCGGAGCGGGTGTGGGAAGCGCTCGTCGATCCCGAAGTGCTGAAGTCCTGCATACCCGGGTGCGAGACGTTCGAGCGCACCGCGGAGAACGCGTACCGGGCCACCGTCGCGGCGAAGGTGGGGCCCGTGGCGGCACGCTTCTCCGGCAAGCTCGACCTCGCCGACGTCGTGCCGCCGACCGGCTACACGCTGAAGTTCGAAGGGCAGGGCGGCGCTGCTGGTTTCGCCAACGGCACGGCGCGCGTCTCGCTAGCGCCCGCCGACGGCGGGCAGACGGCGCTCACCTACGCCGTGAAGGCGCAGGTTGGCGGCAAGCTCGCCCAGATAGGCAACCGGCACGTCGACGCAGCCGCCGCCAAGCTCGCGGACGACTTCTTCGAGCGCTTCGCGGCAACGCTCGCGCCGAAGGTGGAGGCCGAGATCGCGACCGCGGCGCCTGCCGCGTTGCCGCAAGGCGCCGGCCGGGGCGCCTTCCTCTCCCGGCACCTGATCCGCATCATCGCGATCGCCGCGATGATCGGCCTCATCGCGTACCTCTATGCGCGAAGCGCGAGGTAACAACATGGACAGCGTCGATCTCGAAGTCCTGAAGCGCAGCGCCGAGTGGGTCGAAGGCGGCCGGCGCGTGCTGCTCGTCACCGTCGTGAACACCTGGGGCAGCTCGCCGCGCCCCGAGGGGGCGATGCTCGCCGTGCGCGACGACGGCCACGTCGTCGGCTCCGTGTCTGGCGGCTGCATCGAGGACGACCTCATCGACCGCGTGCGCCGCGAGGGGCTCACGCAGACGAAGTGCGAGGCGGTGACCTACGGCGTGTCCGCCGACGAGGCGCGCCGCTTCGGCCTGCCCTGCGGCGGCACGCTGCAGCTGGTGCTGGAGCCGCTGACGCGCGAGTCCGGCATCCTCGCGCTGCTGCGCGAGATCGAGGCCGGACACCTGGTCGCGCGCAGGCTCGACATCGGGAGCGGCTTCGCGACGCTGCACCCGGCGCGCGCCAGCGACGGGCTTGCGTTCGACGGCCGCACGCTGACGACGATCCACGGCCCGCGCTACCGCATGCTGGTGATCGGCGCCTCGCAGCTCTCCAAGTACCTGGCGCAGATCGCCGTCGGCCTCGACTACCAGGTCACGATCTGCGACCCGCGCGAGGAGTACACGGAGACCTGGGACATTCACGGCGTCACGCTGGTGCGCACGATGCCCGACGACACCGCGCGATCGATGAAGCTCGACGAGCGCTGCGCGGTCGTGGCGCTCACGCACGACCCCAAGCTCGACGACCTGGCGCTGCTCGAGGCGCTGCGGTCGCCGGCGTTCTACGTGGGCGCCCTGGGCTCGCGCGCGAACAACGCGAAGCGGCGGGAGCGGCTCGCGCTGTTCGACCTCACCGAGGCGCAGATCGGCCGGCTGCACGGCCCGATCGGCATCTACATCGGCAGCCGCACGCCGCCCGAGATCGCGATCTCGATCCTCGCCGAGATCACCGCGGTCAAGAACGGCGTTGCGCTGCCGGAGATCGCGAAGGTCGCCGGCGCGAAGGCGCAGATCGCGGCAACGCCCGTGTGCGAGGTCGCCCGCGACGCGTGAGCGTCAGCGCGGCGACAGCGTGACGTCGCCGTAGCGCGCGATGGCGCGGCCGCGGGTGTTGTCGGCGTCGGTCATGATCGCGACGCCGGAGATCGGCGGCGGCTCCTCGCCGAACGCCGCCCGGTAGTCGGCCAGCACGTCGCGCTCGTAGGCGAGCCACTGGTTCAGGCGCGTTGCGCCGCTCTCGACGACGACGGTGCGCACGCGTTCGGTGTAGGGGTTGGGGAAGCTCGCGCCGGAGGGCGCGCGCGCGTCCCAGACGTACATGAGCGCGGCGTGCGGCGGCAACTCGCCGTACAACGCCCGCACGGCCTCGTAGATCACCCGGAACAGCCACGGCAATCGCTCGGACTCGTAGCGGAACGTGACGTAGATGCGGGCGGCGGCGTCGTCGCCGGCCTTCACGCGCGTGTCGGAACCCGCGGGCAGCTCGATCGCCTTCCAGCGCCAGCGCAGCACGCGCGCGCTTGCGGCCGGCACGTCGAGCCGGCGGATCAGGCCGGACGCAGAGGCGTCCGCGGTGGCAGCAACGACCGTGGCCCCGTCGTCGACGACGAGTTCGTAGCGCGTGCGCCTCTCGATCTTCGGGAACGCGAGTTCCGACCATCCCGCCGGGGGCGCGTTGCCGGCGGCCGCTGTGGAGAACGGCGCGATCGCGACCTGGGCGCCGGCGGCGCTTGCCCACAGCGCCGCGATGCCGAGCAGCGCAACGCACAGGCGACGCCCCTCACCCCCAACCCCTCTCCCACCTGGCGGCGGGAGAGGGGAGCAGCGTCTCCTCTCGCGAAGCACGGCGCGCAGGGGAGCCGGGGCTGAGCCGCTGCTCCCCTCGCCCCGCGCAGCGGGGAGTGCGGCCGGGTGCGAGGGCCGCGTCACGCCACCATCTCCTGCCGCCATCGCTGCCAGTCGTCGTGCGTGTCCACGTCCCACAGCGGCGGCAGCTCGTGCCATCGAACGTGCGCGCCCGCCAGCATCGCGCGCGTCGCTTCGAGCACGCCGCCGCTGCTCCACGCGATGCCGGAGAACGCGTCGACGTCGCGGGCGAGCCCGATCAGCACGTAGCCGCCGTCCTCGGCGGGCCCGATGGCCGCGTCGTGGGTCGCCAGCGCGGCCGCGGCCTGCGCGAGATAGGGCACGTCGTAGCCCGGGACGTCGGTGCCGATGAGCAGCGCCGGGTGGCCCCGCGTCAGCGCATCGCGCAGCGCGGCGTGCATGCGCTCGCCGAGGTCCGCGCCGCGCTGCTCGCGCACCCGCACGTCGAATTCGCCCGTCCAACTGTCGAACGAACCGACCGGAGCTCCCGGTTCCACCCACAGCTCGACAGCGCCGACCACGCCCGCACGCCGGGCCGCCGCCGCCACGCGCAGCGTGTGTTCCGCCAGCGCCGCGTACGCGCGCGCCGCCGCTTCGGAACCGATCGCTTGCGCGAGCCGGGTCTTCACGCGCCCGGGGGCGGGGGCCTTGGCGAAGACCTGCAGCACCGGACGCGGGGGCGGCGCCACGCCGTAGTAGCGCCTGGCGAGCTCGTCCGGATCGGCGCCTCGCCAGTAGGCGTGGCGCAGGCGCCACATCGACGCGATGGTGCGCAGCGCGCCGCGTACGTCCCAACGGCGGCCGGAGGCGACGACGCGCTCGCGCAGCCGGGCGGGCGGGCCGAAGCGCGCCCTCAGCCGCGCCGACAAGGCGACGTCTTCCATCAGCGCGATGGCCGGGAATCCGCCCGCTGCCTCGAAGGCGTCGCGACGCACGAACAGCGCCTGGTCGCCGGTGCAGATGCCGGTCGCCGCGGACCGCGCGTTCATACTTGCGGCCACGAGCGGCAGCCAGCGCGAGCGGCCTTCGAGCGCGACGTCGAAGCGGCCCCACTGCGCGCCGGCCCCGAGTGCGCGCTCGACCGCCTCCGCCGCGCCTGCGGGCAGCCGCACGTCGGCGTGGAGGAACAGCAGCGTGTCGCCGCGCGCCGCGTGCGCCCCGACGCTCATCTGCACCGCGCGGCCCCGGGGCGCGACGAGCACGCGGTCGGCGCGCGGCCGCGCCAGCGCTACCGTCGCGTCGCTGCTGCCGCCGTCGACGACGACGACGTGGTGTCCGGCCGCGCGCAGCGGCGCCAACGCGTCGAGCGCGGCGGCGATGCCCGCCGCCTCGTCGAGCACCGGAACGACGACGGCGAGACTCACGTCAGGCGAGCGCGCCCCCGCACGACGAACCCTGGCCGGCCGTGCAGCCGTAGCAGTGGTCCGCCACCGCGACGGGAGCGCCGTCCACGCCCTCGTGCAGGAGGTCGGCGAGGTGCCGGCGCGGCTTGCCGCGCACGACGAGGGGGATGCCGAGCATCTGGTTGAAGTCGCAGTCGTAGAGGAAGCCGCGCCAGTCTACCGACACCAGCGTGCGGCACATGACCCCGTCCAGGTTCGCGGCGTTGTGCGCGCCCTTGAGCAGCGCCATGTACGACGCGAACTTGCCGTGCGAGACGAGCGTTGAGCCGAAGCGCGCGATCGGCATGTTGGCGAGCGTGTAGAGGCTGTCGAAGGTGACGCCGAAGCGCTCACGCAGCTCCCGCTTGTAGTCGGCCTCGAGCTTCGCCTGGGCGGGCGGCAGATAGGGCCCGAGCGGGTTGTAGACGAGGTTCAGGACCAGATCGCCGCCGCTGCCGTAGCCCAGCGCGTTGAGCTTGCGCAGCCCGAGGATCGACGACTCGAACACGTGTTCGCCACGCTGGCGGTCGACGTTGTCCTGCGTGTAGCAGGGCAGCGACGCGGTGACCTCGACGCGTTCTTCGGCGAGAAACTGCGCGAGGTCCTCGAATCCGGGCTCGTTGAGGATGGTCAGGTTGCAGCGGTCGATCACGCGCGCGCCCAGCGCGCGCGCCTGCGTCACCAGGCGGCGGAAGTGCGCGTTGAGCTCGGGTGCGCCGCCGGTCAGGTCGAGCGCCGCGATGCGCCGCGCACGCAGGACGGCCAGCACGAGATCGACGCTCTCGCCGCTCATCATCTCCTTGCGGTCGGGGCCCGCGTTGACGTGGCAGTGCAGGCACGCCTGGTTGCAGCGATAGCCCAGGTTGACCTGCAGCGTGTCGAGCTTGCCCCGCGTGAGCGGCGGGAAGTCAGTCGCCTTGAGCAGCGGCAGCGTGGCGTGCATCCGGTTCCTCGTTTGGCGCGCCTCGCGGCGCGTAGCGGTTCGCGGGCACGCGCTCGGCGGCGGGAAGGATCGCCGCGCACGTGGTCCACAGTCCCGTCTCCAGCGAGACGGCGAAGGCCTCGGGCAGGCGCTCGGTGCGCATGGCGGCGGCGACCGGCGCGACGTCGTAGCGCAGCGGCACGAGCATCGGCGAGGCCGTGCGCGAGCCCGGCACCCAATCGATCTGCGCGTAGCCGACGCGCGGCGAGCGCTCGTGCGAGGGCCGCCCGAGCACGCCGACGTTGCACCAGAAGCCGCGCGCCGTGCGGCGGATCCACGGGATGCCCGAGTGCGTCGCGCAGATCCCGTCGACGCGCTCGCGCGCGAGCCAGGCGTCGATCGCCGCGTCGCCGGTTTCGCTTTCCCAGACGAACTCGTTGACCCCGTCGGGGCTGCCGTGGACGAGCAGCAGGCGCACTGTGCGCCACTCGAGCAGCAGCTGCGACGGCAGCTCGCGCAGCCACTCCTTGTGGCGCTCGCTCGTCCGCGAGGCGGTGTAGTCGAACGAGACCTGCGCGGTGCGCCGGTCCTCCGGATCGACGTATCCGCAGCCGCAGTCGCGCTCGTCGAAACCCACGGCGCGGTCGTAGTTGCCCTGGATGCAGGCCATGCCCGACGCGCGCACGAGATCGAGCGTGCGGTCGGGGTGGGGGCCGAAGCCGCCGAGGTCGCCGAGGCAGAATCGCGGCCGGCCGGCAGTGGCGGCGAGAAATGCCTCGACAGCGGCGAAATTGCTGTAGAGGCCGCCGCACAGCGCGATGCGCTCGCAGGCGTCGGGAAGGCGCAGCGTCGGACGCACGGGCGCGGGGGTGGGCTGGCGCATCACGGGCGTCCTGCGCTGCCAATAGCGCGGGCCTTCCACTTCTTCCACGCCACGGGCGATAGCGCGAAGACGCCGAGCAACCCGAAAGCCAGCAGGGTCTCGCGCGACAGCAGGCCGGACAGCGAGTCGATGCGGCCGAGCGCCTGGCCGAGGTTCACGTAGACGAACGTGCCGGGGATGATGCCGATTGCGGTCGCCAGCACGTAGGTGCGCAAGGGGGCCGAGGTGAACGCGGCCGCGAGGTTGACGAGGAAGAAGGGGAACAGTGGCACAAGCCGCAGGAACAGGAGCCACGAGAACGCGTTCTCGGTGAATCCGGCATTGATCCTCTCGCCGAGCGCGCCGAGCCGCTTGCGCGCCGCGTCGGCGAAAAGGTAGCGCGCGGCCAGGAAGACGAGCGTCGCGCCCACCGTGGCAGCGACCACCACCAGCGCCGTCCCGACCCAGCGGCCGAAGACGAAGCCCGTCGCCAGCGACAGCGCGAGCCCGCCAGGCAGCGACAGCGCGGTCGCCCCGGCGTAGACGAGGAACGCGATCGCCAGCGCGGCGACGAAGTGGTCCTGCGCGAACGCGAGCAACGCGTCGCGGTTCGCCTTGATCGCGTCGAGCGAGAGGTAGCGCGGGCCGTCGAGCGCGAAGAACAGGGCGATGCCCGCCGCGAACGCCGCGACGACCGCGATCTTCGCCCACGGCCGGGCGCTCATCCGCGCAGCCGGAAGATGCGCCGGATCCACGCCTTCGACGAGGGCGTCAAGCCCTCCTTGAGGCGCTGGTCGGCGGCGCGGCGGTTGACCTGCGCGAGCGTCGGGTAGGCGTGGATCGACGCCGACAGGTCGGAGGCCCTGAGCCGCTTGTTCATCGCGAGCACCGCCTCGGCGATCAGCTCGCCCGCGTGCGCTCCGGCGATCGCCGCGCCGAGGATGCGGCCGCGCGGGTCGGTGACGAGCTTCGCGCAGCCCTCGGTCTCGCCTTCGGCGCGCGCGCGGTCGATGTCCGCGAACGGGAAGCGATAGACGCTGTGCGCCACGCCCCGCTGCTTCGCCTCGGTCTCGGACAGCCCGACGCGGGCGAGCTCGGGGTCCGTGTAGGTGCACCACGGGACGACGGCCGAAGGCTTCGTCCACCCCATGCGGAACAGCGTCCGCCGCAGCACGACGCCGGCGTGGTGCTCGGCGACGTGCGTGAACTGGTGACCGCCGGCGGCATCGCCGATCACGAGGATGCGCGGGTTGGTCGTCACGAGGTCGGCGTTGACGATGCGTCCGCGGTCGACCTCGACCCCGGCCGCGTCGAGACCGAGGCCTTCGACGTTCGCAATGCGCCCGGCGGCGACCAGCAGGTGCGAGCCCGCGAGCGTGTCGACGGTTCCGTCGCGCGACTTCAGCGTGAGACGCACGTCGCCGGCCCGACCCTCGGCGCCGGCGATCGCCGCGCCGAGCCGGAAGCGCACGCCCTCCGACTGCATTGCACGATGCACGACCTCGGCGAGGTCGAGGTCCTCGCGCGCGAGGATGCCGGCGGCGACGTCGACGACGGTCACCTCGCTGCCCAGCCGCCGGAACGCCTGCGCCAGCTCGCAGCCGATCGGCCCCGCGCCGATCACCAGCAGGTGCGGCACGCTCTCGCGCAGCCCGAAGACGGTCTCGTTGGTGAGGTACGGCACGCGATCGAGGCCGGGAATCGGCGGGGCCGCCGGCCGCGACCCCGTCGCGATGACGAAGTGCTTCGCGGTGATCCGCCGCCCGCCGACCTCGAAGCAGTCGGGAGCGGTGAAGCGCCCGTCGCCGAGGATCACGTCCACGCCCAGCCCGCGGAAGCGCTCCGGACTGTCGTTGGGCTCGATGCCGCGGATGACGCCTGCCACGCGTTCCATCACCTGCGCGAGGTCGACCTGCGGCACGGCGGGCGCGATCGCCCAGCGGTCGGCGTGGCGCATCTGGTGCGCGATGCGCGCGGACTTGATCAGCGTCTTGGACGGGACGCATCCATACCACAGGCAGTCGCCGCCCAGCTTGTGCTTCTCGACAAGCGCGACCCTGGCGCCGAGCGCGGCCCCGCCGGCCGCGACGACCAGGCCGCCGGCACCGCCGCCGATCACTGCGAGGTCGAAGTCGGGACGCATGTCGTCGAGGCAGGAGTGGTATGACGCACCGTGGAAGGCATCCGGCAGGTTGGTCGCCGCATCGCAGCGGAACTTACGGCTCGCGCGCGTCGCGCACGCGGATGATGACATGCCCGCCACCCCGGGGCGATGGACCCCGGCACGGCCGGCCCTTGCTTCGCCCGCGGCGGTGCGCCGCGGCACCCCGGCCGGATAGGCGCGGCGGGCCGTTTCCGCTACGATGGTGCGCACCGCCGCCCGTCCAAGGGCGGCGAACGCCCACGACCCCTTCGATCCGAGGCCCCGCCATGGTCCGTCGCCCGCGCTCGTCACGCCGCAGCTTCCTCAAGCAGTCCGCCGCGCTCGCCGCCGCCGGCAGCCCGCTGGGGTTCCCGGGCCTCGCGCTCGCGCAGCCGGCGCCGGTGAAGATCGCGGTCATCCACCCGGTGACCGGCCCGCTCGCGTACTCCGGCCAGCTGTGCCGGCTCGGCGCGCGCATCGCGATCGACGAGATCAACGCGGCCGGCGGCATCAAGGCGCTCGGAGGGGCGAAGCTCGAGCCGATCTACGCCGACGCGCCGAGTCCGCAGGCAGGCACCGCCGAGGTGGAGAAGGCGAACGAGGCGGGCGCGGCCGCGGTGGTCGGCGCCTACGCGAGCGCAATCTGCCTCGCCACCACGCAGGCCGCCGCGAAGCACTCGCTGCCGCACCTCGTCGACGTCGGCGTGGCCGACCAGATCGTCGAGCGCGGACTGACCAACGTGTTCCGCTTCGGCCCCGGCTACCGCAAGACCACGTCCGACGCGGTCAAGTACCTGCACACGCTCAACACGCTCGCCGGCAACCGGGCGAAGAGCGTGCTGATCGTGCACGAGGAATCGCTGTTCGGCACCGGCACCGCCAACCTGCTGTCGCAGGAGCTGCCCAAGCTGGGGTTCGAGGTCAAGGAGGTCATCAAGCACGCGAACCCGACGCGCGACTTCGCCAACATCGTGCTGCGCATCAAGACGGTCAACCCGGACATCGTCATCCCGGCGAACTACTACAACGAGTACGCGCTGCTGGTGCGCACCATGCGCCAGCAGGGGGTGAAGCCGATGGCGATCTTCTCGGTGCTGGGGGGCGCGGCGTCGTCGTTCAAGTTCGTCGCCGAGTTCCCCGACATCGCCAACGGGATCATCGACGTCAACCACTGGTACAACCCGTCCAGCAAGGCGGCCGCGGCGCTGCGCCGCAAGGTCGAGGGGATGAAGGACCAGTACTTCACCTACGAGGTCTTCCTCAACTACGAGTCGGTGTACCTGCTCGCCGACGCGCTCGAGCGCGCGAAGTCGGCGCGGCGCGATGCGATCATCGCCGCGCTGGCGTCGTCGACGTGGAACGGGCACTTCATGCCCTACGGCCCGACGCAGTTCGTCAACGGCCAGAACGCCGGCGCCGAGCCGCTGACGATGCAGGTGCGCGACAAGGACATCAAGGTGGTGCTGCCCAGTCACCTCGCGCAGGCCGCGCCGGTATTCCCCTGGAAGGGGTGATGCGGGGCGCGCGCGCGCCGGGGCGGTCGGCCCGCGCCGAGCGTGCCTGACGCCACGATCCTCGCCGCGGCGCTGGTCAACGGCGCCACGCAGGGCGCGATCTACGCGCTGATCGCGCTCGGCCTCACGCTGATCTACGGGGTCCTGCACATCATCAACTTCGCGCACGGCGCGGCGCTGATGGCCGCGCTGTACGCGGTGCTGCTGCTGTTCACCGGGCTCGGCGTCGACCCCTACGTCGCGCTGCCGATCGTGACCGCGGGCATGTTCGCGCTCGGCTACGCGCTGCAGCGCATGGTGATCGGCCCGGCGAGCCACGGCCGCGACGAGAACATCCTGCTGGTCACGCTGGGCGTGGCGATCCTGCTGGAAAACCTCGCGCTCGTCGCCTTCAAGTCGGACACGCGCACGATCGACACGCCCTACGCGTTCGCGACCGTCGACGTCGGGGGCGTGCTGATCGCGGTGCCCAAGCTCGCGGCGCTCGGCGGCGCGCTGGCGATGACCGCCGCGCTGTTCTGGCTGATCGAGCGCACCGACCTCGGCCGCGCGATACGCGCCGTGGCCAAGGAGCGGCAGGGCGCGCGCCTGTGCGGCATCGACGTCGAGCACGTCTTCGCGCTGTGCTACGGGATCGGGCTCGCCTGCGTGGGCGCGGCCGCGTGCTTCCTGCTGCCGTCGTACTACGTCAACCCGACCGTCGGCGGCGGCTTCGTGCTGATCGCCTTCACCGTCGTCGTGCTGGGCGGGATGGGCAGCTTCGTCGGCGCGCTGGTGGGCGGCTTCGTCGTCGGGCTGGCCGAGTCGCTGGGCGGGCTCGCCGGCATCACGCTGGGCTGGGGCGAGAACATGGGGCAGCTCGGCATCTTCCTCGTGTTCATCGCCGTGCTGCTGTTCCGCCCGCAGGGTCTGTTCGGCGCCCGTGGGTAGCCGCGCGCCTGCCACCGGTCTCGGCCGCGACCTCGCGGTCGTGGCCGCGATCGCGACGGCGATCCTGCTGCTGCCGCTTGGCACGCAGTCGGGCGCGGCGCTCCACGCGGTGATCCTGACGCTGCTCGCCACGGTGCTGGGGCAGGGCTGGAACATCCTGGGCGGCTTCGGCGGCCAGTTCTCGTTCGGCAACGCGCTGTTCTTCGGCGTTGGCGCCTACGCGGCCGCTGTGCTGCAGATGCGCCTCGGGATCAACGCGTGGATCGCGCTGCCGCTCGCGGCGGCGGCGGGCGCCGCGGTCGGCGCGCTGGTCGGCGCGCTCGCGTTCCGCTACGGCCTCAAGGGATCGTACTTCGCGCTGGTGACGCTCGCCTTCGCCGAGGTCTTTCGCATCCTCGCCAACATGCTGCCGTTCACCGGCGGCGGCGTCGGGCTGATGCTGCCGCTGGACACGCGGGCGGCGGCTATGCAGTTCGCCAGCCGCGTCGGCTACCTCTACCTGATCGGCGCGTTCGCGGTCGCCGGCTTCCTGCTGCACGTCTGGCTGCGCCACTCGCGCTTCGGCGCCTGGCTGGTCGCCATCCGCGACAACGAGGCGGCGGCGGCCGCGCTGGGCGTGGACGCGTTCCGCGTCAAGCTCGCGGCCATCGTGCTGTGCGGCGCGCTGACCGCCACCTCCGGGCTGTTCTACGTCCAGTACCTGCACTACATCGACCCCAACATCGCCTTCGGGCCGGCGTTCTCGGTGGAGGCGCTGCTCGGGCCGATCGTCGGCGGCATGGGCACGGTGTTCGGGCCGCTGGTGGGCGCGATCGTCCTGCACGCGCTCTCCGAGTCGACCCGCAACCTGGTCGCCGACGTCCCCGGCGTCAGCCTCGCGTTGTACGGCGCCGTGCTGATTGTGATGGTGCGCTACATGCCGGGCGGCATCATGGGGCTGCTGCGCCGCCGATGACGATGCTGAAGGCCGCCGGACTGTCGATACGCTTCGGCGGCGTGGCCGCCGTCGACGGCGTCTCGCTCGCGGTGCCGGAGGGGGAGCTCTGCGCGCTGATCGGCCCCAACGGCGCCGGCAAGACCACGCTGTTCGCGCTGCTGTCGGGATTCCTCGCACCGCAGTCGGGCGCGGTGGAGTTCGACGGCCGCACCGTCACCGGCATGAAGCCGCACGCGATCTGCGCGCTGGGGCTCGCGCGCACGTTCCAGATCGTGCAGCCGTTCGCCGCGCAGAGCGTGCGCGAGAACATCGCGGTGGGCGCGCACCTCAGGCTGCGCTCGCGGCGCGACGCGCTCGCGTTCGCCGACGAGGTCGCCCGGCGTGTCGGCCTGGCCGGCGAGCTGGACAAGCCCGCCTCGGCGCTGACGATCGCCGGGCGCAAGCGCCTCGAGCTCGCGCGCGCGCTCGCCACGCGGCCGAAGCTGCTGCTGCTCGACGAGGTGCTGGCGGGGCTCAACCCGCAGGAGATCGACGCCGTCGTGCCGGTCGTGCGCGCGATCCGCGACTCCGGCGTGACGGTGCTGATGATCGAGCACGTGATGCGCGCGGTGATGAGCCTCGCCGACCGCGTGCTCGTGCTCGCGGGAGGCCGGCTGATCGCGGAGGGGCCGCCGGCGGCCATCGCGGCCGATCCGCGTGTCGTCGAGGCCTACCTGGGCCAGGGCACGGCGGCGCGGCTCGCGCGGAGCGGCGGGGCGCCGTGACCGAAGCCAGCCCGCTGCTCGACGTCAGTGGACTTCGCTCGGGCTACGGCGGCGTCGAGATCCTGCGCGGCGTCGACCTCGCCGTCCGGCCCGGCGAGATCGTCGCGGTGCTGGGCTCGAACGGCGCCGGCAAGTCGACGCTCAACAACACGCTGTCGGGCATCGTGCGGGCTCACGGCGGCAGCGTTCGCTTCGCGGGCGAGGACGTCACCGCGGCGGGCAGCGCGGCGATCGTCGCCGCCGGCCTCGTGCAGGTCCCGGAAGGCCGGCGCGTGTTTCCCGACCTCACGGTGCGCGACAACCTGCTCGTCGGCGCCTACCGCCGCGGGCGGGCCCACCGCGCGCGTTCGCTCGAGCGCGTGCACGCGGTGTTCCCGCGGCTCGCCGAGCGCGAGCGCCAGCGCGCCGGCACGCTCTCCGGCGGCGAGCAGCAGATGCTCGCGATCGGCCGGGGCCTGATGGCGGAGCCGCGACTGCTGATCCTCGACGAGCCTTCGCTCGGCCTCTCCCCGAAGCTCGTCGACGAGATGTTCGCGCTCGTGCGCCGCCTGCACGCCGACGGCCTCGCGATCCTGCTGGTCGAGCAGAACGTCGCCGAGTCGCTGGCGGTGGCGCAGCGGGCCTACGTGCTGGAGAACGGCGCGATCCGGCTGTCGGGCGCGGCGGCGGACCTCGCGGCGAATCCGGAAGTGCGGCGCGCCTACCTCGGGCTATGATCGTGCCGACGCCTCATCCGGACCGCACCGTGAGCCCGGCCTCACCGCAGACCCTCGCGCAGAAGCTCGTCGCCCGCGCCGCGGGCCGCGGGCGCGTGACTCCGGGCGAGATCGTGACCTGCCGCGTCGACCTCGCGATGATGCACGACTCGGGCGGTCCGCGGCGCGTGGGGCCGATGCTCGAGCGGCTCGGCGCGAAGCCGTGGGACCCCTCGCGCGTGGTCGTGGTCACCGACCACTACGTTCCGGTGCACGACGAGGAGTCGCGCCGCATCGTCGCCGTCGCGCGCGATTTCGCCGCGCAGCACTCGGTGCGCGCGCTGCACGACGGCATCGGCATCTGCCACGTCGTGCTGCCCGAGCAGGGCCACCTGCGGCCGGGGATGTTCGTCGTCGGCGGCGACAGCCACTCGCCCACCGGCGGGGCGTTCGGGTGCTACGCGTTCGGCGTGGGCGCCACCGAGATGCTCGGCGTGCTGGTCACGGGCGAGATCTGGCTCAAGGTGCCGCACACGGTGCGCATCCGCTGGGACGGCCGGTTCGGGCCGGGCGTGTCGGCGAAGGACGCGATGCTTCGCCTGTGCGGCGCGCTCGGCATGGACGGCGGCGGCTATCACGCCGTCGAGTACTGCGGCGAGGCGGTGGAGGCGCTGTCGATGCGCGAGCGCATGACGATGGCGAACATGACGGCGGAGCTGGGCGGGCAGGCGGGCCTGTTCGCGCCGGATGCGACCACCCGCGCGTGGCTCGGCGAAGCGGGCGTGCACGAAGTCGACGTCGAGACGTGGCGCTCCGATCCTTCGGCTGCGGTCCTGGCCGAGCACCGCTTCGACGCTTCGTCGCTGGCGCCGCAGGTCGCCGCGCCGCACAGCCCCGCGAATGCGGCGCCCGTCGACGTCCACGCCGGCACCCCTCTGACGGCCGCCTACCTCGGCGCGTGCACGGGCGCGAAGCTCGACGACCTGCGCATGGCGGCGTCGATCCTGCGCGGCCGCAGGTGCGCGGAGGGCCTGCGACTCATGGTCGCGCCGGCCTCGCGGCGCGACGAGACGATCGCTCGCGAGGAGGGAACGCTCGGCGCGCTGCTCGAGGCGGGCGCCGAGCTGCTGCCGACGGCGTGCGGCGCCTGCGCGGGCTACGGCGCGCACCGCTTCGGCGACGACGACGTCGTCATCGCCTCGACCGCGCGCAACTTCCGCGGGCGCATGGGCGCGCCGGGCTCGCGCGTGTACCTCGCCTCGCCGTACACCGTCGCGGCCAGCGCGGTGGCCGGCACGATCGCGGACCCCCGGGAGTTCCTGTGACGGCGACGAGGGGCCGTGCGTTCGTCTTCGGCGACGACGTCGACACCGACGCGCTCGCCCCCGGCGCGTGGATCAAGTTCGGCGTCGAGGAGATCGCGCGCCACTGCCTCGAAGCGCTCGACCCCTCGTTCGCCGCGCGGGTGCGCCCGGGCGACGTCGTGGTCGCCGGGCGCAATTTCGGCGCCGGCTCTTCGCGGGAGCAGGCCGCCGCCGCGTTGCGGCACCTCGGCGTCGCCGCGGTCGTCGCGCGCTCGTTCGCCGGCATCTTCCACCGCAACGCGATCAACCTGGGGCTCCCCGTGCTCGAGTGCGAGCGCGCGGATGCGGTACGCGCAGGCGACGCCCTCGCGGTCGACATTGCCGGCGCATGTGTGGAGTTGCCGGAACGGGGCCTCGTGCTCGCCTGCACGCCGGTGCCCGATCACCTCAAGGCAATCCTCGACGCCGGCGGGCTGCTGCCCTGGCTCGAGCGTCGCATCGCCGCCCAACGCAACCCGAACCCGCCATGAACCGACCCTACGACCTCGTCGTCAAGAACGTCCGCGTCGTCCGTCCCGGCAGCGCCGCACCGCTCGACGCGGACATTGCCGTGCGCGACGGGCGCGTGGCTGCGCTCGCTCCCGCGATCCGCGCCGAGGAGGCGAAACGCGTGCTCGACGGCCAGGGCCGCCTCGCGTTCCCCGGCGTGGTGGACGCGCACATGCACGTCGGGATCTACCAGCCGCTCGACCGCGACGCAGTCACCGAGAGCAAGGCGGCGGCGTCGGGCGGGGTGACGACGAGCCTCAACTACGTGCGCACGGGGCAGTACTACCTCAACCGCGGCGGGCCGTACGCGCAGTTCATGCCCGCGGCGCTTGCGCTGGCAGAGGGCAACTTCTGGGTCGACTACGGCTTCCACGTCGCGCCGATCGCCGCATCGCACATCGACGAGATGGAGTCGCTGCTCGTCGACTGGGGCGTGCCCTCGTTCAAGATCTTCATGTTCTACGGCGGCTACGGGCTGCACGGCCGCTCGTCGGCGCAGGACGACTTCCTCATGATCGGGCCGGAGGACCGCTACGACATCGCGCACTTCGAGTTCATCATGCGCGGCGCGCGCCGGCTGATGGAGCGCTTTCCGCAGCGCGCGGAATCGATCAGCGTCAGCCTGCACTGCGAGCTGGCCGACATCCTGAACGCGTACACCAAGCTGGTCGAGCGCGACCCGACGCTCACCGGTCTTCGCGCCTACAGCGCGGCGCGGCCACCACACTCGGAAGGGCTCGCCATCTGGATCGCGGCCTACCTCGCCTACGAGACGCAGTGCCTCAACGTCAACCTGCTGCACCTCTCGTCGCGCAAGGCGATCGACGCGGCGCTCAAGATGCGCGACGTCTTCCCGCACATCGCGTTTCGCCGGGAGGTGACCGTGGGCCACCTGCTGCTCGACGTCGACTGCGAGTGCGCGGTGCACGCGAAGGTCAACCCGCCGATCCGTCCCCGCGAGGACGTCGAGGCGCTGTGGGAAGCGGTGCTGGCCGGCGACGTCGACTGGATCGTCAGCGACCACGCGTGCTGCTCGGCCGAGCAGAAGTGGTCGGCGAAGGAGCCGGGCAACATCTGGCTCGCGAAGTCGGGCTTCGGCGGCACCGAGTACCTGCTCTCCGGCGTGCTCTCCGAGGGGCGCAAGCGGGGACTTCCGCTCGGCCGCATCGCCGAGCTCCTGTGCCGCAATCCGGCCCAGCGCTTCGGTCTCAGGCAGAAGGGCGACCTGGCGCCGGGATTCGACGCGGACGTCGTGCTGGTGGACCCCGACGAGTCGTTCGTCGTGCGCGCGGCGGAATCGCCGTCGCAGCAGGGCTACACGCCGTTCGAGGGGCAGGAGCTCACCGGCCGCGTCAAGACGACGCTGCTGCGCGGCGAGGTCGTCTACGACGGCGGCAGCGTCGTCGGCCCGGCGCGGGGCCGCTACCTGCGGCGTCCGGCCGCCTGAGGTTGCCGTGCCCGTCGTTCGCGACGAGGGCGCCGACTTCGCGGCGCGCTTTCCCGTCGTCGTCGTCGGCGCTGGCGCCTGCGGGCTCGTTGCGGCGCTCGCGGCGCGCGAGCGCGGCGTCGACGTGCTGGTGCTGGAACGCGACGCGCTGCCGTCGGGGTCGACGGCGATGTCCTCGGGCTTCGTCCCTGCGGCCGGAACGCGCTGGCAGCGTGCCGCGGGCGTGGACGACTCGCCCGCGGCGATGGCTGCCGACATCGCGCGCAAGAACAATGGCGAGGCGGATGCGGCCGTCGTGGCGTCCGCCTGCGCGACGATCGGTCCCGCGCTGGAGTGGCTCGCCGACGCGCACGGCGTTCCGTTCGAGCTGGTCGAGGGCTTCCTCTACCCGGGTCACGGATTGACCCGCATGCACGCGGTGCCCGAGCGCACCGGCGAGGCGCTCGTGCGCCGCCTCGCGCAGGCGAGCGCGGCGGCCGGTGTCACCCTGGTGACGTCCGCGACAGTCGACACGCTCGTCGCGCGCACCGACGGGCGCGTCGCCGGCGTGCGCTACGCACGCCCGGACGGGACGACGGACGAGGCCGGCTGCGAGGCGCTGGTGCTCGCCTGCTCGGGCTTCGGCGGCAACGCGGACCTCGTGCGCGAGCACATTCCCCAGATCGCCGGCGCGCCGTACTTCGGCCACGCCGGCAACCGCGGCGACGCGCTGGCGTGGGGACTTGCGCTCGGCGCCGCGGCGCGCGACCTCGGCGCCTACCAGGGCCACGGTTCGCTCGCCACTCCGCACGGCGTGCTGATCACCTGGGCGCTCATGATGGAAGGCGGCATCCAGGTGAACGCGCGCGGCGAGCGCTTCGCGAACGAGCACGCAGGCTACTCCGAGCAGTGCCTCGAGGTGCTGAGCCAGCCGGGCGCCGTCGCGTGGGACGTCTACGACGCCCGGCTGCACGAGCTGGGGCGCGGCTTTCCCGACTATCGCGCGGCGGAGGCGGCCGGGGCGATCCGCCGTGCCGGCGACATCGCGGGCCTTGCCGCCGCCTGCGGCCTGCCGGCCGACGCGCTGCAGCGGACGCTGATGCACGCCGCGGCGTGCGCGCGGGGCGAAGCAGACGACGCGCTCGGCCGCGACTTCCGCAACGCGCCGCCGCTCGCGCCGCCCTATTACGCGGTGAAAGTCACCGGCGCGCTGTTCCACACGCAGGGAGGGCTCGCGGTCGACGCGAACGCGCGCGTGCTCGACGGCGTCGGCAGGGCGCTGCCGAACCTCTGGGCGGGGGGCGGCGCCGCGCGCGGGCTCTCGGGCGCGCACGCGTGGGGCTACCTCTCGGGGAACGGGCTCCTGTCCGCGATCGCGCTCGGGCGCCTGGCCGGGCGGGGGGCGGCGACGTGATCACGGCGAGGAAGCGCCTCGCGGTCGCGCGCTTCTGGTTCGAGGGCAACGCGTTCAGCCCGCTGCAGACCACGCTCGCGTCGTTTCGCGAGCGCGAGTGGACGAGCGGGCGCGCCGCGCTCGGCGCCGCGCGCGGCACGGAGTCGGAGCTGGCCGCGGTCGCAGAGTTTGCCGACGCGCATCCGAAGTGGGAAGTCACCGTGCTGCGCTGCTGCTCGGCGAATCCCGGCGGGCCGATCGACGACGACGCGTATGCCGCGATCCGCGACGAGATCCTGGCGGGCCTCACAGGGCAGCGCTGGGACGCGGTGTATCTCTCGCTGCACGGCGCCGCGATCGCGCGCGGCGAGGCGGCGCCGGACCTCGCCCTGGTGCGGGCCGCGGCGGCGGCGGCGCGCTGCCCGGTGGGTGCGAGCTTCGACCTGCACGCGAACCTCGATCCGGCGATCGCCACACACCTCGCAGCGGCTTCCTCGTATCGCACCTATCCGCACGTCGACATGAAGGCGACCGCCGCGCGCGTGCTCGACCAGCTGGTGCGCGCGGTAGCCGGCGAAACCAGGCCGCGGGTCGTCGTGCACCCGCTGCGCCTGCTCCTGCCCAGCTTCAACATGCGCACCTCGGCGGGGCCGATGGCGGACGCCGAGGCCGCCGCGCGAAAGCTCGAACGAGGCTCCGTGCTCGACGTCGCCGTGTTCGGCGGCTTCCCTTACGCGGACACGCCGTCGACCGGGGCCTCGGTGCTCGCCGTCGCCGACGGCGATGCGGCGATTGCTGCCGAAGCCGCGGCGGCGATCGCGACGATGCTTCGCGCACGCGCGGACGAGTTCACGCCACGGCTCGTCGCGGCGGAGGAGGGCATCCGGCTCGCGTTGTCCGCGCCGCCGGGGCTGGTCGCCGTCACCGATCCCGCCGACAACCCGCTCTCCGGCGGCGCGGCGGACACGCCGGGGCTGCTGCGCGCATTGTTGGCCGTGCGCCCTGGCGCGCCGACCGTGTTCGCGTACTTCGCGGACGAGGCGGTCGTCGCGCAGGCGCGTGCCGCGGGCGAAGGCGCGAAGCTTGCGGTCGTGCTGGGCGGCAAGCGCAGCGCGGCGTTCGGCAGCGGCGTCGCGGCGAGCGCCCGGGTCGCGCGGCTGTGCCGCGCCCGCTTCGTCAACGAAGGGCCGATGGAGCGCGGGCTTGCCGTCGACCTGGGCAACAGCGCGGTGCTGGACGTGGACGGCGTGCAGGTGATCGTCACGTCGCGCGTGGGCGCGGCGAACGACCCCGCGTTCTTCGCGGCGCACGGCGTCGATCTCGCGGCGACGCGGCTCCTGTGCGCCAAGGCGAAGAACCACTTCCGCGCGGCGTTCGAGCCGCTGTGCGCGCGGATCTTCGACGTTGACTGTCCGGGACCGGCCAGCGCGGACCTGCGCTCGCTCCCGTTCCGCAACGTACAAGTACTTCCCTCGCCCGGCGCCAGCCGGGAGAGGGGTCAGGGGTGAGGAGAACTCCCCTCGCGCGGCGTCAGCCGGGAGAGGGAAGGGGGAGCGGGGTAGGGCTACGGAGGCGGGTACGAGTCGCTGATGGCTGCAAGCAACCCACTGTCGTCGTCCCCGCGCAGGCGGGGACCCAGTGTCGAACAAACGACGCTGGGCTCCCGCCTTCGCGGGAGCGACGGCACAAGGTCGTGCAGTTGCGTGAATCCGGTCAGTCGACGCGGGCGCCCGACGCCTTGACCACGTCGCGCCACTTCACGGTCTCGGCGGCGATGAAGTCGCCGAGGCTCTTCGGCGTGCCGCCGACCGGCTCCGCGCCCAGCGCCTTGAAGCGATCGACGACCTCGGGCCGGCGCACGATCCTGTCGACTTCGGCCGACAGCTTGTCGACGATCGCCTGCGGTGTCGCGGCCGGCGCCATCAGCACGAACCAGGATTCGGCGACGTAGCCCGGCACGACGCTGCCCAGCGCCGGCACGCCGGGCAGCTCGGGCGACGGCGCGGGGGAGGTGACCGCGAGCGCAATCAGCTTGCCGGCCTTGATGTGCGGCATCGACGAGGGCAGGTTGTCGATCGCCATCTGCACCTGGCCGCCGAGGAGGTCCTGGAGCATCGGCCCGCTGCCCTTGTACGGGACGTGCGTGAAGTCGGACTTCGTCATCGTCTTGAGGAGCTCGGTCGACAGGTGCCCGGTGGTGCCGCTGCCAGGCGTGCCGTAGTTGACCGTGCCCGGCTTCGCCTTGCCCAGCTCGATGAGCTCCTGCACCGATTTCACGCCAAGCCCCGGGTTGACCACCAGCACGTTCGGCACCTTGACGACGAACGACACGGGCGCGAAGTCCTTCTGCGTGTCGTAGGGCATCTTCGCGTAGAGGAACTGGTTGATCGCCTGCGTGCCGGGCGTGCCCATCAGGAACGTGTAGCCGTCGGGCGCGCTCTTCGCGACGTCGGCCGCGCCGAGGTTGCCGCCGGCGCCGCCCTTGTTCTCGACGACGAACGTCTGGCCGAGCGTCTTGCCGAGCTCGGCGGCGACGATGCGCGCGGTGATGTCGGTGGTGCCGCCAGCTGCGAACGGCACGACGATGCGGACGGGCTTGGCGGGCCAGTCGGCCTGTGCGGCAGCGGTGAGCGGGACCAGGGCGAGTGCGGCGGTGACGAGAAACCGTTTCACGGGTGCCTCCTGCGGGGTCGTGGACGGGCGAAAGCTAGTGTCCCGTACCGGAAGTTCCTTGCACAAGGACGAGCGAGAAATGACGCGCTGCATTGTTGCCGGTCTTGCGGGTATTCGCGATACCCGCTGCGACCGGCGTCGCGCAGCGCGCCATTTTCGTCGTCCTTGTGCGAGCGGAGGTGGTTGCTGCGCTGCGATATGGCAAGGAACTTCCGGTACGGGACACTAGCACGACGCGGTGCCGTTCGCGACAGCAGGCTGCCGTTTCGCCGACCGTGCCCGGGCCCTGCTGTCCCGTGCGGGCAAGACATTGACGGCGGGCAAAGCTCTTCCACGGGACGGCGCGGAGCATGAGGCTGTCAGCGTGGCCATGGCGCGGCGGATGCGGGACTGAAAGCCGGGGAATGCACGCAGGCCGCAGCCGCACGCGACTTCGGGCCGGCAGGGTTGGTAATGGAGGGACTGATGGGCGCGCGGCGACTTCTGACCATGGCAGCGCTCACGTTCGCCGCCGCGGTGGCCGGCATGCCGCAAGCGCTGGGGCAGGCGAGGTACCACGCCTTTGCCCTGGGAGAGGGGACCACGGCGAACGGCATCAACGCAGCCGGTCACGTGGTCGGAACTGTGGAGACTTCCGGCGGTCCCAGGGCGTTCCTGTGGACCGGAGGCGAACTCCAGCTCCTCGGCATTCCGGGTGACCCGAAGTCCTGGGCCACGGCGATCAACGATCGCGGCGAGGTCGCCGGCCACATGGAGGCGGCGGGCGGCCGGACGCGCGCGTGGCTCTGGCGCGACGGGCGCGTGTACGACCTCGGTACGCTCCCGGGCCACGCGGACAGCTTCGCGAGCGGATTGAACAATGCAGGGTGGGTGGTCGGCACCTCGCGCGCAGGAGGAGCCGGCGGGTACAACCGTGCGTTCCTGCACGATGGCCGGACGATGTGGGATCTTGGCACGCTCGGTGGCAGCAACAGCGCTGCACGTGCGATCAACGACGCAGGGCAGGTCGTCGGCGAAGCCGACACTGCGAGCCACCCGAGCCAGGCGTTCCTCTACGCCCGCGGGACGATGATCGATCTTGCCGACAGGTCGTTCTTCTCCACCAACAGCAGTGCGATTGCGATCAATAACAGCGGACAGATCGCCGGTTTCCAGAATTGGGTGTCGATCACGCTGCCCGGGACCTTCACTGACGTCTGGCTCTACATGGACGGGCGCAAGATTCCCGTCGACTGCCGCTCCTGGCGCTGCGTCCCGATCGGGCTCAACGATGCCGGGCGCATGCTCGCGGGTGTCTCCCGCTCGGTCATTCCTGGAGAATTCGGCCGCTTCTTGCTGTGGGATCTCGCCTCCGGGAGCGCCGACATTGACGCTCTGGGCTGGCACGTCACTTCGGCCAAGGGCATCAACGGCCGGGATCAGATCACCGCCCATGGATGCAACGTCGACAGTTGCCAGGCATTGCGGCTCGATCCGTTGCGCGAGCGCCGCGCAGTCGAGTACTTTCACGCCGGCTTCGGCCACTACTTCATCACGGCCATCGAGGGCGAGATCGCCGCGCTCGACACCGCGCCGAGCTCGGCGTGGACGCGCACCGGCCGGACCTTCAACGTCTTCGACGAAGGCCCCGCGCCGCTCGCACCCGTGTGCCGCTTCTGGAGCGATCAGAGCTTCGCGCCGAAGTCGTCGCACTTCTACACGCCGTACGTGCACGAGTGCGACTTGCTGAAGGCGGGCACGACGTGGCGCTACGAGGGCGAGATGTTCAGCCTGCGGCTGCCGGAAGGCACACCGGGGTCGAAGGCCTGTCCGTCGGGCACGCAGCCTTTGTACCGCGCGTACAACAACAACTTGTCGGGCGCGCCGAACCACCGCTACACGACCGATCCCGCGCTGCTCGACCAGATGATCGCGCAGGGGTGGACGATGGAGGGGGAGGCGACGACACGGGCGTTCGCGTGCGTGCCGCTGCAGGATCGAGCGGTGTCAGTGGAAGTCCCGCGACCGCGTCTGCAGCTGCCCGAGTAGCGGGGTCAAGTCGACGAGCCGGCCGGCGATCAGGTGCACGACCTCGCCCTGGCGCTCGACCTTGCCGTAGACCGCGAGCAGGCGCGATCCGAGCAGCTCGCGGCGCTGGCGGTCGGAGAGGTCGCGCCAGACGATCACGTTCGTCGTGCCGCTCTCGTCCTCCAGCGTGACGAACACGACGCCGCTCGACGTGTCGGGCCGCTGCCGGCCGATGACGATGCCGGCGGTGCGGGCGAGGCGTCCGTGCGGCATCGAACGCACCTGCCCGGACGTGACGAGCCTTCGCCTTGCGAGCTCCTCGCGCAGCAGTGCGAGCGGATGGCGGCCTAGCGTGAGGCCGAGCCGGCGGTAGTCGGCGACGACGTCCTCGCCTTCCGTGGGCGCCGGCAATTGCGGCGCCTCCTCGGCGAACTCGCTGCCGGCGATCAGCGCGGGCAGGCGCTCCACGCCGGCGACCTCCCACACGGCGCCGTGGCGGTGGCCGGCGAGCGCGGCGAGCGCGCCCGCGTCGGCGAGCGCGGCGAGATCGCGCTTGTCGAGGTGCGCGCGGTGCGCGAGGTCGGCCACGCTTGCGAACGGACGCGCCGCGCGGGCGGTGACTAGGCGCTGCGCGCCGGCCTCCGTCAGCCCGGCGATCATCCGCAGGCCGAGGCGCAGCGCGGGGCCGTGTGCGCCCCAGCGCTCGGGGGTGTCGTCGGCACAAGGAGAAGACGCTGGGTCCCCGCCTTCGCGGGGACGACGAAGTTGGGATGTCGTCGTCCCCGCGAAGGCGGGGACCCAGCGTCTTTCGTCATCGGGTTCCAGCACGCAGTCCCATTCGCTCACCATGGCATCGACGTTGCGCACCGGCACACCGTGCCGTCGCGCGTCGGCGACGAGCTGCGCGGGCGCGTAGAAGCCCATCGGCTGCGAGTTGAGCAGCGCGGCGGTGAACGCCGCCGGGTGGTAGCGCTTGAGCCAGCACGACACGTACACCAGCAGCGCGAACGAGGCCGAGTGCGACTCGGGGAAGCCGTACTCGCCAAAGCCGAGGATCTGCTGGTAGATCTGCCGCGCGAACTGCTCGTGGTAGCCACGTTGCGCCATGCCGGCGACGAGCCGCTCCTCGAACTTCTCGAGCCCCCCCTTGCGCCGCCACGCCGCCATCGAGCGCCGCAGGTGGTCCGCCTCGCCGGCCGTGAAGCCCGCGGCGACGATGGCGAGCTGCATCACCTGCTCCTGGAAGATCGGCACGCCGAGCGTGCGCTCGAGCACCGCGCGCACGGCAGGCGACGGGTACGTCACCGGCTCCAGCCCCTGCCGGCGGCGCAGGTACGGGTGCACCATGCCGCCCTGGATCGGCCCGGGGCGCACGATGGCGACCTCGATGACCAGGTCGTAGAAGTTCGCCGGCCGCAGGCGCGGCAGCATCGACATCTGCGCGCGCGACTCGATCTGGAACACGCCGACCGTGTCGGCGCGCTGGATCATCCGGTAGACCTCCGGGTCCTCGGGCGGGATGTCCTGCATCGAAAGCAGGGTCAGACTCGACTTTTCCCACGGATCAGGCGGCCCCGCATCCCGACCATGAAAAGTCGAGTCTGACCCTACTTTCGCCGCAGCCGGTTTCTTCGAGACCAAGTCGAGCGCGCGCCGGATCGCCGAGAGCATGCCGAGCGCGAGGCAGTCGACCTTGAGCAGGCCCATCGCGTCGAGGTCGTCCTTGTCCCACTGGATCACGGTGCGGTCGGCCATCGCGGCGTTCTCGACCGGCACCATGCGCTCGAGCAGGTCGCGCGCGATGACGAAGCCGCCGACGTGCTGCGAGAGGTGGCGCGGGAAGCCCATCAGCGCGCCGGTGAGCTTGGCGAGCCGCCGGATCACCGGGCTGTCGGGGTCGAAGCCTGCCTCGCGCAGGCGCTCGGCCTGTACGACGCGCCCGTCCCACCAGGCGAACACGCCGGCGAGCCGGTCGACCTGCGCCGTGTCGAGGCCGAGCGCCTTGCCGACGTCGCGCACCGCGCTCTTCGGGCGGTAGGTGATCAGCGTGGCCGCGAGCGCGGCGCGGTCGCGCCCGTACTTGCCGTAGACGTACTGCATCACCTCCTCGCGCCGCTGGTGCTCGAAGTCGACGTCGATGTCGGGCGGCTCGTTGCGCTCCTTGCTGATGAAGCGCTCGAACAGCATCGACATGCGCGCCGGGTCGACCTCGGTGATGCCGAGCGCGTAGCAGACCGCCGAGTTCGCCGCCGAGCCGCGGCCCTGGCAGAGGATGCCCTGCGAGCGCGCGAACGCGACGATGTCGTGGACGGTGAGGAAGTACGCCTCGTAGCGGAGCTCGGCGATCAGTGCCAGCTCGTGCTCGATCAGTTCGCGCACGTCGGGCGGGGCGGCGGTGCAGCGGAACGTGGCGTCTCCGCGCAGGACGTGACCCTCACCCCCGGCCCCTCTCCCACCTGACGGCGGGAGAGGGGAGCCCGACGGCGAATCGGCGTGCTCCCTCTCCCCGCGCGAGCATGGAGAGGGGGAGCGCGCGTCGCCACGGATGTGCTCCCTATCCCCGCGCGAGCATGGAGAGGGAGAGTGCGCGTCGCCGCGGATGTGCTCCCTCTCCCCGCGCGAGCGGGGAGAGGGTTGGGGTGAGGGGCCCCCGTAGCGCCGCGCGAGCCCCTGCTCGGTCAGCTTGCGCAGCCACGAGGCCGGCGTCTCGTTCTCGGGGACGATCTCGCGCGGGTACTCGTAGCGCAGCTCGTCGAGCGAGAACGCGCAGCGCGAGGCGACGTCGACCGTCGCTGCCAGCAGCTCGCGCGGGTAGATCGTCGCGAGCCGCCCGCGGGAGCGCAGGTGCCGCTCGCCGTTGGGAAAGAGCGCGTAGCCGCACTCAGCGACCGGCCGGCCGAGGCGGACCGCGGTCAGCGTGTCCTGCAGCGCGCGGCGCGCGCGCACGTGCATGTGAGCGTCGCCGGCCGCGACCAGCGGCAGCCCGCTCGCGCGACCCAGCGCCTGCAGGCGCGCGAGACGCGCCGCGTCGCCGCTGCCGGCGAAGAGCTCGACGGCGAGCCACGCGCGCTCGCCGAACGTCGCCCGCACCCAGCGGGCCGCATCGGCCGGAAAAGTAGGGTCAGACTCGACTTTCCGGTCGGCGAAAGTCGAGTCTGACCCTGCCTTTGCGAAAGTCGAGTCTGACCCTACTTTTCCGGGGAGGAGGGCGAGGCAATTGGACGCGAGTTCGGCGACGTCGGCCCGCGTCAACTGGTACGTGCCCTTGGTCGCGGAGCGCCGGCCGCGCGTGATCAGCTGGCACAGGTCGCCGTAGCTCGCGCGGTCGGTCGCGAGCAGCACGAGCCTGACGCCGTCGTCGAGCGCGAACTCGCTGCCGACGATCAGCTTGATGCCGAGGTCCTTCGCGGCGAGGTGCGCGCGCACGCTGCCGGCGAGCGAGCACTCGTCGGTGATGGCGAGCGCCGCATAGCCCAGCGCGTGCGCGCGCTCGACCATCTCTTCGGGATGCGAGGCGCCGCGCAGGAACGAGAAGTTCGTCAGCGCGTGCAGCTCGGCGTAGGGCGGGAGGAGGTCCGGCGGCATACCGTACAAATATACGGTATCGCGATCCCGGGCGTCACCCGCGCCTTGGCGATGGGTCGCTTCCGCGTGGAATCAATGCCTTGGCGAAGCCTGCAAGGGGCGACGGTAAGATGCGCCATCGCCTGCCGCGCGTCCGGGCAGGCTCCCCGCCTTCCTTCGCTCATGCCCGCCATCGCCTTCGACCGCTTCTACCGCTACGACGAGCTGACCGCGCTGCTGCGCGCATTCGCCGACGAGTACCCGCAGCTCGTGTCGCTCGAGTCCATCGGCCGCAGCCACGAGGGCCGCGACATCTGGGTGGCGACGGTCACCAACACGGCGACGGGTCCCGCGGCCGACAAGCCGGCGTTCTGGGTCGACGGCAACATCCACGCGACCGAGGTCGCCGCGTCCGCCGCCAACCTCTACTTCCTGCACACGCTCGTCACCGGCTACGGCAGCGATGCTGACATCACGCGCGCGCTCGACACGCGCGCGTTCTACGTCTGCCCGCGCATCAACCCCGACGGCGCCGAGTGGGCGCTGGCGGCGAAGCCGAAGTGGATCCGCTCGTCGACGCGCCCGTACCCGTTCGACGAGGAGGAGATCGAGGGGCTGGTCGTCGAGGACGTCGACGGCGACGGACTCATCCTGCAGATGCGCATCCCCGATGCGAACGGGCTGTGGAAGGCGCACCCCGACGAGCCTCGGCTGATGGTCCGCCGCGATCCCACGGAGACCGGTGGCACCTACTACCGCGTGATCCCCGAGGGGCGCGTCGAAAACTACGATGGCTACACGCTCAAGCACAGGAAGCCGCCGCAGGGCCTCGACCTCAACCGCAACTTCCCGGCGAGCTGGCGGCAGGAGTTCGAGCAACTCGGCGCGGGGCCGTACCCCACTTCCGAGCCCGAAGTGCGCGCGGTCGTCGACTTCGTCGCCAGGCACCGCAACATCACCGGCGGCACGACGTTCCACACGTGGAGCGGCGTGCTATTGCGCCCGTTCGAGCACATGCCCGACGAGGAGATGGACGCCGAGGACCTGTGGGTCTACCAGGCGGTGGGGAAGAAGGGCACGGAGCTGACCGGCTACCCGGCGATCTCGGTCTACCACGAGTTCCGCTACCACCCCAAGCAGGTGATCGGCGGCACGTTCGACTGGATCTACGAGCACATGGGCATGTTCGCGTGGGTCGTCGAGATCTGGTCGCCGATGCGCGAGGCGGGCATCACGGGCTACAAGTACATCGACTGGTTCCGCGACCATCCGGTCGAGGACGACGTGAAGCTCATCCGCTGGAGCGACGAGAAGCTCGGCGGCGTCGCGCACCGGGGCTGGAAGCCGTTCGACCACCCACAGCTCGGCCCCGTCGAGATCGGCGGCTGGAACCGCTTCCACGCGTTCTCCAACCCGCCGCCCGCGTTCCTGGAGAAGGAGCTGCAGCGCTTCCCGAAGTGGCTCGTCTGGCAGGCGCTGATCTCGCCGCGTCTCGCGCTCGTGCACGCGGGCGCCGCGCGCGCGGGCGAGGGCACGTGGAAAGTGACGCTGGTCGTGCAGAACGAGGGCTGGCTGCCGAGCTACGTCAGCAAGCGGGCGCTGGCGCGCAAGGTGACGCGCGGCCTGATGGTGGACGTCGGGCTGCCGGCAGGAGCGAGCCTGGTCACCGGCAAGGTGCGCGACGACCACGGGCAGCTCGAAGGCAAGGCGTACAAGCACACCGGCGTCTCGTTCTGGCCCGACAGCAACATCACCGACGACAGGCTCAAGCTCGAGTGGGTGGTGGCCGGCAAGACGGGCGACACGGTGACGCTCACCGCGCGCCACGAGCGCGCGGGCGTCGTGCGCGCGAGCGTCGTCCTGGCTTGACTCGAGGCCTGATCGACGCGTGGCGCCGCGTGCCGCGCGGCGTGGTGGTGCTGGGCTTCGTCAGCCTGCTGATGGACGCTTCCTCCGAGCTGGTCCACGCGCTGCTGCCGCTGTTCATGGTCGCCACGCTAGGGTCCTCGGTGTTCTTCGTCGGCGTCGTCGAGGGCGTGGCCGAGGCGACGGCGCTCGCCGTCAAGGTGTTCAGCGGCTATGCCTCCGACCTCACGCGCAAGCGCAAGCCGCTCGTGCTCGCGGGTTACGGGCTGGGTGCGCTGTCGAAGCTCGCCTTCCCGCTGGCGACCACGCTGGGCTGGGTCGTCGGCGCGCGTGTGGTCGACCGCATCGGCAAGGGCATCCGCGGCGCGCCGCGCGATGCGCTGATCGCGGACCTCACCCCGCGCGAGGCGCGGGGTGCGGCGTATGGGCTGAGGCAGGCGCTCGACACCGTAGGCGCGATCGCAGGTCCCCTGCTCGCGGTCGCGGCGCTGGCGTGGTTCGCCGGTGACATCCGCGCGGCGTTCTGGGTCGCCGTGGTTCCCGCGGCGCTGTGCGTGCTGTTGATCGTCGTGGGCGTGCGCGAGCCGGACGGCGCACCCGCGGACGCGAGCAAGCCGCGGCTGACGCTCGCCGATGTGCGCCGGCTCGACCGCCGTTTCGCCATCGTCACCGCGATCGCCGTGGTGCTGACGCTGGCGCGCTTCTCCGAGGCGTTTCTCGTATTGCGGGCGCAGGATGTCGGCATGCCGCTCGCCGCAGCGCCGTGGGTGATGGTGGCGATGACGCTCGTCTACGCGTTGCTGGCGTTTCCTGCCGGCGCGTGGGCGGATCGCGGGCATGCCGGATGGCTCATCGCGGCCGGCATGCTGGCGCTGATCGCGAGCGACCTCGTGCTCGCGCAGGCAAGCGCGGCCGCCGGCGTGTTGATCGGTGCGGCGCTGTGGGGGCTGCACCTCGCGCTCACGCAGGGGCTCCTGTCGGCACTCGTCGCGGGTGTCGCGCCTGCCGACCTACGCGGCACTGCGTTCGGCGTGTTCAACCTCGCGTGCGGGGCCGCGCTGCTCGTCG
>Ga0224500_10000352_pt1 | contig 32367 bp, 39 predicted proteins | sample SF_Oct11_sed_USG_FD_168126 | JGI IMG/M metagenome (GOLD analysis project Ga0224500, IMG submission 168126) | Sediment microbial communities from San Francisco Bay, California, United States - SF_Oct11_sed_USGS_4_1 | ecosystem: Environmental > Aquatic > Marine > Sediment | place: USA: California... | reverse complement strand
GTTCTCAAGAGTGACGGTCTCGGCAGGAGGGCTCGATCACGACCAACTTGTCCTACAGTGGGCGGGGCCAGCAGGGCAGCGGACGCTGTATCTGAAAAATCCAGAAATCATTCATGCCTTTCGGCAAGCCGCACCGGCTCATTTGAACGAGCCGCTTGAACGGGCTGCGCAACAAGTCCGTCAGGTGCGGAAGCGTCACCGGATGGTCTGGGGGCTAGTTGGCGGGAGTTTCCTGGCTCTGGTGCTGGGATTGTGGTTTGGAAGCGACCTGCTTGTAGAACTGGCTGTGGATCGCATTCCCATAGAATGGGAGCAGAAGCTGGGCGAATCGGCCTATCGCGACTTTCTCGCGCAACACGAGACCGTGAACGATGGCCCCTCCGTGAACGCCATCACGGAGATGGCACAGCGCTTGGCACGTCACGTGCCGAATAATCCGTACACATTCGAGGTGACGGTGGTGAAGAGCGACGTGGTCAACGCCTTTGCCCTACCTGGCGGGTACATCGTTGTGTTTACCGGCTTGATGAAGAAAGCCACAAGTTCCGAAGAAGTGGCAGGGGTGCTGGCGCACGAGCTGAATCATGTGTTGCAGCGGCATGGTCTCGAACGGATCGTCAAACAGTTAGGTTTTGTAGCCGTGGTGTCGATCGTGCTGGGGAACTCGCCGGGATTAGGCGGGGTGATGAAGCAGCTCGGCGTTGAACTGATGACGTTGAAATTCGGTCGTGCACAGGAGACCGAAGCGGATCTGAGCGGTCTCCAACTCCTTCATCGCGCCAAGATTGATCCCAACGGTATGATCACGTTCTTCGAACGACTGGCAGAGAAAGATGGGAGTCGGGTCGAATGGCTCTCCACCCACCCGATGAGCAGCGCCAGAGCCGACCGTCTCAAAGCACAACTCGCGGAGATGCCGAGGCAAGACCCTGAGCCTTTTACTTTCGAATGGATGAAGGTTCAAGCGTCGCTAGGCTGAGAGATCGGAGTGGACCCATGCCGCCGTCCCGCCCCATTTGCATCGGGGTCCTTGCCGATACGCATGGCCTGTTCGATCCAATAATCACGAAGCTGTTTCGTCGTGTTGATCACATTATTCACGCCGGGGACATCGGTAAGCGATCAGTTATAGAACAACTGAGAGCAATCGCTCCTGTGACAGCTGTCTCAGGCAATGTCGACGGCTACGAAGAATGCGGATTTGCAAGAGAGGGCGTCATCACACTGAATGGCTTTCGCATCGCGATCCGGCATGTGGTCTTTGAAGGTGGAAAGTTGACCAGAGAAGGGAGGGAGTTTCTGGATCGGACCAGACCAGACATTTGTATCTTCGGTCATACACATCAGCCTAGGAACGAATGGTTCGGCGATACGTTGCTCTTCAACCCTGGGTCAGCTGGGCCAAAGCGGTTCACGTTACCCAGGATGGTGGGAACGATCACGATCGGGGCACGGCTGTCGACGAAACATCTCAGGCTAGATCGGGCGACATAACTCGAGGTTCTTGAGTAGAACATGTTGTCCCTGAATCGGTGGTTGTGCTAGTGTAGTGCGTCATAAATATATTGACAATAGGTGCCCATGACCGGCATACATTGGGGTGTGCATCTGGCCCCGCCTATCGTGTTGTCCCCTGAGGAGCGTTCGACGCTGACTGCGTGGGCTCATGCGAAGAGCCTGCCCCTGCGGCTCGTGCAACGAGCCCAGATCATCTCGCTGGCCGCTGAGGGGATGCTGAGTCAGGACATTGCGCGGCAGTTGGGAATCTCGCGGCCCACGGTGCAACTGTGGCGTGAACGGTTCTTGGGGCTGCGCGTGGCTGGACTCGAGCACGATGCGCCCCGTCCCGGTCGCATTCCACGCATTCCGGCCCGGAAGGTCCGCACGATCGTTGAGGCGACCCTGCACACCACGCCGCCCGCGGCGACGCACTGGAGTACCCGGACCATGGCGGACGCGCACGGGGTCAGCGAAGCCACGGTGCGCCGAATCTGGAAGCAGCATGGGCTCAAGCCTCATCTGAGCAAGACCTTCAAACTCAGCCGTGACACACAGTTTGTCGAGAAGCTCTACGACGTGGTGGGGCTGTATCTCAATCCTCCGGACAAGTCCGTGGTGCTCTCCGTGGATGAGAAAAGCCAGATCCAAGCTCTCGATCGCACCCAGCCGGGCCTGCCGATGAAGAAGGGCCGCTGTGGGACCCGGACGCACGACTATAAACGCCATGGCACGACGACCTTGTTTGCGGCGCTGAATCTGCTTGATGGGAACGTGATCGGCGATTGCCTGCCGCGGCATCGGCATCAGGAGTTCCTCCGGTTCCTCAAGAAGATTGACGCCGAGACCCCGTCCCATCTCGATCTGCATCTCATCGTGGACAACTATGGGACACACAAACATCCCCGTGTGAAGAGCTGGGTGCGTCGGCATCCGCGCTTCCATCTGCATTTCATCCCCACATCAAGTTCGTGGCTGAACATCGTGGAACGGTGGTTTCGAGAACTTACGGACAAGCGCATTCGCCGGGGCAGCTTTTGCAACGTCCGTGAACTCATTGCCGCAATCCGCGAGTACCTGAACCATCACAACCAGAATCCCCGTGTCTTTACATGGACCGCGTCCGCGGAAAGCATTTTGGCCAAAGTCGCCAAATGTAAAGAAGCGTTGGACGCACTACACTAGTTGAGAACGCTCATTCTGACGAAAGGAGAAGATAATGAGCAGATTCGGTCATCGAATTGTTGCCGCGACGGCGTTAGTGAGTGTCATGAACGATGAGCACTGCCTGCTATGGTCCATTTAACCTCACCAAGAACGTCTATCACTGGAACAGCAATATCAAGGGTAACGGTCAAATCAGCGACAAGTGGATGAAGGAGATCGTCTTCTTTGGGATGTTGATCGTTCCCGCGTACATGTTTTCGGCGCTGCTGGACACATTTATCTTTAACTCAATGCACTTTTGGACTGGGGGAAGCCCGATCAAAGCTTCTGATACAGGCGTTGACGACATCAAGGTGGCCACTGTGGGTGACACTACTATCCGGTGGACCCAGTCCAATGATGGGGTGGCTGTAACGTACGAGCGCCATGGCGTTGTCCAGCAGCGTGCCATGATCGTCATCAGTACAGCCGGTTATCGTCTGGTTGATGAAAACGGCAATGTCCTAGTCTGAGGCGAAGTACGATGTCGATGGAGAAGTTCAACTTCGAGACGGTACTGGCCGGGTGGTGACTCACTGGAGCAAGGATCAACTTCACTCGATGGCGCAACGCTCACCTGCACTGAGCGATCAGTGAGAATAATCCAGTGAGCGCCTAAGATCGCTTCTTGAGGCCTTGACTTTGGTTTCGCGGGCATGATCCATCCACGCTGGGCTCAGGAAAAAGTTGTTGCGCCCATCTGTGATTTCTCTATAATCGTCTCCCTTAGTTGTTCTGACTAGCTAGAGAAACCAAACTTTTTTATCTACATCGTTGGTGAATTCGGCTATACTGTGTATCGTCGTTTTTATAGACTAGTGGTGGGTACTTATATTCAATCTAACGGAGGAGGACTTATGTCGAAGAAAGTTCTTGTATTTTCTATCGCCGTCCTGTTCGGCGCCCAAGCGGGTCTGGCGATGGCGGCAAATCCAGACACCGGCCCGGGCTGTGGCTTAGGGAAATTGGCTTGGGCTGAATACAAAGGCCAGAAGGAAATCGCTCCTCAAGTCCTAATGGCAACCACCAATGGGATTGGCATGAACACGTTTGCAATCAGCACCGGGACCTCTGGCTGTACCAATGATGGGAAAATTATGAGCGAGCATAAGACTACAGTGTTTGCTTCATTGAACTTTGAAGCGCTGTCAGCCGAGATGGCTCAAGGGCAGGGCGAACACTTAGCTTCATTGGCATCTTTGATGGGTGTTCCTGCAGAGCAGCATCCGGCTTTCTTCGCCATGACACAGGAAAGGTATACGTCCTTGATCCAGGCCGGAGAAGCTTCTCCCGTCGCTTTAGTTAAAGCGCTGAATGAGGGGATCGCGGGCCATCCGGTCCTTGCACAAGCATCGATTCGCTAGATCATAACAAGGGCCCTGGCAAGCACGTCAGGGTCCTTGCTGTCTCTTCTCACGCCGTGTTGGTTTCTCTCCTTATTTTCGTCATCTGTCTGTTTGCTCCATTTCCCACCCATGCACAGCAATCCGATCGCGAGACGTATCTCATGCAGCTGATCGGCCAGGCTCAACAAAATAGGCTTGCGCACCAGCGTGAATGGCATCTATTACTCCACTACAGGAAAGGGCTCTTTGGGGGCTATGAGAGCGAACAAGATGACCCGGGTTTCTTTATGTCACCCAACGGAAAGACGGATCCGGCCGCTGAGCTTGCGGCGACTCTCGCACAGTTCTTCTCTGCCGAACCGGTCGGCCGCTCGAAACAGCCCGCCCAATGTGCCTACATTGCTCGGTACCACTGGCTGAAGGAGCAACTGCAGTTTGATCCGAGCCAGCTTCCACCTCTCACCTGCGAGCGCTTTGATCGGTGGTACGAGGATTTCGAGGTCCAATCTATTTCTGTGATTTTCCCCTCAGCCTTTCTGAATAACCCGGCTTCCATGTTCGGCCATACCTTGTTTCGTGTCGACCAGAAGGGGCAAACGGAACAGACTCGCATTCTCGCCTATACCATCAACTACGCTGCCGAAGTGCCTCCCGACGCCGGCATCGCCTTTCCCGTGCGGGGCGTCTTCGGAAGCTATCGCGGATACTTCTCAACAATTCCCTATTACCTGAAGGTCCGGGAATACCGAGACATCGAAAACCGGGATATTTGGGAGTATCGCCTGAATCTCACGGAAAACCAGCTGCGACGGTTTCTGATGCATGCCTGGGAACTTGGGGGGAACGCCTATTTTGACTATTTTTTCTTTAAGGAGAACTGCTCCTACCATCTTCTCGCGCTGTTGGATTATGCTGATCCTGATTTGCGCTTGACCGAGGAATTTGTCCTGTGGACCGTTCCAGCTGATACCATTCGATTGATCGTCTCAAAACCAGGCCTCGTCTCTGATATCACCTATCGTCCTTCCCGCAGTACCGTCATCAAGCGAAAGCGAGAAGCTTTGCCTGCGAAGGAACGCGATCTGGCGCATGGAATCACGCAAGATCTCGGGGCGCTAGCCTCGCCCGCATTTACGCAATTGAACCTTTCGAAGCAAGCATTTTTGCTCGACCTGGCTTCAGACTATCTGCGCTATCGGATTGAGACAACCGATTCTCCAAAACCAGAATGGAAAGAGCACAACAAGTTGATTCTGACGGCCCGTAGTCAGATTCGCATCCCGTCCGAGGAGTTTACCGTGCGCCCTTTCGCGAAACAGCCTGAACTCGGCCATAAGATGCACAGAGTTGCGATCGGGGGAGGATGGCGAAACAACGACACCTTCGAAGAGGCGACGTTTCGAGGGGGGTACCATGACTTGCTCGATCCGGAGGTCGGCTACACACCTGATGCGCAGATCGAAATGGCCTCGATCACGGTCCGGCACTACAACCGAGCGGATCAGACTAGGGTCGAGCGAGCAACGTTGCTGAATCTTCTGTCGCTCTCACCTATTGACTCTGTGTTTCTCGCTCCTTCCTGGAAGCTCAACATTGGGATGAACACGATTCGTCACAACGGTTGTGATCTCTGCAGCAATGGCGTGTTTAGTGGTGGCATCGGGGGCGCGACTGAATTTCAGCTGCTCAAACGAGAAGTCCTGTTCGGGTTTGCCGATATCGAGGCAAATGTCAGCAAGGCCTACGATGAGATGCACCGAGTCGGTGGTGGCGGAACGGTTGGGATGCTGGCCGATCTTACCGAGCGCTGGAAAATTATGGCGACGGGTTCCTACGTGAGATTTCCGTTTGGCGATAAGTCGGACGAGTTCCGGTGGTTTGTGGGCTCTCGGTACACGCTCTCTCGGAATTGGGCATTGCGAATTGAGTATAACCACCGTCATCGAGATAATGATGTGATGGTTGGGTTACACGCCTTCTTCTAACCGACTCCAAGCCTCTTGCCGGTTTGGCGGAGTCTTGATACAAGTAGGACCTCTCCAGGTTGGAGGCCTATGGCACCCTCTGTTGAACCGATCGCGCCCCATCCTCCTCTGAACCAGTACTACGAGGTTACAGGGGAACGACAAGGTTTTCTGAATGGACTCTTCAATCGTACTGCCTATCAATATCGCAATATCGACAAGGCGACGGGATTAGGGTCGGGCCTATGGTATCGCCGCAGAGCGTTGCGCATGGCTGGACTGAAGAGCGGCATGCAGGTGCTCGATGTAGCCTGTGGTCCGGGTTTGGTTGCTCAATGTGCGCTTCAACTTGTTGGGCCATCAGGGTTGGTCATCGGGCTTGACCCAAGCGTCGGTATGCTGCGCGAAGCTCAGAAAGGTCCATGCCGGCGTCTCGTCCAAGGGGTTGGGGAGCGGCTACCATTTCCGGACGGACAGTTCGACTTTCTCAGCATGGGCTATGCGTTGCGCCATGTGCCTGATCTCCGGGCGGCCTTTGCGGAATATTGGCGCGTGTTGAAGCCGGGAGGGGTGCTCCTTATACTGGAAATTTCACGGCCCCACTCGCCGGTGTTGCTGGCGGCGACACGGTTTTATATCAAGACCGTACTCGGAGTGCTCTTTGCCACGGCAACGGGGAATCATGATATGCGGACGTTAATGGGCTATTGGTGGGACACCACGGAGCACTGTGTAGCGTCTGAGCAGATTCTCACTGCTCTCCAGGAAGCCCAATTCGTCGACTGTACACTGACGGAAGTTGGGAGCGGCCTCTTACGTGACTATCGGGCCGTGAAGCGAGCGTCGACAAACTTGTCCTAACTAGGAGGCATTGTGAGGCTCATTGCGACGCGTGTTTCTGGGAATCCCAAGGTTCTTCATCTGGTAATGGTGGTGGTCACCTGCTTATGGATAGGCGGATGCCATCACCAGATCCGGTTCGAAGAGATCAACCATTCGGTTGGTCAAGAAAAGATCGATGTCAGTATCGTGGCAGTGATCGCTCCGGAAACTCTCTCCAAAGTGACCCCTATACACTCCATTATGACGGGTGCTGCCCACACATGGGAGGCCCGTCCGGGAGAAATGCTGCAGCAGATGACAGACCTCGAATTTCCGCAAGTGTTCCAACACTATCGGCGTGTTCCCATCTATGAGGATCCGACTGAAGGCCAAAAACGACTAACGGTGGAATTGTCGGTCCAGCATTATGATTTCAGTGACTTTCATGCGACCGTCGTGGTGCAGGCTAAGGTCTATAGCCCAGGGCGCATAGAACGTCTTGAGCGTTCTTATCGAGGTGCAGGGAAGACTCAAGGGGCGAAGATGTTTTGGGGAGGCGCCTTTGCCATGAAATCAGCCATACGCCAGTCATCCTATGATGCCTATAAGAAGTTATTCGAACAGTTGCGACGCGACCTCATGGAATTGCTCCGCCAGCCTTAAACGATTTGTATGACAGCGCAATCGCCAATAGAGCAGGAAGTTGCTCAACTACTCGTCGAGACGCTGAAGTTGAAGGTCAGTGCGGCGATAATCGATCCCGTACAACCGTTGTTTGGCGACGGACTGGGGCTCGACTCGATCGACGCGCTGGAGCTTGCCTTGGCGATTTCCAAAACCTACGGATATCAGCTCAAGTCGAGTGATCCGGACATCAAAGTGATCTTTTCATCCCTGAGGGCGTTGGCCGAGGCCATCGAAAAAAATCGTACGAAATGACCACGAGCGGGGCCATGCGCGACACCCCCTTGATCGGTTCGTATAGTGCCGATGACGTACTGGCTTGGGAGCAGGGAAGGCCGCGTACCGCCGGACAGTTTCTTGCCGAGGGATCCCACCTTGCCGAGATAGTGCCGGACCGGCCTACTGTACTCAATCTTGCCAATAGCCGGTATGAGTTTCTCGTCGGGCTTGCCGCCGCAATTCTTCGACGCCAAGTCACGTTGCTTCCACAGAACCGTGCTTCCGAGAGCCTGCGTCGGCTGGTCGATGACTATCCCCATAGCTACTGTTTGACTGATCAGGGAGAGACCATTGAGGGAATCGAGTCAATTCTCGTCCAATCCCAACAGGCAATTGCTCCCTGCCACATGAAAATTCCTCGTATTCCGATAGATCAAGTGGTGGCCATTGCGTTTACCTCGGGGAGCACTGGTCGCCCCATGCCGCATGCAAAAACATGGGGGGCATTGACGGCCGTGGCTCATGCAACCGGAGCCAGTCTTGGAATCAGCAGTAGGAAACCTCTCACGGTGGTGGCGACCGTTCCCCATCACCATATGTTTGGACTGGAGGCGTCGGTGATGTTGCCGATCATGCATGGCGCTGTGATGCATGCAGGGCGCCCGCTCTTTCCGGCTGACGTCGCCAACGCACTCGCTGAACGTGTCGGCCCCTGGATCTTGGTGACGACCCCGTTGCACCTGCGGGCTTGTCTGACGGAAGGGGTGAAGTTGCCGCCAGCTGGGCTTATCGTCTCAGCCACGGCTCCATTGGCTCTGAACGTGGCACAAGAGGCAGAGCAGTACTTCCAGGCCGAGGTGCATGAAATTTTTGGTTTTGCCGAGGCGGGGAGTGTGGCTCACCGTCGGACGATCAACGGGGAGCAGTGGCATCCGCTTGATGGAGTGCGGCTCAACCAAGACGGTGGGTCGTTCTTGGCCGATGCCTGGTATCTTCCAACTCCCGTTCCCGTCCCGGATCGAATATCGGTCAATGTCGACGGCCGGTTCTCTCTCTATGGCCGCGAAGCTGATCAGGTGAATGTAGCCGGCCACCGCGTGTCCCTAGGGGATTTGAACCAGAAATTGTTGGGAATTGATGGTGTGCAAGACGGCGTGTTCTTTTTGCCGGAGGATGAGTCACCTCTTGTCACCAGGTTGATGGCGTTTGTCGTGGCACCCGGGAAAACCAACGAAGAAATTCAACGTGCCCTGCGAAGGCGTCTGGCCCCTGTGTTTTTGCCACGCCCGCTGGTCTTTGTCCCTCGTCTACCACGGAATGAAACCGGCAAGTTACCTCGTGAATCGCTGCTGAGGCTGGTTCAAGAGTGGAAGGAACGAGCAGATCATGGTTTTTGAACGGGAGGTCTCGGTTTGTAACGATCACCCTTCTCTCGCCGGGCATTTCCCGGGCCATCCGATCGTGCCAGGTGTGGTGTTGCTCCATGAAGTCCTTGATACATTCCGTCAAGGCTCCATGGTACGACGTATGGTCGTAGGGCTCCCGCATGTAAAGTTTTCCGCTCAACTGAAACCGGAGGAAGTCGTGACCATTCGAGTGGAGGAAGAGACGGCGACGCTTGCGACATTCTCCTGTCGGGTCCAGTCGCGCCTCATGGCATCCGGCTCTATCGAATTCAGGCCGGGCACGGCTCTGCGAGTGGAGCGAGAGTGAGTGTTGCCTGGCAGCAGCAAAAGGAGCAGGGTACTCATCGCAGTCTTCGGTTCATGGTGTGGATCGCGCAGTCGCTTGGCCGTACTCCGGCTCGCACGTTCTTGTATCCCATCTGTTTCTATTTTCTCATCGGTTTCGGATGTGCTCGTCAGGCTATTCGTCGATTCCGCGAGCGGGCGCTCAACCACCCGGTCGGGTGGCTTGAACTGTTTCGTCATTACCATGCCTTTGCCTCGACGATTCTCGATCGGGTCTATTTCCTGACGGGACGATTTGATCTCTTCGAGGTGGAGTTCCATGGTCGGGAGGTGCTTCAACAGGAGCTCGCGAAAGGGCGAGGGTGTATCTTATTGGGGGCGCACGTGGGGAGTTTTGAAGTGGTGCGGTCATTGGGGCGTTCTCAAGGTAATCTCGACGTGCGAGTGGTCATGGACGAGCAGAATGCCCACCGCATTCGTGATATCACCAAGGAGTTGAATCCTGTTGTGGCTGAAACCGTCATTCAGGTGGGGGGTGTCGAAACCATGCTTCAGGTGAAGGAGTGTCTCGACCAGGGAGGGGTCATTGGCGTGATGGGTGATCGTGTGACGCAAGATGATCAAACGGTCGGATGCACATTTCTCGGGCAGGAGGCGCGATTTCCGACGGGGCCGATGCGCTTAGCCAATGTCGCGCGCGCGCCGGTGGTGTTATTTTTTGGGCTGTATCGTGGGGGGAATCGCTATGAGGTGCACCTTGAGTCCTTTTGTGATCAGGTGCAGTTATCACCTGGTCAGCGAGAGGCCGACCTCAGGCAGTGTGTACAACGGTATGCCGAACGTCTTGAGGCAGTGTGCCGACAGGCACCGGATAATTGGTTTAACTTTTATGAATTCTGGGGTGAGTAATATGCGCCGTGGTTTCCTCTTGTGCACAGTGCTTCTGATTGGCCCCATCGTGGCCAGCGGTGCGGAGAAGACGTTGCCCCATGGCGACCATTCCCGGAATGGATGGACGATCGAGCAGCTGGTTGCCTTAATAAATGAAGAGCGAACATCCTCGGTCCTGTTTGTTGAAACGACCTACTCGTCGTTGCTGACGGAACCACTGGTCTCGCGGGGTGTGCTCCGCTTTCTTCCTCCGTCGACCTTGGAAAAGGAAGTACTCAGCCCCTATCGAGAGCGCTATCTCATCGAAGGAGACCGCGTGACGTTTGAGAGTGAGCGGAAGCAGCTCAAAAGAGCGATTTCGTTGGAGGACTATCCGGCTCTCCGCAGTTTTGTCGACGCCTTTCGCGCCACCCTTACAGGAGATGCGGTGCGGTTGAAGCACACCTATGAGACGAGGCTCGACGGCGATCGGCGAAAATGGTGGTTGCTATTGCAACCTCATGAATCGGTGGAGCCATCGATGGTCGAACAGATCTTGATATCGGGATCGGAAGGGCGGATCGCCAGGATCACAGTACGTTCCACTGGCGGTGATCGGTCTGTGATGACCCTTTCAGGAGGGCACGCGCCATGAGTGTTCGCCGGTGGGTTCCCGCCATCTGGCTGGTTCTCATGGTCTGTGGAATCTGGTATGCGGCGACACGCCTGTCCATCCATAACGACTTGGGCGATCTGCTTCCTGAAGGTTCGACTGCGACGCAGCGTCTGTTGCTGACGCAAGTCCGGACCGGCTTGTCGGGCCGGCTGATTTTGCTTGCTCTGGAGGGCGCAGCCTCAGATGAATTAGCCGAGGCCAGCAGGGTGCTGGGGGATACCCTTCGCGCCGACCGTCGGTTCGGTTTTGTTGGAAACGGTGCTCAGGCGTGGTCCAAAGAAGAACTCTCGCTCTTATCCAGTGTTCGCTACCTGCTCAGCCGAACCGTCACGGCAGACACATTTTCTGAACCCTCGCTCCGCAACGCGCTCCAACAACGTCTTGACGACCTCCGTTCGCCCTTGGGGAGCATGATTAAAGAGTCTATTCCAGGCGACCCCACCGGAGAAGTCCTTGGGATTCTTCAATCCTGGAGCGGATGGGACAGGCCGGAAAAATATCGTGGTGTGTGGATGTCGGCTGATCACACAAGAGCCGTGCTCGTCGTTGAGACTCGTGCGGCAGGTTTCGATGTGGATGCGCAAGAGGCGATTCAGCTGGTCATTCGAAAGGCATTTCACCATATGGTCCAGACGGCGCATCCAACGGTTAGACTGCTGATGAGCGGGCCGGGTGTCTTTGCAGTCGAGATCCAGCGCATGATCGAGACCGAAGCCTGGTGGCTGTCGACGGCTGCGGCAGTATTGGTCCTTCTGTTTCTTTTCTTCAGCTACCGGTCGCTGACGCTGGTGCTGCTGAGTTTGATACCAATTTCCAGCGGCATTGTGGCCGGCATGATCGCCGTCAACGCGTGGTTTGGGTTTGTCCACGGCATCACGGTAGGGTTCGGCATCACGTTATTGGGAGTCGTGGACGATTATCCCATACATCTCTTCAGCCATATGACCACGCGTGATTCCGCCAAGGCAGTCATGCGGACGATCTGGCCCACGATGCGTATGGGTGCGCTCACGACCGCGATCGGGTTTTCATCTCTCTTGCTGGCTGGCTATCCGGCCCTAGCGCAATTGGGTCTTCTTGCGTTGGTTGGAATCCTGACGGGGGCCTTTGTCACGCGATGGGTCCTGCCAGCCTGCGTCTTACCTGGATTTAAGGCAAGTGGGATTGGAATGGATTTATTGTCGCGAGTCGATCTTACGGGGAAGAAGACGGTATTGGTTCCTCTTGTGCTTGTTGTTGCGACGTCGGCTTGGATATGGTCTGATACCCCCCTGTGGCAGGAGGATCTGGGCAGCCTCAGTCCGCTGTCAGAAGACAAGAAACAATTGGACCAGCGATTGCGACGGGAGCTGGGTGCCCCTGATGTGAGGGATCTGTTGGTCGTCGAGGGAGTTACCGTGGAGGATCTCTTGCAAAAGGCCGAAGTCGTGATGACGAGGTTGGAAGTCCTGCGGCAGGACCGCGAGTTGGCCGGGTACGATATCGTGTCGCGCTACGTGCCTAGCCATCGAACACAACAGGAGCGGCAGCGCGCTTTGCCTGATCGAGCGGTGCTTGAACGGAATCTTGAGGAGGCTCTGAAGGGGTTGCCGTTTGCTCCAGGGTTGTTCACCCCCTTCCTGGCTGCTGTCGAGGCGGCTCGGAGCCAGACGCTGGTTGATCGTGACGCCTTCGCGGGAACGATGCTTGGAATGAAGCTGGAGTCGTTACTGTTTCTGCAACAGGATCGATGGTTGGCAGCCGTCCCGCTTCGCGGGGTCGTCGATCGGACTCGGTTGGCGGACGCTGTCGCGCAGTGGAGAGACGGCTCGACGAGTTACGTGGACCTGAAGGAAGAGTCGAACCGGCTGATGACGGCCTATCGTGATCGAACAGTGCAGCTGTTGGGGTGGGGTATGGCGGCGATTACGATCGTTTTGGGATTGGGATTGCGGTCGATCATCCTTGTCGGGCGCGTGCTCGCCCCGATCCTGTGCTCGCTGTTGGTGGTTGCCGCCGTGCTGCGGGGATCGGGAGAGCCGCTCTCTCTGTTTCATGTGGCGACATTTCTGCTCGTGATCGGACTGGGACTCGATTACGCCCTGTTTCTCAATCGGCCGGAAGGAACAGAGGAGGAGCGAATCAGAACGAATTTCGGGCTCCTTGTCTGCAGCACCACGACGATTCTCGTGTTCGGCGTTTTGGCGTTTTCTAAGATTCCCGTGCTTCATGCGATCGGAATGACCGCAGCCTGCGGGGCGCTCTCCTGCCTGTTATTTGCCGGGTTGCTAGCACGGAAGGAAGTCCATATTGCCTAATGTCCGGCCTATGGCCCCGCTGGTCCTGTCCGCCTACACTCTTGTGACGGCGAACGGGAGGGGAGTTGGTCCTGTTCTGGAAGCGATCCGCGAACGCAGATCGGGATTGAAACCATGCGATTTCGAAGATGTAACACTGAAAACATATGTCGGACGAGTGGCAGGGCTCGAAGATTTTTCGCTCGATCACGAACTTAAGCCCTTCGATTGCCGCAACAACCGGCTCGCGTGGCTCGGCCTCCAGCAAGACGGCTTCACGGTAGCGGTGGCGGAAGCACGACAGCGCTACGGGGCCCATCGCATCGCCGTCGTCATGGGTACCAGCACCTCGGGCATTCTTGAAACGGAACACGCCTACCGCGCGCGCGACCCGCAAACGGGACAGCTTCCAGGGCGGTACACTGCACGCTATCGATATACCCATAATATGTTTTCGCTGGGCCATTTTACGCGAACGTGTCTGGGCTTGCAGGGGCCGGCCATGGTCATTTCGACGGCCTGTTCCTCCAGCGCGAAAGCCTTTGCCACTGCTGCCCGGTTGATGCAAGCCGGCTTGTGCGATGCCGCCATTGTGGGCGGCGTCGACAGTCTTTGTCATACGACGCTGTACGGTTTCTCCGCGCTGCAACTCCTTTCAGCCAGTCCATGCCGTCCCTGCGACGAAGATCGCGATGGCCTGTCGCTGGGCGAGGCCGCTGGCTATGCCTTGCTTGAGTTTGGCGAGCGAGTGGGTGGGCGTGGAACCGTGGCCCTTCTCGGTTATGGTGAGAGCACGGACGGTTATCATATGTCGCACCCCCATCCGGAAGGGGCCGGGGCCGTTCACGCCATTCGCGATTCGCTTATAAGGGCCCGCCTTCGACCGGAAAATATCGAGTATGTGAATTTGCATGGTACGGCGACACCGGCCAATGATTCGGTCGAAGACAAAGCCGTCTACAGCATTTTCGGCGCACGTCCGGCCTGTAGCTCGACCAAAGGCTGGACCGGCCATACGCTGGGTGCAGCCGGCATCACGGAAGCGGTCATTTCAGCGCTTTGTCTCGAGCATGGCGTAATTCCCGGGACGCTCAATTGTCTGCGCGTGGATCCGTCATTGAAAAGCCGCATCCTTCGCGAGAACCAGATCGGGCCGCTCTCCTGCGTGTTGAGCAATATTTTCGGGTTCGGTGGGAACAACTGCAGCCTCGTCCTGGGGAAACTATGATGAAGACAGCGGTACAAGGTATCGGGCTGCTCGCGTCAGGCCTTGCTGGCTGGGATGCAAGCCGGACGGTGCTGGCCGGATTCCGTCCCTTTCGGCCGGGAGACACGCCGGATCCTGAAGCGTTGATCCTTCCTCCAAACGAACGGCGCCGCAGCAGCGACTGTGTTCGGTGGGCCGTTCAGGTCGCGGAAGAAGCCATTGCACAGTCCGGACTGGATCCGCGCGACGTACCCACCGTGTTTGCCTCGTCCGGAGGAGAGATGGGCGTATTCGATCAACTCTGCCGGGTCCTCGCGACACCTGACCGGCATGTTTCTCCCACCTTGTTTCATCAATCGGTGCATAATACGGCCGCCGGATATTGGGGGATTGCCACAGCAGGCCAGCAGTCGTCGACCGCGCTGTCCTGCTATGACGATTCGTTCGCCGCCGGATTGTTGGAGGCGATCTCCATAGTATGCGTGGAAGAGCGTCCGGTGTTGCTGGTCTCGTATGACCTTGCCGTGCCGGCTCCGCTCAACAATGCGAGGCCGATTACCGAAGGGTTTGCCGTCGCCTTTGTAGTAGCCCCGCCGTTGGATGATTCACCTGTGATCGTGCAGATGCGCCTCGAAAAGGCAAACGGCCGTAAGTCTAGCAGCCTCCCTGATCCGGATTTGGAACGACTGCGACTGGACAACCCGGCGGCCCGATCATTGCCCATGCTGTGCGCGATTGCCGTCGGCGGCTCACGGACCGTAGGACTTGATCTGCTTGACTGCCAACAGCTTATTCTGAATGTCGAATCATGCCGACCCTCAGCAAAGGCGAACTGAGCGAATTTCTGCCTCACAGAGGGGCGATGTGCCTGATCGATAGCGTGGAGGCGTGGGATGAAACGACGATACGCTGCCAGACGCGATCGCATCGCGACCCGGCAAATCCGCTGCGTCGTGATGCGTGCCTCGACGCGGTCGCAGGTCTGGAATATGCCGCTCAGGCGATGGGAATTCATGTGGGGTTACGAGATCAGAGTCGTTCGAGGGATAATGTGATCGGGTACGTCGGGGGATTGCGCGACGTGGTGTTTGGCATAGAGCGGCTGGACGAGTGTCTCTCTGATCTCATAATTGAAGCCGCGTGTCTGCTTGTTGATACGCAAAGTTTCATGTATCAATTCGCCATTTCATCGGGAGGCCGGATCGTTATCTCTGGACGAGCCTCGCTTTTTCTGAAATCAAGGCAGCCATGAGCCAGAAACGTGCGCTGGTAACGGGGGGAAGCGGGGTAATCGGTTCGGCAATCTGCTATCGCTTAGCTGCAGATGGGCATGCTGTCATTGTGCATGCCTGCGAGCATACCGCATCTGCCGAACAGGTGGTGGAAGAGATTCGGATGGGTGGAGGATTGGCGTCGATCGTTTCTTTCGATATTACGGATGGTGAAGCGACACGAATCAAGCTCGATATGCTTCTTGAGGATGGACCGATCCAAGTTATTGTGAACAATGCAGGTATCCATGACGATGCACCCATGGTCGGTATGACCAGTGAACAGTGGACGAGGGTTGTCGATCTCTCGCTCAATGGATTCTTCCATGTGACGCAACCGCTCCTCCTTCCGATGATCGGCACACGCTGGGGACGTATCGTGTCCATCTCGTCAGTAGCCGGCGTCATAGGCAATCGTGGCCAGACAAACTACGCCGCTGCTAAGGCTGGGTTGCATGGAGCAAGCAAATCATTAGCAATAGAATTGGCTTCACGTGGCATCACGGTCAACGTGGTGGCGCCGGGTTTGATTGAGTCCCCCGCTATTAGGGAGACCTTCTCGCAGGGGCAGATTGAATCGATGGTTCCGATGAAACGGGCCGGGACGTCGGAAGAGGTCGCGCATCTCGTATCATTTTTGGTTTCGGAGCAAGCAGGGTATATTACCGGCCAGGTGATTGGTATCAATGGAGGGATGGCGTGATGGCTCCGCATGACTTCGCTCAGGACTACTGGATCGTTATTCCAGCATACAACGAAGCGGCGACCGTGCGGGATGTTGCAAGTCGAGCGAGACTTCAGTGTACCAATGTGGTCGTGGTGGATGACGGTTCAACCGACGGGACGGCCGAAGTGCTGGCTGCTCTGGATGTGACGGTCTTGCGTAACGAGACGAATTGTGGAAAGGCTGGAAGCCTTGTACGAGGATTCGACCATGCGATGGCACAGGGGGCCGTCGGGGTGATTACGCTGGATGCGGATGGGCAACATGCCCCGGAAGAGATCCCGTTGTTTCTCGATCAATCAGCCAAGCATCCCACGGCATTCCTGATCGGCGCTCGTCGCTGCGAGCAGCGGAAAACAGCGGTTTCTCGGTATGTCGCCAACAGGATTGCCGATTTCTGGATCAACTGGGCAGCGGGCTTACCGATCGAGGACAGTCAATCCGGTTTTCGACTGTATCCGGCGAGTCTGTTGCGCACGGTCAGTCTCAGGGCTGACAAGACCAGAAGCTTCGTATTCGAGAGTGAAATTTTGATCGAAGCTGCACGACGAGGGATCAATTGCCGCAATGTGGAGATCACGGTCACACCTCGTTCAGGTCCTCGCCCGAGTCACTTTCGGCCCTTGGTAGATATTTTGAGGATTACTCAAATGGTGGCCTGGAAGCTGCTTTCCAGGGGTCTGTACCTACGGGGACTTTGGATCTCGCTGAGATCCTCCGAAATACAATATACGGTTCCATCTTTTACCAAGGGAGAGTAGGCGGCGGTATCAAACCTGCTGCATCTGAGGCACCTACGAATCAGTCTGCAAGTGGTTCATTCCAGCTCGATTACCAGGTCGGTCCTTGACGATACTCCTGAAATCTGACATGCGGGTGCAGCCTTTATGCATTGCAAAGAGGGGGTAGATCTCTTCACGACCAACGTTGTGTTGAAAGGAGAATAGTATGAGGCAGAGGTGGTTCTTTGTGACTGGCATTCTGTGCGTTGCTCTGTTGACCGCTCCAGTTGGCTGTAGCAGACCGTTCATTAGTTCGTTTGCCGCTCAGGCTGTCAAACCGACGGATCTCGTAAGGATCAAGCATCGTGTCTTGAAATCAGGGGCAGTAGGAACAGACACAGGATTCAAGTTGCTCTGGATTCCTTTTATGAGTCCCAGTGAGGCTGATGCCAAGGCTGATATGCTTGAAAGATTGAATAAGGAAGGAATTAGCACGGCGGGGAAAAATATTGCCTTTTCGAATGTGACCGCGGATAGAGGCGGTTTTGGTTTTATCGGGCTCATTGGCGCCCCTTCAATTAAGTTGGTTGCTGACGTCATTGAGCTCTTGGGAGAGGAACCTCCATCAGCAGCTGTCCCACAGAATTGAGAGACAATCTTTGTGTTGTCTCAACCAAAATGTTCAGCCTCTCCTCGTTCTTCACAGTACGGATGTGAGGTGCAAGCGCGCTTAGGTTCTCAGCCAATGATAAGTGGAGAATGTACTACGTTATCCGGACGAGGCGCGGCGCTGTCGCCGCGCCTCTGTCTTCGAGTAAGTTACATTCCAGCGGCGGATAACCGTGAGCGAATCGCACCGTCGAGTCGTTGAATCCATCCTGCATAGTTCTTGTGGATGGTTTTGTCTTCAGCATCGTATTTGAGATTGCTGCTGTTTTTGTAAAGGATGCTGTAGTTCTTGGTGGTATAGGGAATGGTGACAACAGCTTGATGACTGCGAAGGTTATACGTAGCGAGTAACTCCCCAGGTTTGGCGTCCGTCATCTGCCATCCTGCGGCGACGCCTGCTGCCATGATCTCCTTCCTAACCAGCTCCAGTGTGAGCTCCTTACCAGATGGGCTGGGAACTGGCGCGCTCTTCACTTCGTAGATTGGTGCACCGCCTCTGCATCCGCTCAAGAATAGGAGAACGAGTCCGACTGCCATCCATCCGGGAACTTTACTTGTCATTGCTGTCCCTCCTGTCGCTAAGTGTGATTCGTGGCAACCCACCTGCTCATAATACGATCGCTTGATTCAAGTCAAGGTGCTGCTAAGTTGATTCCAGTTGGGCGAGACGTAGGGCAACTATGTGGGAGGTCTCAGCCTGAGGAATTGCAGCATGCCGATCCTGAGTCCGAGGTGACGATGGCCTCAATCTCGACCAAGAGTTCGCGTCGGCAGAGATGGCCATGCAGAAAAAAAATCTGTGTGTGAACAAGGGGTGTGTTCTCGATTACTTGGCGAATCTCTCCGAGGTCTCCTGCGTCGCGAACGTAGACTTTATAGAGTGCGTTGCCCGGATCAACGAACGAACCGGTATTACTTGTGGCCTGCGCGTGGCTGAGCAGTGTCTGGATGTTTTCCAGGGTCTCTCGCGCCTGTGCTTTTGAAGAATCGACGTGTCGGCTGGCATGGCCCACAACACTAGCCGTTCCAGCGAGAAATAATTGGGCCGACCCATCTACCTGGGCGATTGTCGCGCGAGAAAAGGAGGGGCTGCGCGGCCCGTAGCTTTCAGGGTATTCGTAGGCATGCACTTGACGCGGATTCCCGAGATGTCTCGCCGGGTAGATCCCGGCTAGCGCATAGACCTGCAGCGGGCCGGATGCTGTGCCGACTGCCGTAGCAGCTGGGAGCGAGGCAGGAAAGTCTGGAAGCGCTTCCAGCAAGGCCTGATGGCGTCCTATGCAAAAGCGTTGGTACCGTTCCAACCCGCTTTCCTGATCATTGATTGCAGGGAAATAATTCCATGCGCGCCACAAGTACGGATATCCGAGTTCACGAAGTTCGGAAAGAAGGCTGCGATAGGCGTGGTAGGTCGTAATCTCCAACGCCACTCCGGCGGATTCTTTCACAGAGAGGAACGCGGCGGCCACCTCGCCGTTCATTGCAACAGAGACATTATCGTTTCGGATCATCCTCACCGGTTTGGCACTGGCCCAGACTTCCACTCTGGCTGGTTCGGTGAGCTGGGGCAGATCAATGGACAGGGTGGGGCAATTCACTGAGGGTGGCAAATTTGGAATAGATGCGCCGAACGAAATCAGTGCGAGTGGGTACGAGGAGGAGGTAGATATCCACTCCTCGAGCTGGTCTGTCTCTACAAAGGTGAAGTCGAGAGCGGTCGGCACCTTCACGAAACGGCGTTCAGAATGCCAGGATGGTTGCTGTGCGCTATGCCCCACGTGAGCCTGCAGGATCAGCTCCGCTGATTGACAGCGTAGTCCGTGACGTCGGTGACGGTATGAGTAACTCCAGTGATCCGCCGCCGATATGCCGTCCAATTCTCGCGGAAATTGAACAAATAGACGAGATAATACGCTATCTTGAACAAGAGGATGGGAACCCGTGTGGGAGATCTGCCGAAGGCATCACCAGCCAGGATCGAGAGGACAGCTTCCTCCATCTTGAAGATGCTGCCAGTCGACATGAACAGGGCGCGGAAGGCTGGTTGCGTGAAGTGGTAAATGAACCACGAGTAGGTTTTAACGCCTAGCCGGACGCTCCGCTCGAACTCCTTGACGCATGCCTCATACTCGGGCGCGCCTCTGAGCGAGGCATCCACGACGTCTGCGCCTAGCGTGGCGCTGTTCAAGGCCAGATGCACGCCACTGGAGAAGACCGGGTCAATGAAGGCAAAGGCGTCGCCAATCATGAGATAACAGTCACCCCGCATGGTTTCCCGGCGATACGAATAGTTGGCCGCGGCGTAGGCTTGTCCAATGAGACTGGCCTGGGCCATCCGCTCCGCGACCGGCGGGCAGAGGGCGATCGTGTCCTGAAGGAACTGCTCTAGCGATCCCTTCCGTCTGCTGATGTACGAGGGCCAGCAAACCGCGCCGACGCTGGTCGTGCCATCTTTGAAGGGAATAATCCACCACCAACCGTGGTCGAACCAGACGATGCTGATGTTGCCTTCGTCCATGCCGGGCAGGCGCTTCACTCCTTCGAAATGACCAAAGATGGCGGCGCAGTTGTGATGGGGATTCCGATGCTTGCCGCCGAGCTGGCCGGATAGGAACGTGTCACGACCGCTGGCATCCACTACGAATTTGGCCTCCCACGCCAATGGCTGCCCCACCCGGTCTTCCGCCTGCACCAGGTGCGTGGAGCCTGGGCGGAACTCGACCTTTTTCGCTTTGACCTCTTCATGAAGGTGCGCGCCTTTACTGACGGCGTTGTTGAACAAAATCTTATCGAACTCGGCACGCTTCACCTGATAGGCAAAGGGCTGGGATCCATCGAGCGCCTTTGAAAAATACAGGGTCCGAGAGCGACCATGGTACGGCGACACGACTTCAGCGCCGTATTTGGTGATGCCGATCTTTTCGACATCCCCCAGCACGCCGAGACGCTGAAGCATTGGCAGTGAATGCGGGAGCAGCGATTCCCCGATGTGAAACCGCGGGTGGCGGTCTTTTTCTAGTACATGCACATTCCAGCCTTTTTCGGCCAATAGCGCAGAAATCGTTGATCCGGCCGGACCACCTCCGACAACGAGGACATCGCAAGGAGTTGGGAGGGTGGTGTCTCTCTGTGACAGCGGCATAGTTGGAGCCGGTGATTTGGAGTTTAGGTTAAGGATAAACAGTATACCGAAGAGGTGTTGCTGGGGCTAGAGCCGTCTCTCTCTGGCCCAAAAACTTCCAGGCCATCTTATTGACCGTAATAGTTCAAACTGCTAGTCTGCGCTCCCTAGCGAACATTAGCTCTTCGTCTAAACAAAGGGGGAATGCATGAAAATCGCCAGTCTGCTCTTAGGCACACTGTTGTTGGTCGCGACTACTGCGTGCCATTCTACACAGGTTCGGATACCAACCGCTCCAATTGGTCCCAACGAAAAATCACTTGGCCCGACTGAAGGTCACAGTACGGGCTTCATGGTTTTGCAGGTCATTCCGATCAGGCAGAATGAGCGATTCGTCAATGCGTATAACCAGGCAGTAGCGAAAGCAGGTGGAAATCGTTTGACCGACGTGACCATTTCCGAACGCTGGTGGTGGGGATATGTCTTAAATGGGTATAACTTTAAAGTTCAGGGCACGGCCGTTGGAAACAGGTAGACCATTTTCTATTCGAAAGGAGGACGTATGAGAAAGGTTACACTGGTGTTTGGATTGTTGCTCTGTCTGACGACGGCGGCCTGCCAATCAACATCATTGCATTTCCCTGGTGATCCTATCGGCCCCAACGAGAAAGAATTGGGTAAGACCGAGGCTACTGCTGTCGGTCTCATGCTTTTTGGGTTTATCCCAATTAAGCAAAACACTAGGTTCGAAGATGCCATGCGCGAAGCGGCGGCAAAAGCAGGCGGTACTAGGGTGACAGATGTCACCATTTCAGAGCGATGGTTCTGGGCTGCAGTACTCGATGGATTTATCTTTAAGGTTGAAGGGACAGCTGTCGGGAACAAGTAAGTGTCTTCACGGCATCCACCTCTGGGCAGCGAGTGTTGGGTGTGTATTCGAGCGGGCTCTGGCGTGTAATGCATCATTATATGCCAGAGCCCGATTTATTTGGCCTGTGGATTGATTGAATCAGCTGAAAGCACTGGGCAATGAATCGCGATGATGGACGCTGCCTTGCAAAGAAAAATCGCGGGCATAAGGGCCATTCAGACGGGTCAGTTGATTCATGCTATGCTTTCAAAAAGCTTGGGGGTGCACATGCGAATGTGGTCAAACTCGCGCTGGGTGGTCTGGCTGCTTCTGCCTTTCTGGATCCCGCTCGGTTCGGTCGCGTTGGCCGAGAGTGGATCAGCCGACAATCCGAGTGTGGCCGAACGGATTGGGAACACTGCTAAGAAAGTTGGGAATAAGATTGAGCAGGGATTGACCAAGGCAGCGACAAAACTTAAGGAAAAGAAAGTTGGAGAAAAGATCGAGCGAAAATTGAACAAAGCTGCCAAGAAGACCGCTGAAGGTCTGAAGAAGGCAGGAAACAAGATCGACGAAAAACTTCGTTAACAGACCTCGCATCGGCTCACCACTCCTGTCATAATCTTCTGGAACTGTGCGACATACCGAACATTCTTGGCAAGCACAGGATGAGCTTTCCTGATGGTTTCTTTGTATATCATCCGGAGCCCTGGCCAGACAGAAGTTGGATCAGGATGGTGGATGGCCGCCGCGATGTTCATGACTCACCGATCCATCGTCCTTCGCCATGACCTCTGATTTCCCTACACTCGTTTTCGTGCTCAGCACAACCATCTTACTCCTAACTCCTGGCCCCACGAATACCTTGCTTGCCGCTGCCGGTTTGGGACGTGGTTCGCGGGAAGCGTTCCCTCTGATCGGATTTGCGCTTGCCGGCTATCTCATTGCGATATTGGGATGGGAAATATTTCTGACCTCGATGCAGAACTATTATCCGTGGTTGAGCATGATAGTGCGTGTTGTCTGTAGCTGCTATCTACTCTATGTTGCCGTCAAGTTATGGATGTCTGCTGAGAAGCCTCCGATATCAGGGTCAAAGGCGATTGGACCAGCAACCGTGTTCGTGACAACGATGTTAAACCCCAAAGGGCTGCTATTTGCCTCCACAATCTTTCCGCCACAGGCATTCGACAACATGCAAGTCTATTTGATTACAACGGCATTGTTTGCGTGCATGGTCGTTCCGATCGGCATCATATGGGTGGTGTTCGGAGCAGTAGTCGGTAGTGGACGTGTGATCTCTGTGAATCCGGTCAAGGTACAACGTGCGCTTGCATTAGTGATCGCGGTATTTTCGGCGACTATAGTGTGGACGGCTATTCATTGACATATACTCATCCATCCAAGATGGCTTCATCACTTGTCCTTAGAATCCGGTGGCCCTCACCGTGTTCTCTTCAGTGTGCAAGCCTACTTCTGATTTGTTGAGTCAGGCGTCTGGCGTGTAGATCGCCAGCTCTTTCTTCTCGGAGTCCACTCCGCTATCCTCGCGCGATGAGCCTGCTTGATCAATTCTTCGTCTATTACCCAGAGCCATGGCAGGATAGAGACTGGGCAAGGCTGACTGGGTTGCCGCTGGAAGATGTATGGTTTCAGGCCACTGATGGGTCGCGGCTTTTCGGCTGGTATGTTGAAGCAGCCGCCAACCGTCCCGTCTTGCTCTGGTGCCATGGCAACGCGGGCAACATCATCAATCGCCTCGATAATCTGAGGCTGCTCTACCAGATGGGATTGTCGGTCTTCTTGTTCGACTACCGGGGATATGGGAAGAGTCAGACTATTCGCCCCACAGAGCAGGGTTTCTATCATGATGCCACTGGAGCATATGACTATCTCACGAAAATCAGGAAGATTCGCCCCGAACGAATTGTGCTGTTCGGGCGGTCGCTTGGAGCCGCTGTGGCAGGTGAACTCGCAACCCAACGACCTGCCTCGGCCCTGATTCTCGAGTCGTCATTCCCTTCCATTGAGGCAGTGGCCAAGGTTCACTATGGTGGCCTCCCCATGCATTGGTTCCTTGGAGCTGAATATCGACTGATCGATCGTATGCCACACTTGTCACTCCCCAAACTCATCATTCATGGCGAGCAGGACGACATCATTCCGGTTGAGCTGGGACGCCAAGTTTACGAGGCAGCGAAACCGCCCAAGGAGTGGTTCAGCATTCCAGGAGCCAATCACAACGACACCTATGTCGTCGGCGGGCGGGATTACTTCCGTCGGCTTGCGGAGTTCATCAAGAATACGTTTGCGGCATGACGGCCGATCAGCCCTCGCTGAACAATGCGGGGCCCCGTCACTGTCCCGCACGCGAATGACTGCGGAAGCAACGTTACGATCCGGTTTGGTAGATGACAGGTCGGTAACGAGGTTTGGGGATGGGCTTGCCCGCCGCACGAGCTGCTTCCAGCCAGACTTTCTTGGCCAGTTGCGCTTGCTTCAAGGCATCGGCTGGAGTTTTCCCAAAGGCAGAGCAAGCCTCCAGGTCCGGAATGTCCGCGATATAGCCCTTGTCTGCTTCGCTATAGAATATATTAATGTGATAATCCTTCATGATCCTACTCGCTTTCGAGTCGTAGATTATACCTCTCCACCAGATCAAGCAACTGTCTGACTTGATAAGGTTTGGCTTTGCCGCCGACTTCCTGCAGATTCACTAACTCCCGTAAGGTTCGGTGGGCAAACACATGGTGGCTCCCCTTCACTCGCGATAGTTGGAATCCAAAGGCTTCGGCCAGACGTACTGCTTCGGCGAATCGAAGGTTCTTGGAGCCGGTAAGGGCTTTCGCGAGGAGTTTTCGTTTATTCATACGTGTGTGTCCAACAAAGGGAGGATCGAGCTGAACATTGCACAAGCCCAAGAGAATATAAGGTTCCGTCCTCTACCGTTTGGCTTCCGGGGGCGGCCAGTTCATTTCTGCGTGTCGGCCGCAGTAGTAACACAAGAGGCGATAGCGAGCCTTCCGACGGGGGTTGGGTAAAGAGACAAAGGTAATGGGGGTCTCATCGAAGGGGCAGGTTGGTTGATCGTGGAGGAGGTGTGACTCTGCCATCAACGTGATCGAGGCCACATCCCAAGAGGGGTGGTGCTCTTCTTTTCCCGTGATGTGCTCTACGGTGTGACACCGTTCACAAGTAGCTTCGTAGGTCTTGATGCGTGCACTATGTAACGTGTGATCGACCACCTCCATCGCACCGCCGCATCCCGGTTTTGTACAGGTCAGGTGTTCATGCTGCAGGGCCTGGACGAACCGTCTATGCGCCTCACGTCCCTGATCCGATTTCATCGGTATGCCTCCCTTTGCTGAGCTGTCTTGTCTCCCAAGAACGGCATCTAGGTTAGTTCGCACAGTGCGACACCCTCTCTTGCGAGGTGAGTACGTTGGCCTCACCTGCGCGCATGACCGAGCACCGCCACTCTCTTTCCTCTCTCAGGAACGAGATTCAGGTTGGTTCCACTGCGCACGTTGAGCGAGCACAGCCTTTGATTTGAAAGTACGATCATTCCGGGTGCGCGCTCAGTGAGCAAGGAAATAACCTGAATGTCGTTCCATCTCTTCATATTCCCCAGGCTCCGCTGATTTGGATATTCGCGCCATTGACGTACCGGGCTTCTTCGCTGAGCAAATAGCGGACTGCGGCAATCGTATCATCAACCGTTCCGATGTACCCAGCAGGAATGCGTTTCGTCATGGCCGCAAGTTCCTGAGGTGGTGCGCTGCCGGAGTCGATGAAGCCGGGAGAAATAGCGTTGACAGTAATCCCATAGGGAGCCAGGAGCTTCGCTAACGTGCGCGTGAGAATGAGTACGCCTGCTTTGGCGATGTAATGGCCGGTGACATCAGGCTGCGCTGCCATCTGATCGGCATTGGCCATACTGAAACTGATAATCCGGCCCGCCTTGCGGGATTTCATACCAGGGGCAACAGCTTGAGCGAGGTAGAAGATGGGATGCAGGTTACCGTTGAACATCTCGTTCCACCCCTCAACCGTTTCATCGAACAGGTTGATTCGGTGGTAGGGACCGGCACCATTGATAAGGACATCGATTCGTCCCCATTCGTGCTCGACTTGTGATACCAGAGCCTTAGCCGCCGCGGGATCCGAGACATCGCAGCGAATGGCCAGCCCTTGCCCTCCTCGCTGGTTGATCTCCTGGACGGTCTGTTGTGCAGCTGCCTCGCTGGCTCTGTAGCAGATGGCGATTCTCGATTGTTGGGCGGCAAGGTTGAGGGCAATCCCTCGTCCGATACCTTTCGCTCCTCCGGTGATCAATGCAATATGCTGGTTCATACAGTCCCTCGTACCAACGGCTAGTGGAGATGTCATGTTCTTGAACGAAGTCGTTTCGCGAGCGCTTGGAGTACTCCAGAGGTGCGGGTTGAGAAGACTCGCTCATTCTTGGGTTTCTTGCTGTCGGTCGTGCACTCTTCGATCAATGCTTCAAGATCGTCCAATGTATCCACGTCGCGCCAGGGTTGAATCAAAGCCGTTTTAAGTCCAAGCACGGCTGCTTTCTCTTGCGTGAGTCGCAGAACCTGATCCGTCGACCAGGGCATGTCCGCGAAGAGTTCTGGGACCGTTTTGTTCATCCCGATCAGATAATAGCCGCCGTCGAGAGCCGGCCCAATGGTGAGATCGTGGCTGTCGAGCAGCGTGAGGGCTTGTCGAAAATGTTCAAGCGGCAGGGTCGGCACATCGGTTCCAATGATTAGTGTCCGGCGATAGCCACGAGAGAACATTGTCTCAACGACATGATGCATCCGTGCGCCGAGGTCATCTCCGACTTGATCGATCAACTTCACCCCCTGCCGTTCTTCCATGATTTTGAAGAACACATGACCCGAGGATGGCGCACAGGCAAGGTAGCGATCCATGGGCAATTTCAGCTTGCCAATAGCGGCTTTTGTGCGTTCGAGTGTGTCGATCACAAAACTGCCATGGAGCGTGGCGGCTTCATCGGGAGTCAATGGTGGACAGAGGCGTGTTTTGACCAGGCCAGGAATCGGAGCTTTGGCGAAGATGACCAAAGCAGTGCTGCTAGTTGATGTCCGATTGCCCTGAGGAGACATCGCCATGCGCTATCTCACCGCGTGATAGACACGGGCCAGTTGATGCGGGCTGACGCCTGCCCAGTACAAGAAGCGCAGCGTCCACATAAAGAGAATGGTTCTCAGCGGGCCTTGTGTGTCCCACCGTCGAAATGAGGTAACGACGGTGTCTCGTAGTGCCATCATGCGACCGGCTTGCTGGAGGCGTCTGCTGAATTCGATGTCTTCCATCAGGGGAATTTCGGAAAACCCACCGAGCGCCTCGAATACCTCTCGTCGGACAAAAAGGGCCTGATCGCCGGTCGCAATCCCGGTCAGTCGGGACCGACGATTCATAAACGCACTGATGATTTGGCTCCAGGCTGAAGAGTTATCGAATCGGACGTCGAATCGCCCACCCACCACGGTCGGGCTGGCCAAGGCCGATTCCACGATTCGTTCGGTGTGTGGCGGCAACTGGGTGTCGGCATGCAAGAAGAGGAGGACTGTGCCCTGACTGGCCTTTACCCCTTCATTCATTTGCGATGCGCGCCCCCGTGGCGCCGTGATGACACGAGCGTTCGTCCTGCGCGCACAAAAGTCCTGAGCCAGGTCAAGGGTATGGTCTGTGCTGCCGCCGTCGACGATGATGATCTCGGTAGGGGCTGAGGCCGATAAACATACAAGGCTCTGTGGCAGACTTCGTTCTTCGTTTAAGGTGGGGATGATGACAGAGATCGTCACCCTGGAGGTCACGGTGCAGGCTTCTTCGGTTCGACGAACATGAAGTACATCACGATGATGATGGTGCCCCAAAAGAGCATCTGCTTATGCCAGAACAACACTTCGCCATACTGAAACAGGACCAGGGCTAATGTGACGGCCAGGCCCATGACTCCGTACCGAATGCTGGGTGTTTCGATCGCCGCATTGGCCCAGATCGTCAATCCTCCAAAATAAATGAGAAACGGCACCTCATTGATTTCAAACCCTCCGCTAATGGAGAGGAAGATATTTAAAAAGCCGATGAACATCAGCGCGGTGCCGATCATCAGGCCGATGACGTGGACTTGGTGTTCATTTCCGCCTTCCCGCCCACTCGATGGGGGTGGAGGAGTGGAGTGCACCGGGTCGTTGTGAGAAGGCGGGAGATCAGATGGAGCCATGATGAAATTAGACCTTGAAATGTTTGCTCAGTGTGAGTGTCTGCTGTTGATAGGATGATCCCAAGCCCGATCCATAGAGTTGTGTCGGAACGCCCATCATTTTCTCATAGACGACTTTGAAAAAGGTCTGTCCGTCATGAATTAAGAATGGCACATCATGGGGCCGAACTTCCAGCACGACTTGTGTCCCTTTGATTTCTCCCTTCGACCCGTACCCAAATCCTGGGTCGAAAAATCCGGCATAATGCGTTCGTAACTCGCCACAGGCCGCCTCATAGGCCACCATTTCAGCCGCATAGCCGGCTGGAACACGGATGCGCTCCTTTGAGGCGAGGATGTAGAACTCCTCCGGCTCCAAGAGCAAGCTGTCGTGACGATGACGGGGAAGCGGTTCCCAAAAGTCTGATGCCGCATAATGACTGATCTTCGCGAGGTCAATGACATGACTATTCTTTTTTGCTCGGTAACCGATTACCTGGCGCTTCCCTCGATCCGATCCTGCCAGATCAATACGTAGGAACAGGCCGCGGTCAGCACGAAAGTCGCCGTTCTTGACCGGGTTCAGTAACACGCCGTTTTGGTAGAGCAACGGAGTCCGTCGATGGAGAGACAGCAGTGCGTGGTCTGAAACGGCGGCTTCACCGGAGATGAATCGGACCTGATTCAGGGATTGCCCGGTACGTACCTTGACGGCAAAGGAGCGTGGGACAATTTCCAAGAATAATTGGCCTCGATAACCGGCTCGTATTTCATCGAATCCCGCGGTGAGGTCCGTGACCACGCGGGTAAAGATGTCCAAGCGCCCGGTCGTGCTCTTGGGGTTTGCATGGGCGCGAATGGTCTTGGGGAGCGCCAGTTGTTCCAGCAAGGGAACCAGGTAGACGTGGCCTTTTTCAAGAATAGCGCCATCCGTCAAGTCCATCTCGTACATGACGAGATCAGACTGATAAAAATCCAACACGTTGAGTCGAGAAGAAATGGCCGACAGCTCGGGTAAGAAACTGCTGATCAAGCGATAGGCTTTGTACCCTAAGCGGAGATCAAGGCTAGCCGGTTGAAGTTGTCGTTCTTCGATGGCCGGCGAAGACGTCACGGCGCGACTCGCGATCAGGCGCTTGATATCTTGAAAGGGGAGAATGCCGGACCGGCGAGATCGTGTGGTCACAGGTCGTCCGACTCTCCGCCACAGCTATTTCCCCACGAAGCGAAACCGTCTCGATCGGGATAGCTGTCACTGCAGGCCACGTAGGCTTCCTCATCCGAAGCCTCACGCGAGGATCGGGCGCCCACCATTGGAAGTTCACGCCCCGACCCGGTCTTCGGCTGAGGATAGAGGAACGATTTATGCTCGTAGTTGCGGAGAACAGCCCCATCTTCGTCCAGATGAACCAAATAATCATCCGGTAACAAAGGGATCTTCCCGCCGCCGCCTGGTGCATCGATGACGAAATGGGGCACCGCCATTCCACTGGTATGGCCTTGGAGTGCTTTGATGATATTCAAGCCTGTTTCCACGGTCGTCCGGAAATGATTGGTTCCTTTGGTCAGATCGGCTTGGTACAGGTAATAGGGCTTTACCCGGGCAAGGAGGAGCTGATGGACCAGACGTTTCATCGTCTCAGGATCGTCATTGACGTCTTTCAGGAGCACGGTCTGCGCGCCCAATGGCACGCCGGCATCGGCCAGTCTGCCGCAGGCGGCTTTGACCGCAGGCGTGAGTTCATCGGGATGGTTGAAATGCAGGTTCATATAGATCGGGTGGTATCGTTTGACCATCTCACACAGTGCGGGCGTGATGCGTTCAGGCAAGGTTCCCGGCACCCGAGACCCAATCCGGATCAATTCCAGGTGGGGAATCGTTCGAAGCCCTTTCAGGACCCGTTCGAGGAGGTGGTCGGGGAGCAGCAACGGGTCGCCGCCGGAGAGAATGACATCGCGCACCTCCCGGTGTTCGCGGAGATACTCGATCGCGCGGTCCAATTCACCCTTCTTGAGGAAGCCGGGTTTGCCGACCAGCCGTTTTCTTGTGCAGAAGCGGCAGTAGATCGGACATTGATTGGTCACCATCAAGAGCACTCGGTCCGGATACCGGTGAACGAGATGGGGCACCGGGCTCATGAGATCCTCTTCTAGTGGATCATCATCAGCCGCAATATCGTCCAATTCCGCCATATCGGGCACGACCTGTTTCCAAATCGCATCTCCCGGGGATTTGATGGTCTCAAGTACAGTTGGAGTAATTCGCACGGGGTATGGGCCGACGATCGCTTCAACCTCTTTCTCGTCGAGCCCAAACCGTTCCGCCAAGTCTTTCGGTTTGACGATACTTCGGGCGAGGACTTGTCTCCATTCTTCCATGAATCGTCCTTTGTTGATCAGTTGATCCGGCAGGAAGGGTGGTCGTCGTCTTCGTTCGGGGTGTCGGGTATCGCACGGGCTTGCGACTCGAATTGTGTCGAGGCTGCATCGCCCACGCCGGTTGTCCCGTATCGTGTATCCAGATAATTGAGAATGTCTTCCGTCTCCGTCAGAATCAGGTCGTCGTCCTTGAGGACCGGGACATAATATTGGCCGGACACATCGTAGACTTGCGTCCGCATCCGCCTACTGTCAGGTACGACGATGTCTTGATAGGAGATTTTCAGGACACTCAGTTTTTGTCGGACCACGTGACAGTCAGGACACCAGTCGACGTGGAAGAGAGTTAGTGCCACGGTGACCTAAGGCTACCAGGAAAACGAAGAAAGTGAAACGGCCTTTTTGCAGTTTGTTTGTCCGGGGATCTCAGCTGGTCTGAACGGCACAAGGCGCCAGTATCGCGTCCTTCATGCCATGGAGTACCTTTTTGTCGGCGGGGCAGACGGTCGCCAGGATGCCGGCCAGTTCGATGGTTCCGTTCGACACAAAATAATAGGGAGAGAGCCGAGCGCGGCCGGACATCCGAACGACAGCAGCCTTGCCCTCATCCAGAAAATCCATCTCGAACAACCGGCCCTTGTGAAATGCCTGCAAGATGTAAGGAGTGGTCGGAAAAGAAGCCAGCGCGTTGCGCAGCGCGTCGCCCCATTCAGCTTGTGGGAGGTCATGCCCGACAGACACTCCTCGGCTCCCCCAGGCCAGCTCTGAGAATCCCGATGGCTTGATGACGAACTGGCGCTCCTTCTGCGTGGCGTTCTCAAGATCGCTCCAGCGCGCGACGGTCCGAGGACCGAGATAGAGGTCTGGAATCGTGGCGATGGCCGGAAGCGGTGCTGGGTCGAGTAGCCAGGTTTTCGGGATGACCCTGGTCAATTGGAGCATGCATTCGGCCCCAAGTTCCTTTTCCCAGAAGGGACGCAGGATGGGATGGTGAAACAGGGCAAAGGCTGATTTTTCCTCGAGTGCCGGTTTGTAGGGAGGAGTCACGGAGACCCGCCCCTTCTTGGCGGCATATTGGATCAGTTCGGCTTTGGGGATGTTCAGGAGGTCGAACAGTTCATAAAAGCGGTAGACGACGGCAACGGGTTGCTCGTGCCCGTCGGCATCCAGCCGTAACCCTTCCTCCGTAAATCGAACCTCACGAGGCTCGACGCACCAGACAGAGAGTCCTTCCTCGCGGAGTTGTTCGGCGAGCCACAACATCTCCGGCCGGTAGTCTTTGGATTCCTCGGACACCAGGATGGCCACACAGCCTGCACGCTCGGCTTGATATGATCGCAGCATGCGGGCAAAGCCCCGAACCATCCCATCCCGCCCTCCGATGATCTGCGAATGCCCATCATCAAGGTCATGGTAGATCTGAGACAGGCACGCCGTCAGCCCGATGCCTCCGGGAACGGAATCCAGCTCGGTGATCACCATGCCGTCCTGCGTTGGAATGACATCGGGTCTAATGACGGCCGGGATTTCGTCGCGAAACCGTTTCATCCGGCTGTACTGTATTAATGATTCCGGTTTTCCTTGATCGAGGTATGCGGCAACCCACGCAGGCTGGAGGCCTTTGACGCTTTCGCTGTAGAGGCGATTGAGCCCTCGATAGAATGATAGGAGATGTGGACCTAACGCTCTAAAAAACTGGAGTTCGTCGGAGGATAGGAGAAGCGGGCAGGGACTGATGCGCCAGGAAACCCCAAATAGATCGGTACAGCCCAAACGTGTTCGAATGGTCGTACAGCGGTCATAGGCCGCCGCCGTTGAGAGTGTTGGGCAGATAATGTGCGCTTGTTCCACGTAGGCGTATCCTTTGCCATCGGTGCGTCAGGCAACACAACGGCGTTCGAACCTACAAGACGCTGAATGCTAGCACGCAGGACCTAG
>Ga0224500_10000351_pt1 | contig 32396 bp, 27 predicted proteins | sample SF_Oct11_sed_USG_FD_168126 | JGI IMG/M metagenome (GOLD analysis project Ga0224500, IMG submission 168126) | Sediment microbial communities from San Francisco Bay, California, United States - SF_Oct11_sed_USGS_4_1 | ecosystem: Environmental > Aquatic > Marine > Sediment | place: USA: California... | reverse complement strand
CTCGTGCTCAACGCACCGCGCTCGATCAGCTCGTCGATCCGATCGAAGGTCGACGTGCACTCGAGGCCGTGCTCGATGGCCATCGCCCGGATGCCGTGCACCACCGGGAAGATGCCGCCCTTCTTCAGGTCCACGCCGCGGCCCCCACGCAGTCCACCGAAGAATGTCAGGGGCGTGTGGAACTCCACGGCCGGCGCGACGAAATGATGCAGCCAGATGGAGTCACGCCCCAGTGCAAGGAGCGCCTCGCGCACGGGCCCGAAGAGCTCGAGGTTGCCGGTCACCGGCTGGGCGTCGAGCATGATGGCCGCGCGCATCAGCGCCTCCGGCCGGGTATCGCCGCGCAATGCGCCGATACGCGCGATCCAGGCAGCGGAGTCGCCGCGCCATGCCGGGTTCGTGACCATGACGTTGCCGGGACACGGCGGATAGCCCATCGCCACCAGGCCCTCGTTGAAGGCCCGCGCGGCATCGACGACCGCCGCGTCCGGCAGCGAGCTGTCCAGCACGAGCCCGTTGTCCTGGTCGGTCTTGAGCAGCTGCTCGCCACGGCCCTCGCTGCCGAAGACCAGCAGGCAGCACTGGTCGCGGATCTCGGCCGGGAAGCTGAACTCGAACAGGCGGCTCATCAGCCGCTGGTTGAGCACGCTGACCAGCTCGGCCAGGTACTGCATGCGGGCGCCGTTCAGGTGCAGCGTACGCACCAGGCCGTTGATCTCCCCGGCCGCCGCCGCGAGCGTTTCGAGCGACCGCGCGCGGGCGATGCGCAGGCCGATAACGTGCGAGTGCGCGGAGTAGTGGCTCAGCAGTTCTGCGAGGCCGAGCGTCCCACGCAGCTCACCCTCCTCGAACACGGCGACCCGCTCGATGCCACGCCGCGTCATGGTGACGAGCGCCTGGAACAGCGGCTCGCTCACGTCACAGCCGACCACCGGCCGCGAGGCAATGCCGCCGATCGGGTGCGAAACGGACAAGTGGCGCAGCGCGATCGCCTCTAGGAGGTCGGTGCGCGTCACGATGCCGAGCCCGTCGGTACCGCTCACGAACACGCAGTCGACGCGCCGGTCACGCATGCGACTGGTCGCCTCGTCGAGCGCGCATTCCTCGGGCACGGTCACGGCCTCCGCGAGCAGCGCCTCGCCGACCCGCGTCAGCATGAGTTCGCCGAGATCGGACGGCGCGGAAGAGGCCTGGGCGATCGCGCTGCGCTTCGCGAGCGAGTCGAGGAAGTGCGCGGCAAAGCGTCCGTTCGACTCGACGGCACGGCGGAATGCCTCCGCCGGGATCACCCACACGAGCGTGTCCTCGAGCGCGTCGTAGCTGTGGCGGGCGTGGCCGGAAAGCACGGCGGTGGAACCGAACAGGTCGGTCGGACCGAATTCGGCGAATGTGCGGGCCGTGCCGTCGCGATCGTCGATCGCCGCCACTTCGCCCTTCATGATCACGTACAGCGCCGGCGAGCCCTGCCCCGCCTCGAGGATGCGTGTCCCGGACGGCAGGAACTCGATGTCGATGCTCTTCGCGAGAGCCACCGACTGCTCCGCGGTCAGCCGGTCGAAGGGCGGGGTGGAGAAGTCGAATTCCTGTGCGTGTGCGGTCACGACGGCGCTCCTGCGCGAGCATCGGAAAAGAAAAGGGCCGGGGAGGACCTCGTCCTGCCCCGGCCCCGATCAATGGCCTCCGTCCTCAGTGCTGGGAGGCGGCGCCCGCTCCTCGCGGCACGCGGATTTCCTCCACGAGGTGCTGGATGTGCTCCGGCGGCGGGGCCGTGAGGTGGCTCACCGCGTAGGTCACCGCGAAGTTTAGCAGCATGCCGATGAAGCCGATGCCCTCCGGCGAGATGCCGAGGAACCACTCGTCGGCGCCGGCGGTCTTGTTCACGAACTTGAAGTAGATGATGTAGGCCGCCGTGAACGTGATGCCCACGACCATGCCCGAAATCGCCCCCTGCATGTTCGCGCGCTTGTCGAAGATCCCGAGCAGGATTGCCGGGAAGAACGACGCCGCCGCGAGGCCGAACGCAAACGCCACCACCTGTGCCACGAAGGCGGGCGGGTAGATGCCGAGCAGGCCGGCGATCACCACCGCCACGCCGGCCGCCAGGCGCGCGTAGAGCAGTTCCTGCTTCTCGGTGATGTTTGGCATCATCATCTTCTTCAGGAGATCGTGCGCGATCGACGAAGAGATCACCAGCAGCAGGCCGGCCGCGGTCGAGAGTGCCGCCGCGAGCCCACCCGCCGCGACGAGCGCGATCACCCACGCCGGGAGCTTCGCGATCTCGGGGTTGGCGAGCACCATGATGTCGCGGTCGATGGTCATCTCGTTCGCATCGCCCTTGGCATAGAACATGCGGCCGTCGCCGTTCTTGTCCTCCCACTTGATGAGACCGGTCTTCTCCCAGTTCTTGATCCAGCTCGGTGCCTCGCTGTAGAGCGCGCCGGCGCCGTCCGCACCGTTGATCGTATTGATCATGTTGAAGCGCGCGAACGCCGCGACTGCCGGGGCCGTCGTATAGAGGAGAGCGATGAACAGCAGCGCCCAGCCTGCGGACTTGCGCGCGTCACGCACCTTCGGGACGGTGAAGAACCGGACGATCACGTGCGGCAGGCCCGCCGTCCCTACCATCAGCGCGGCGGTGATGCAGAACACGTCGATCATCGATTTGGTGCCATCGGTGTATGGCGCGAAGCCGAGCTCGGTGTTCAGGCCGTCGAGCTTGTCGAGCAGGTAGCCGCCGCCCTCGAGCGAACCGCCGAAGCCGAACTGCGGGATCACGTGGCCGGTGAGCAGGATGGCGATGAAGACCGCTGGCACAAGGTAGGCGAAGATCAGCACGCAGTACTGGGCCACCTGCGTGTAGGTGATGCCCTTCATGCCGCCGAGCACCGCGTAGAAGAACACGATCGCCATGCCGATGACGACGCCGAGGTTGATGTCCACCTCGAGGAACCGCGAGAAGACGATGCCGACGCCGCGCATCTGGCCCGCGACGTAGGTGAACGACACGAAGATCGCGCACACGATCGCCACCAGGCGCGCCGTGTTCGAGTAGTAGCGGTCGCCGATGAAGTCGGGGATGGTGAACTTGCCGAACTTGCGCAGGTACGGCGCGAGCAGCAGCGCGAGCAGCACGTAGCCGCCGGTCCACCCCATCAGGTACACCGCACCGTCGTAGCCCATGAAGGAGATGAGGCCCGCCATCGAGATGAATGACGCGGCGGACATCCAGTCGGCCGCCGTCGCCATGCCGTTGGCGACCGGGCTGACGCCGCCGCCGGCGACGTAGAAGTCACGGGTGTGTGCGGCACGGCTCCAGATGGCGATGCCGATGTAGAGGGCGAAGCTCGCGCCCACGAGAAGGTAGGTCCACGCTAGAACTGACATATGTGTTTCCTCGGCGATTCGGTTGCGCGGCTCAGTCTTCGTGCACGTCGTGCTCGCGATCGAGCTTATTCATGATCCCCACGTAGGCGAAGATCAGGATGACGAACACGTAGATCGATCCCTGCTGGGCAAACCAGAACCCCAGCTTGAAACCGAAGAACTTGAAGTTGTTGAGCCAGTCGACCATCAGGATGCCGAAGCCGTAGGAAACGACGAACCAGATCAGGAGCAACTTGAGCACGATGCCAAGGTTGCGCTTCCAGTAGGCTTGTCTTCTCTCGCGAGTCATGGGATTGCCCTCCTCCCCGAAAAAGGGTTGAGCGCAATCTAGCAGCGGGCCGGCGCGGGCCTACTGCGACATTGGTCGTAGAGCGGGAGGGGTGGCCGGCCCGGCCTACGACCAAGGTCGTAGGCCGGCCGGTCGCGTGCGGGGTCTCAGCGGTTCATGCGCTCGGCGACGAGACTCGCGACCACGGACGGGTCGGCGAGCGTCGAGATGTCACCGAGCTGGTCGTGCTCGTTGGCCGCGATCTTGCGCAGGATGCGTCGCATGATCTTGCCGGATCGCGTCTTGGGCAGCCCGGGCGCCCACTGGATGAAGTCGGGCGTGGCAATCGGGCCGATTTCCCGCCGCACCCAGTCGCGCAGTTCCTTGCGCAGCGCGTCCGTCGGCTCGGCGTCGACCACCAGCGTGACGTAGGCATAGATGCCCTGGCCCTTGATGTCGTGCGGGCATCCCACCACGGCCGCCTCGGCCACATTGGCGTGCGCCACGAGTGCGCTTTCCACCTCGGCCGTGCCCAGGCGGTGACCCGCCACGTTGAGCACGTCGTCCACCCGCCCCGTGATCCAGTAGTAGCCGTCCTCGTCGCGGCGGGCGCCGTCGCCCGTGAAGTAGCGACCCGGGAAGGTCTTGAAATACGTGTCGATGAAGCGCTGGTGATCGCCGAACACGGTGCGCATCTGGCCGGGCCAGCTGTCGGTGATCACGAGGTTTCCTTCGCAGGGTCCCTCGAGGGCATTGCCCTCGTTGTCCACGATCGCCGGCTGCACGCCGAAGAACGGCAGCGTCGCGGAGCCCGGCTTCTGGTCGATGGCACCCGGCAGCGGCGTGATCAGGATGCCGCCCGTCTCTGTTTGCCACCAGGTGTCGACGATCGGGCAGCGGTCGTCGCCGACCACCCGGTAGTACCACTCCCAGGCCTCGGGGTTGATCGGTTCGCCGACGGTTCCGAGCAGCCGCAGGGTCTTGCGCGAGTACTTCTTGACCGGCGCCTCGCCCTCGCGCATCAGCGCGCGCAGCGCGGTGGGGGCCGTGTAGAAGAGTGTGACCTTGTGCTTGTCCACGACCTGCCAGAAGCGGCTCACGTCCGGATAGTTCGGCACGCCCTCGAACATCAGCGACGTCGCGCCGTTCGCGAGCGGCCCGTAGACGACGTAGCTGTGGCCGGTCACCCAGCCCACGTCCGCCGTGCACCAGAAGATGTCCTCGTCGCGGATGTCGAACACCGCCTCGTGCGTCAGGGACGCGTAGACGAGGTAGCCGCCGGTGGTGTGCAGGACCCCCTTGGGCTTGCCCGTGGATCCCGACGTGTAGAGGATGAACAGGGGATCCTCGGCATCCACCGGGACGGCGGCGCACTCGTCGGGCTGCGCATCGACCAGTTCGTCATACCACTTGTCGCGGTGGTACATCGCCACCGTGCTGCCGGTACGACGCACGACGAGGACGTGCTGCACGGTCTCGGTGCCCGGGCCCGACAGCGCCTGGTCGACGTTCGCCTTGAGCGGGACTTTCCGGCCGCCGCGGATGCCTTCGTCGGCCGTGATGATGACGGTCGAGGCGCAGTCGGAGATGCGGCCTGCCAGCGAATCCGGCGAGAAGCCGCCGAACACCACCGAGTGAATGGCGCCGATGCGCGAACAGGCGAGCATCGCCACCGCGGCCTCGGGAATCATGGGCAGGTAGATCGTGATCCGGTCGCCCTTCTGGACGCCGAGCGCCTTGAGCGCGTTCGCGAGCCGGCAGACGCGGTGGTACAGCTCGCGGTAGGTGATGTGCTCGGACTGTCCGGGATCGTCGCCCTCCCAGATCAGCGCCGTCTTGTCGCCGCGCTCGGCGAGGTGCCGGTCGAGGCAGTTTGCCGAGACGTTGAGCTGGCCATCGTAGAACCAGCGGATGTGCAGATTGTCGGCATCGAAGCTGACGTCCTTCACCTTCGTGTACGGGCGGATCCAGTTGACGCGCGCGCCCATGCGCCCCCAGAACTTCTCGGAGTCGCTGACGGACTCCTCGTACATGCGCTGGTAATCCTCGCGCCGGATGCGGGCGCGCGCGGCGAAGTCTGCCGGTACCTTGTGAACCTTGATCATGTGCTTCTCCCCGTCTGTCGAGCCTGGTGTCCCGAGGGCGCTTGGTCGAGTGCTGCCCGGACGCGCGCCGCGTGCTCCGCGAGCAGGGCCGGATCGGCCATGTCCCGCGCATGCAGGCGCAGGTCCAGCCCCTCGTAGCGCGGCACCACGTGAAAATGAATGTGGAAGACGCTCTGCCCGGCCTCGCGGCCGTTCAGCTGGGCAATCAGGATGCCGGGCGCGTCGAATGCCTTCTTCACGGCCCGCGCGACGCGTTGCGTCGTGAGGACGGTCGCCGCCAGCGCCGGTGCCGGCAATTCGAACACATTCTCGGCCTCGGCCTTCGGGATGACCAGCACATGGCCGTCCGCCTGCGGCATCACGTCCATGAAGGCGAGCGTGTGCTCGTCCTCGAACACCTTGTGGGCCGGGATCTCACCCCGCAGGATGCGGGCGAAGACGTTGTTCCGGTCATAGGACATCGGCAGTCACCCGGGGGCGCCGTCACTGTCCTGAGTATAGCCACCCTGCCCGCGCCCGCCGCACCGACATTCGACCAAAGGATGAACCCGTCGCTCAGCGGGCGAAGACCCAGTCGACCAGTGCCGACTGGACGGCCTCGCCGGCGCCGTGCTCGGCGCGGGGATGGTTCAGCATGATGACCGCCACGTACGTCCGCCCGCTGGCCGCGCTGACGTAGCCGGCGAGGGCGCTGACGTCCTGCAGGCTGCCGGTCTTCATACGCAGCCGGCCTTCCATCTCCGCGGCCCGGAACCGCCGGCGCAGCGTGCCGTCGATCGCCGACAGCGGCAGCGAAGCGGCGAACTCGGGGCGGTATGGACTTTGCCACGCGTCCTCGAGCACGTCGGCGAGGCCCGTTGCCGTGATTCGCTCGTCGCGCGACAGGCCCGAACCGTTCTCGATCACGAGGTCCGGGATCGTGATGCCGCGCGACGCCAGGAAGTCGACGATCACCTGGCGCCCTCCCGCGACCGTCCCGGGCCGGCCGGCCTTCTCCGCGGCGAGCGTGAGGAGCAGGTGCCGCGCCATCACGTTGCTCGAGAACTTGTTGACGAGGCGGATCACCTCCGCGAGCGACAGCGACTCGTGCGTGTACAGCAGGCGCGCGCCGGCGGGCACGGGGCCGAGGCGCAGCCCGCCGCCGAGCGTGCCTCCTGACTGCTCCCAGTAGGTCTTGAACGTGCCGAAGGCGAACTCCGGCGCGCGCATCACGGCGCGCGTGACGGACATGGGACCACAGCCCGAGGCATACCGTCCGCTCACGCTCATGCGGTTGCCGGTCGGTCCGTCCGGCAGGGTGACCACGACGCCACCCGAGCCGCGACGGCACGCCCCCCGGTACAGTTCCACCGTGTTGTCGAGCGCGAGGTTCGCCGGCCGGGGATTCAGGCGCGCCCGCGCCGCGCCACCCGCCGCATCCGGGACGACGGTCAGGTTGACCGTCTGGAAGTTGACCATCATGGCATCGGGCAGCACGTTGTAGCTGCGGTACGGCCGGTTGTCGAAGGCGGCACGGTCATCGCCCTGGGTCGCGAAGTACGTGTTGTCGATGATTACGTCGCCCGTGATGCGCTCCACGCCCACCTGCCGCAGGCCGTTGACGAACCCCCACCAGCGGTCGGCGGTCATGAAGGGGTCGCCGCCGCCCTCGAGCACGAGGTTGCCGTCGAGCGTGAGGTCGTTCACCGGACCGGTCGCGTACGCCCGGGTCCACCAGGTGTGGGCCGGCCCGAGCAGCTCGAGTGCCGCGTAGGTCGTCAGCACCTTGATCGTCGACGCCGGGTTGCGCGGCACGTCCGCGTTGTAGCTGAGCAGCGGCTCCTCGCGCCCGACCTCGCGCACCAGCACGCTCAGGCTCGTCCCAGGGATCTTGCGCTGCGACATCGCCCGTTCGACCTCGGGCGGCAGGTAAGGGCGATCGCGCGCCAGCAGAGGGGGCGCGCAGATGAACAGCAGCAGGCTGGCGAACAACGGGATTCGCGACACGTTCACGCTCGGTCCGGGAGTCCGCGAAATGATACGGCATCGTGGTGGCGGTGCTACCTCCGGCTCTGCATACTTCGGGACCGCGGCGAGGATCCCATGCGCAAGATCTGGAACACGATGCTGACCGGCCTGGTGGCGCTGCTGCCGATTGGCCTGACCGTCTACCTGGTGTACTGGCTGGCATTGGCGGCGGAGCGGCTGTTCTCCCCGGTCATCAGGGTGATCGTGCCCGAATCCCTGTACTGGCCGGGGCTGGGCCTGCTCACCGGGCTGGCCACCCTGTTCGTGGTGGGGCTGGCGGTAAACGCCTACGTGGTGCGGCGTGCGCTGCGACTGAGCGATCACCTGTTCGCACGCATCCCCGTGGTCAAGACGATCTACGTCGCGATCCGTGACTTCATGCGGTTCTTTCCGTCGTCCGGCCGGGGCAGCGACCTGAAGCGCGTCGTCCTGGTGCCGTTCGGCCCGGGCAAGATCATCGGGTTCGTGACGGCGGAATCCGGCGCCGCGCTGGGCCTCGGGCCCGGCGCCTCGGAAACCGTCGCCGTCTACCTGCCGATGAGCTACATGGTCGGCGGCTATACCGTCATCCTGCCGCGGGAGTTGCTTGAGCCGACACCGCTGTCGGTCGAGGCCGGGATGCGCATCGCGCTCATGGGCGGCGTGCAGGGTGCGCAGGCGGCGCCCGAAACGCCGCGGACCGGGGCCTGACGTGCTGCGCGCCACCGTCATCCCGGTGACGCCGTTCGCCCAGAACTGCTCGCTCGTGTGGTGCGAACGGACCGGTGCCGGCGCCGTCATCGATCCCGGCGGCGACCTCGACCAGGTGCTGGCAGCCGCCCGGGAAGAGAGCGTTCGCATCGGAAAGATCCTGCTCACCCACGCGCACATCGACCACGCGGGCGGCACCGCCGAACTCGCCCGCAGCCTCGGGCTGCCGATCGAGGGTCCGCACCGGGGCGATCAGTTCTGGATCGACGGCCTGCCCGAACAGGCCCGGATGTTCGGCTTCGCACCCTGCGATAAATTCACGCCGGACCGCTGGCTCGACGACGGCGAGCGCGTGCGCGTGGGCGAGGTCGAGATGGAGGTCCTTCACTGCCCGGGGCATACGCCCGGGCACGTGGTCTTCTACTCACCGTCCGATCGGCTGGCGTTCGTCGGCGACGTGCTGTTCGCCGGATCGATCGGCCGCACGGACTTCCCGGGCGGCGACTACGACACCCTGGTCCGGGTCATCCGCGAGAAGCTGTTTCCGCTGGGGGACGACGTGCGGTTCGTGCCGGGGCACGGCCCGATGTCCACCTTTGGCGAGGAGCGGCGCGGCAATCCGTTCGTCGGCGACGGGAAATAGCCTGTCGCCCCGCGGAGGCGGGGGGCTGCCCCGTTCGTCCGCCGTGCTAGCTGTCGGTCGTGCGGCGCCCGCGCTTCGACTTCGTCCGTTGCTCGTCGCCGTCGTAGCCGTCGATCGACACGCCGAGATCGCGTGCCCGACGCCCCCGCAGGCGGCGATCGTCGTAGTGCTCGTAGCGACACTCGCATTCCGGGCTGCCGCAGTCCTTGAGCGGCAGCGGCGGCGCCTCGCGCGAGAGAAACCGCTGGTTGCGCAGCGCCTTCGCGGCCCCGCAGGCCTTATACCCCGGCGCGATGGTCACGGCGTGGAACAGCTTCGTCGGCTTGCGCGGCACGGCCGCGTTTGTCTCGGGCTCGGCCTGCCCGAACAGGGACTTCGCGCGCTTCAGGAACATGCTGGTCATGTGACACTCCACCCCGATTCTGGCGCAGGCTAGCGCCGCGCACGTCCGCGGTGGTGTGACGCGTTTCCCAACTCCGCGGTGCACGACCCTTGCCCGGCGGCCGCCGCAGGTCGAAACTCCCGCCATCGACCCCGCCCAGAGGCCTGCATGGCCAGATCCCGCCGTCCCGCCGCCCCCAAGCCCTTTGCGTCCATCTACCGGCACGGATTCGCCCGCGTGGCCGTGGCCACGCCCGGCGTGGAGGTCGCTTCGCCCGGCTTCAATGTCGCCCGGACGCTGGAACTGGCACAGCGGGCGGCGCGCGCGCGGGCCGTGCTGGCCGTGTTCCCGGAGCTCGGGCTGTCGGCCTACTCGAACGAGGACCTGTTCCAGCAGGACGCCCTGCTCGATGCCTCGCTCGAGGCCCTGCAGACACTCGTCACCGGGAGCCGCGCGCTGCCCGTCGCGCTGGCCGTGGGTCTGCCGCTCAGGGCCGACGACCGGCTCTTCAACTGCGCCGTGCTGGTTCATCGGGGCCGGATCCTGGGCGCGGTGCCGAAGACCTACCTGCCGAACTACCGGGAGTTCTACGAGAAGCGGCATTTCGCGCCGGCGGCGCAGGCCGTCTCGCGCGGCCTGCGGCTGCTGGGACAGGAGGTGCCGTTCGGGCCGGGACTGCTGTTCGCGGCGAGCGACCTCCCGGGCTTCGTCCTGCACCTCGAGGTCTGCGAGGACGTCTGGGTCCCGCTGCCCCCGAGCACGCTCGCGGCGCTGGCCGGCGCCACCGTGCTCGCCAACCTGTCGGCGAGTGACATCACGGTCGGCAAGGCGGACTACCGACGGCTGCTCTGCGCCTCGCAGTCGGCGAAATGCATCGCTGCCTGCGCGTACTCCGCGGCGGGTCCGGGGGAATCCACCACTGACCTCGCGTGGGACGGCCACGCACTGATCTACGAGAACGGCGAGCGCCTCGCGGAGTCGCAGCGGTTTCCGCTCGAACCGGGGATCGTCACCGCCGACGTCGACCTCGACCACCTGCGCCAGGAACGGGCGCGCATGACGAGCTTCGGCGACAACGCCCAGGCTCACGCCGCCGCCCTGCGGGACTTCCGGCGCGTCGAGTTCGAGGTCGGCGTGCCGGCCGGACGCGTGCCGCTCAGTCGTACGGTGGAGCGATTCCCCTACGTCCCGGCGGATCCCGCGCGGCGCGACGAGCGTTGTGCCGAGGTCTACGACATCCAGGTCGAGGGACTGATGAAGCGTCTCGCGGCCACGGGCCTGAAGAAGGTGGTGGTCGGCATCTCGGGCGGCCTCGATTCCACGCAGGCGGCGCTCGTCGCGGTGCGGGCATTCGACCGGCTCGGCCTGCCACGCCGCAACATCCTCGGCTACACCCTGCCGGGATTCGGCACCAGCCGACACACCTTCGACAGCGCTCACGCACTGATGAAGGCCCTGGCGATCTCCGCGGACGAGATCGACATCCGGCCCGCCGCCGAGCTGATGCTGAAGCGCATCGGTCACCCCGCGGGCGCCGGCAAGCCGGTCTACGACGTCACCTACGAGAACGTGCAGGCGGGCGAGCGGACCTCCCACCTGTTCCGCCTCGCCAACCTGCATGGTGGCCTCGTCCTCGGCACCGGGGACCTGTCCGAGCTCGCGCTCGGATTCACGACCTACGGCGTGGGCGACCACATGTCGCACTACAACGTGAACGCCTCCGTGCCGAAGACCCTGATCCAGCACCTGATCCGCTGGCTGATCCGCACGCGGCAATTCGACACCCCGACGCTGGCGGTCCTCGAGCGGATCGTCAACACGCAGATCTCGCCGGAGCTCGTACCGGGCTCCGGCGAGGAGCCCGGGCACTCGTCGGAGGCCGTCGTGGGTCCGTACGAGCTGCAGGACTTCAACCTGTACTACCTGAGCCGCTTTGGTTACCGCCCGAGCAAGGTCGCCTTCCTCGCACAGGCGGCGTGGGGCGACGTCGTCACCGGCCGCTGGCCGGACACTGTTCCGGAGTCGGAGCGACGCGCCTACGACCTCGCGACGATCCGCCGCTGGCTCGAGGTCTTCCTGCAGCGGTTCTTCCAGTCGAGCCAGTTCAAGCGATCGGCGATGCCGAACGGCCCGAAGGTGGGCTCGGGCGGGTCGCTGTCTCCGCGCAGCGACTGGCGTGCGCCGAGCGACGCGCCCGCCACGGTGTGGCTCGACGAGCTGCGGACCAACGTTCCGCTGCAACGTCCGCGCCGCAGGCGCTGACCGACGGGTGGACTTCAGCGCCGGTGCAGGCTCACCGGCAACCGCTGCGAACCCCAGTGGCCCGGTTGCGCGGCGAAGACGCCCGGGATCCGCGTGCCGCAGTCCGCGCAGCGTCCGTCGGAGGTCAGCCCCCAGCGGCCGAGCTCGTACCAGTCGCGCTCGATCAGCAGCGCACCACAGCCGTGGCACCACGTGCTGCCGCCGACGCGGTCGTGCACGTTGCCCGTGTACACGTAGCGCAACCCGTTGCGCAGCGCGATATCCCGGGCCCGGGCGAGCGTCAGCGGCGGCGTCGGCGGCCGGTCGTTCAGCTTCCAGTCCGGGTGGAATGCGGTGAAGTGCAGCGGCACGTCCGGGCCCAGCTGTCCGGCGATCCACTGCGTCATCGCATCGAGTTCGGCGTCCGAGTCGTTCTCGCCCGGGATCAGCAGCGTCGTGATCTCGAGCCACACCTGGGTCTCGCGCTTCAGGTACACGAGCGTGTCGAGGACCGGTGCGAGTTCCGCACCGCAGACATTGCGGTAGAAGCGCTCGGTGAAGGCCTTCAGATCCACGTTCGCGGCATCGATGGCCGCGAAGAACTCGGCGCGCGGCGCCGGGCAGATGTAGCCCGCCGTCACCGCCACCGTCTTCACGTCCAGCGCATGACAGGCCTCGGCGACGTCGATCGCGTACTCCATGAAGACCGTCGGATCGTTGTAGGTGAATGCCACGCTGGCACATCCCAGGCGTCGCGCCGTCGTGGCCAGTTCGCCCGGCGACGCCGAGTCGGCCAGCGTATCCATCTCGCGCGACTTGCTCATGTCCCAGTTCTGGCAGAACTTGCACGCCAGGTTGCACCCGGCGGTCCCGAATGAGAGCACGGCCGATCCCGGCAGGAAGTGATTGAGCGGCTTCTTCTCGATGGGATCCACGCAGAAGCCGCTGGAGCGCCCGTAGGTATAAAGCTCTATCCCGTTTCGGTCGCGCCCGCGCACGAAGCAGAGGCCGCGCTGCCCCGCGTGGAGGCGGCAGCGGCGCGGGCAGACGTCGCACTGGACGCGCCCATCGTCGAGCTGCCGCCAGTGGCGCGTAGGAAGTGCAGAAAAATCGGTATTCATACGATTGGCACCGTCGCGCCGCCGGCGGGATATTGACCTGCGTCCACGCGACATTGCGATGGGGAGGATCGCACTCCCATGGAACAAAGATGTTGAGCCTGGTGCGGGACATGTCAAGGGTGCGCCCCCCCGCGGTCGCAGGCCTGTTCTATCCGCGGGACGCGGACCAGCTGCGCGCCGCGGTCACGGGCTATATCGACGCCTGCACCCAGGTCGCGCCTGCGCGGCGTCGGCCGAAGGCACTCATCGTCCCGCATGCGGGATTCCCCTACTCGGGCGCCGTCGCCGGCTGCGCCTACCGCGTGCTGCGCGATTCGGCGGCGCCCGTGAGCAAGGTGGTGGTCATCGGGCCGAGTCATCGGGTTCCGATGCGGGGGCTCGCCGTTCCCTCGCTCGACTGGTTCGCGACACCCCTCGGCAACATACCGATCGACCGCGAGGGTCGGCAGCGACTGCGCGAGTTCGGGCTCGCCGGCACCTCCGATGCACCGCACGCCGCCGAGCATTCCCTCGAACTGCAGCTGCCGTTCCTGCAGACGGTGCTCGCGGACTTCGAACTGCTGCCGATCGCCGTCGGCCTCGCGCCGCCGGGCCAGGTCGCGCGTGCGCTCGATGCGGTCTGGGGCGGCCCGGAAACGCTCATCGTCGTCAGCTCGGATCTGAGTCATCACCACACGTACGCTGAGGCGCGCAAGCTCGACGACCTGGCGATGCATTCGATCCTCGAACGCCGCGACGACCTGGCCGACGAACAGGCTTGCGGCGCCCGCGGGATCAACGGGCTGATGCGGATCGCCCGGCGGCGGGACCTCGAGGTCGAGCTGCTCGACCAGCGCAACTCGGGAGACACTGCGGGCGATCGCTCGCGGGTCGTCGGCTATGGCAGCTACGCCGTCTACGAGGCTTGAGCCGGCATCGCGTGACTGGCTGCTGCGGACCGCGGCGATCGCCATCGAGTCCAGTCTCGCGGGTGCCTCGACGGCACCACCGGAGGTCTCGCGGCTGCTGCCCGAGCTGCAGGAACTCCGCGCGAGCTTCGTGACCCTGACGATCACGGGCGACCTGAGGGGCTGCTGCGGCACGCTGGAACCCCGCCTGCCCCTGGCCGTCGACGTGTGGACCAACGCCCGGTCGAGCGCCTTTCGCGACCCCCGCTTCCTGCCGCTCGGGCGTCACGAATGGCGGCGGACGCGGCTCGAGGTTGCCGTGCTGACGCCGCCCGAACGCCTCACGGCCGAGGACGAGACCGGCCTGCTGGCGCAGCTCGTGCCCGGGGAGCACGGCCTCGTGCTGGCCTGGCGCGGCAGTCGCGCGACGTTCCTTCCCAAGGTCTGGGAGCAGCTGCCGGACCCGCGGGATTTCCTGCGGCACCTCAAGCTCAAGGCAGGCTGGAATCCGGCGTTCTGGGCCACCGACATCGAGATCTGGCGCTATCGGACGGAGGTGATGGCGGTGGACTCCCCCGCGCAGCTCGCCGCCGTCCCGCCCTGACCGAATCCGCGGTCCCGGTCACCACGAACCGGCAGGCATGAACCCACGCCTTGCCCTGGTACTGCTGTTCGCGGGGATCCTCGCCGCCATGCTGGTCGTCACGACAACCGCCAGCCTGCACCAGCCGCTGTGGGAATGGGGCGGACTCACCGCGGAACCGGACCGCTGGTGGACGTACGCCACGCTCGCCGACGCCTATTTCGGCTTCCTCACGTTCTACGCCTGGGTCTTCTACAAGGAGGCCTCGGCCGGCGCGCGCGCCGGCTGGTTCGTCGGCACGATGCTGCTCGGCAACATCGCGATGGCGACCTACGTGCTGCTGCAGCTCGCACGCCTGCGTGGGGACGAGCCGATCGCGCCGCAGCTGCTGCTGCGCAGGCGGCCGGTCGCACATCATCCATAGGCGACTCATCCGGCCAGCGCAGGCCGCAGCCGACGATCGCCAGGCCCCCAGGACCGCATCCCGCTCCCCATCGGACTCCCATGACTTCCCTTGCCTACCGTCTCCTCGAACGCGACCTCCTGCCCGACTGGCTGATCCGCGTCGGCATCCGACGCCTGCTCGAGGCCCGGTTGCGCGAGGAGGACAGGGGCAGCCCGGAGGCACAGCAGGCACACTTCATGCAGCTGGTCGAGCAGCTGCGCAGCAGCCCGGTGGCCATCGCGACCCGGGAGGCGAACGAGCAGCACTACGAGGTGCCGAGTGCCTTCTTCGACCTCGTGCTGGGCCGGCACCTCAAGTACTCGTGCTGCCACTACCCGCCAGGCATCACGTCGCTCGACGAAGCGGAGGCCGGGATGCTCAGGCTCACGTGCGAGAGGGCACGGATCGCCGACGGCGACGAGATCCTGGAACTCGGCTGCGGCTGGGGCTCGCTGACGCTGTGGATGGCCGAGCACTACCCGGGGTCGAGGATCACCGCCGTCTCCAATTCGAGTACGCAGAAGCGGTACATCGATGCCCGCGCGGCCGAGCGGGGCCTGCGCAACGTCGAGGTGCTGACGCGGGACGCAAACGTGCTCGGATTCCCCGCGGATCGTCGCTTCGACCGCGTGGTCTCCGTGGAGATGTTCGAGCACATGCGCAACTACGAGATCCTGCTCGGGCGCATCGCGGGGTGGATGCGTCCGGGCGCGACCCTGTTCGTCCACATCTTCACGCACGCCCGCTACGCCTATCCGTTCGAGGTGCGCGACGAGAGCGACTGGATGGCCCGCTACTTCTTCACCGGCGGCATCATGCCGAGCGATCACCTGCTGATGTACTTCCAGCGCGACCTGCGCATCGCCGATCACTGGCGCGTCAGCGGCACGCATTACCAGAAGACCGCCGAGGCCTGGCTCGCGAACATGGATCGCGAACGCGCGCGGGTGATGCCGGTGCTGGAGCAAACCTACGGAGCAGACGCGGCCCGCCGCTGGCGTGTGTACTGGCGGGTCTTCTTCATGTCCTGCGCCGAGCTGTTCGGATATCGCTCGGGCCGGGAGTGGATGGTGTCCCACTATCTCTTCGAGCGGCCCCCGCAGGCGTGATCCGCGATTGCGGCGGTCGCCCGCGGCGTGTCAGTGTTGCGAACAGTGACGACGCTCCCGACAGCACACATCGCTTGCCGGCTCCGCGGCGCCTTCGTCGCCGTGGCAGGGCTCGCCTGCGCGGTCGCCGGCCACGCCCAGACCTCGCCTGACGCAGCGGAGCCCGTCCCTGCGGCACCGTCGCGTGGCGAGGTGTATGCGGAATTCAAGCGGCTGTACGAGGCGGGAGAGCACGCGGCCGCGGTCGAGCAGGCGCGCCTCGTCGTCGAGCTGACTGAACGCGAACAGCCGGTCGTGCCGGCGGAACTGCAGGCTGCCCTGATGAATCTCGGGATCGCGCAGTACAGGGCCGGCGATTACCTCGGGGCGGAATCGAGCTACCTGCGGGTGATCAGCCTGATCGAGGCCTCCGGGCGGCTCGCGAGCCCGCGCCTCGCGCGCGCACACGCCGGGCTGGCGACGACCTATCACGCTGCGCGTCGCCACGACCTGGCCGTCGAGAGCTTCGACCGGGCGATCGCACTCAGTCGCAGGACCGAAGGGCTGTTCAACGAGAACCAGTTGCCGCTGCTGGAGAAGTACGCGGACTCGCTGACCGAACTCGGACGCGCGCAGGACGCACTGCAGGCGCGTCGATATGCGCTGCGCCTGGTCGAGCGCCGCAGCGGGGAGAACAGCCTCGCCTACGCCCGCGAGCTCGAGTCCCTCGGCCGCTGGTACAGCCGCGCGCGCGCGTACGACGCCTCGCGTGCCAGCCTGAAGCGCGCCCTCGACACTGTCGAGGAACTCGAGGGCCAGGATTCCCTGGAGCTGATCGGACCGCTGACGGGGATCGCCGACAACGCCCGCCGCTGGCTGCTCGACCCCGTCGCGCGCGAGCGTGCCGCCGCCGACCCGGAACGCAGCGCGCTGTTCCACGACCCGGTCATGCCGGGACCGCCCGGCCTGTCGTTGAGCACGATTGCCACCGAAGGGCTCAGGGCGCTGGAGCGCGCGGCAACGATTACCGCCGGGCGACCGGACCCACCCGCGGTGACGGTCGCCGGCGTGCAGGCGCAGCTTGGCGACTGGTACCAGATCCAGCAGCGGCCGCAGCAGGCCCTGCCCCATTACCGGCAGGCGTGGCAGGCGGCGTCGCAGGTGGTCACGGACGACGGTCGCCCGCTGCAGGAAGCGCTGTTTGGCGCTCCAGTGCTGCTCTACTACGCCATGCCCGACAACTGGGACCGACACGCGGAGCGCCCGGCGGACGAGGCGGAGCGACGCTATGCGGAGCTGGAACTGACGGTTACCGCGCAGGGCACGACACAGGACATCAGCGTCATCGCGGATGCTGGAGACCCGCGGCTCGGCAGCCAGGCCGTGAAGGCGGCCGAAGATGCACGCTACCGCCCGCGCTTCAGTGACGGCGAACCCGTGCAGGCCGGCGGCATTCGCTTCCTGCAGCCGTTCTACGTGCTGCTGGACGAGGCGCCCCCGGGGGAGGCGCCCGCAGCGGATCCCGGGCCCGCCTCGCCCGAGCCCGCGACCGAGCCCGCACCCGAGCCTGTATCCGACCCTGCACCCGAGCCACGCATGGATGCGCCGGACTCCGCGCCGCCTCAGGGCGGCAGCTGAACCTCGAGCGGGGCTTCCGCCTCCGGCCCGGCGGGCAGCAGTCCGCGCACGATCGCCTGCTCGCGGAACTCGGTGACCAGCTTGGCGCCCGCGTCACGCATCGCGAGCGTCGTCGCACGCTGCAGTGCCGCCATCCCCTGGCCGGGCATGCTGCTGGCCGGCTGGGCCCCGTACCCCGTGAAGGTCCAGGACTCGAACAACTCGCCGGTGGGTGTGTAGGCATTGACGCGGTACTTGAGGCTCACGGCGTACAGGGACGTGCCGGCGTCGCGCGGCGTGATGAAGGAGAATTCCTCGAGCACCGGCTCGAGCACGCCACGGATCTCCGGATCCGTCGCTGCGCCCGCATCCGCCGCATGCACGGGCACCGCGCGCGTGAACATCGCCGTGAGCAGGCGCTGGAACCCGGCGGCCTGCGCCTTGCCGACGGCGATCGAGTAGCCGACGCCGTCGCGCTTCTCCTCGTGCACGCTCGCGCCGAACTCCGCCGGAATGTACACGCCCACGACGACCGGGATGGGCGTGATGAGCGGTGCCGGGAAAGAAGGCTGCGCCTCGAACTTCGTCGTGCCGCAGCCCGCCAGCAGTACCAGCCCCAGCAACGGCAGCAGCCCCCGCGCGGCGACGCATCGCGCAGTGGAACGGCCGCGGAAAGGGAGGTGCTTCATCGGTCGAATGGTCGCACGTTCACGCTCAGCGCCGGTAACTGGCGGGTTCGTTGAGCCCGACGAACGTGCCGCCGTTGCGATCACAGAGGATCCGCATCAACGATGCAAAGCGGATGCTCGTGTACTGCGGGGCGTCCGGTCGCACGGGGAAGCCGATGGCGTGGATCCGGACCCGGCGCTGCCCGGTGCGATCCTCGCGGTTGATCATGTCCACGGACCGCACCACCGAGTCGATCGACGAGCCGGTGAACTCGTCACCGAGCACGTAGAGACTGATCCGCAGGCCGGTGGAAAAGTACGTGCGGACCGCCTCGACGATGCCCTCCACCGGGCTCGAGTTGCTGAAGGGAAACCAGCCACGGAGTCGCTCGAGCACGATCCTGCGCTGCGCGGGCGTGTCCGGCAGCCAGCGGCCCCGGTAGGTCGGGAACATGTAGCCGCCCATGTCGTTCATCACCTGCCATCCCTTCACCGTCGGATGCGCGTCCAGCACCTCCTGCATCTTCCGCAGCATCAGCGGCCAGGCGTAGTTGGCCATGCTGCCGGACGTGTCGATGATGAAGATGATGTACTCGCTGTCGACGGGGACGCCGCCGATCGGCGAGTCGTCCCTGCGCCGGAACTGCGCGCCGAGCAGTCGCTTCATCTCCTCGCTGAGTTCCTGCTGCGCCGAGACCAGCCGGCCCTCAATCTCGTTCGCCGCCTCGGCGTCCTTCTGCGACGACTGGTACTGTCCACGCAGCGCGCTCAGGTCGCCGCGCAAGCGCGCGATCTTCTGCTGTTCCTCGGACAGCTGGATGCGCCGCGCCTTGAGTTCCCGGTTGAGCACCTCGCTCGTGCCACGGATCTCGGCGAGTTCGTCCTGCAGCTTCAGTACCCTTCCCTCGAGGTCCTCGCGGGACTTCTCGAACACCACCGGCTCGCCGACCTCGGTGAGCACCAGCAGCAGGATCACCGCGCCAAATCCGCAGCAGATGGCGTCGAGGAACGAGAGGCTGAAGACCTCCACGTCGCGACGGCCGGCGCGGGAGCGTTTCACGGCCAGTCCCGGGCGGGACTCAGGAATGCCCCGTTCGTGCGCCTCGACAGCGTCCAGAACGCGCCCGGCGCGAGCGGGTCGCCTTCCATGGGCAGCAGGATCACGTTCACGGGCACGCCGGCTGGCAGCCGGCCGATGGCGCGCTCGAAAAGCTTGAGCCGGCCCTCGCCGTCGATCGTCTTGCGCACCGCAGGCGGCGTCGCGCCCTGCGTCGGCAAGCCGTCCGTGACGATGATGATGTTGTCCGGCCGCGGCGCGAGCAGCGCGGCGGCGGCGAACGCGTTCTCGAGGCTCGTGCCGTCCTGCGGCACGACGCGCCGCAGCTCGCGCAAGGTGTCGTTCAGGGCATTGGCATCGTCCGCGGCGAGCCACTTGCCGTCGCTGCCGGGCACCAGCGCCCGCGCCCGCGTGTTGAAGGCGTAGGCCTGGAACTTCGCCTTCGGCGGCAGCTGCGCGGTCAGCCAGTCCACGGTGGCGACCGTGCGGCGCCATTTGCCGGCTGCCAGTCGGCGCGACTCGGGCATGTTCCTGAGACGGATCACGTTCACCACCGTCTCGTCCATCATGCTCGCCGAGGCATCGACGAGGATCAGGATGCGCTCGCCCCCGACCTTGAGACCCGTGAGGTACTGCCGATCACCGCTGCCCACGAATCCCTTGATGCGGCTGCCGGGCTGGCCGGGGCTCGGCGTGCCCGCGCTCAGGCGCCGCGTGCCCTCCTCGAGGGACCTGAGGTCCTGCTTCAGCCGCTCGATGGTCTCGCGCTTCGAGAGCGTGTCCTGCTCGGCCTCGGCGAGTTGCTGTCGCAGCCGCTCGGCCTCCTCGATGATGCGGGCCGAGAGCCCCTCCGCCGGCACGGCCTCGTCGGTGCTGTCGAGCGAGTTCCGCAGGACGACGAGGTTCTTGTAGCCGTCGAGCACCTGCTCCTCGAGGCGATCCACCTCGGCCTGCAGGTCGTCGTTGCGGACCTGGCGCTGCACGCCGGCCTGCGCGCTGAGGATGGTGTAGAACAGGACGATCGCGCCGAACCCGCACGCGATCACGTCCAGGAACGAGAGGCTGAAGACCTCCGCCTTACGTCGCGCCATCGCCATCCACCACGCGCACCAGCTCGCACTCGATGCCGGGACTGCCGATGCGCAGCCGATCGCCGGCACGCAGCGCGACACGCCCGCTCACGCGCTCGCCGTTCAGGAACGTCCCGTAGGTGCTGTGATCCTCGAGCCACGGACCATCGTCGCCGCGCGCCAGCGTGCAGTGGGCCCGTGAGATGCCGGGGCCGGGCGGCACGGCAAGCTGACGGTGCTCCCCGGTCACCGCGGCGCCGAGCGTGAGCGGCTCCGGCAGGATCGTCCAGGCCCGGCCGCCGAAGACGACGTGCGTGGGACGCTCCCCGGGCGGGACCACGGTGGTGGACGCCACCGCCCGCGTGCCGGCCGGCCGTCGCGGCACGGGCAGTTTCTGCACCAGCGTGAGTCCGCCCGGCACTCGGCGCAGCCCGCTCTCGTAGGCGAGCGCACCGAGCGCCGCGGCGCCGCGCGGCAGGCGCGACACCTCGCAGTCGCGCAGTTCCGTGAGGCGCTCGACGAACCCGGGCAGTCCCGCCCAGCGGTGGGACAGGCGGACGTGCAGCGGTCCCAGCGGCGGCCGGGCACGCTGCACCGCCTGGACGACCGCATCGTAGATACGGCTCGCAGCCGACGCGAAGTCGTGTCGCGACAGCTCCACTTCGTGCGCATGGCCGGCGGCCTGCATCTCGATCGCCACCGTCCCGTTGCTTTGCAGCGTGCCGAGCCATCCCGGCAGGCCATCCCAGAGCCGCTGCTCGTTCGCAGCCTCGTGCACCGGGTCGAACCGCGTCTTGCGCACGAAGGCCGCTGCAATCATGTCCAGCCACGCCTGCCGCAGCGCGAGCCAGCCCTGTTGCGGCAACAGCTCATAGCGCGTGCGGTGCAGCTGGTCCCCATGGTCGAGCGACGTCACCACCGCGCGGTGCATCGCGAGCTCGACCTGCAGCAGCGAATCCGGGGCGGGCTCGAGCGAGGCCGCGGCGAGGCCCGCATCCACCAGGCCCACGGGCTCGAGGCCCGCCTCCTTCGCCACGCCGAGCAGCAGCGAGAGCTGCTCCCGCGTGTACCAGGCGGGCACGGCCAGCAGAATCTCGCGCCCGGCATCGGGCAGGGCCTGCGCCAGGGCCAGGAGCTGCGCGTGGGCCACCTCCGCACAATTCGCGGCCGCCGGCATGGCCCGCGGCAGCGGGGCCGTCCCGAGGTCCTGCCAGCAGCGGGTCTCGGCATAGAGAGGCTTGAGCCGCAGCCGGCGCGACGCCGCCTCGCCGGTCTCCGGTTCACGGCCGTCGAGCATGGCGCAACCCGGCTCCTCCGCGACGAGTTCGCCGTCCCGCGCGAGGATGAGTCCGGCGTCGTTGATCTCGAGGGCGAGCGTCATCTGCGGTCAGCGCACCTGCATGTGCCGGATGAGGTGCTGGTCGAGGTAGGTTTCGCTGTCGAGGACCAGCCGCTCCTGCGCGAGCTGCAGCTGGTGGAGCAGGAACATGATCACGATGCTGATCAGCAGCGCGATCAGCGTCGAGTTGAAAGCCGTTCCCAGCCCGGCGGTGACGCCGGAGACGTCGCCCGTCACGGCCTTGTGCGCCTCGCCGAGCGCATCGCCGATGCCGCGGACGGTACCGATGAAGCCGATGGCCGGGATCGCCCAGGCCACGTAGCGCAGCATCGACAGCTCCGAGTCGAGCCGGTCGGCCTCGGCCTCGCAGACGCCGCGCGCCGCCTCGGACACGTCCTGGACGTTGCGGGTGGCCCCGAACCGGTACAGCGACACCAGCAGCGCGCGCGGCAGGAGACACTGCGCCTCCGCCGGCGGCAGTGCCTCCAGTTGTCGCGCGTGCTCGCGCACGTCTTCCGGCAGGATGCGCATGCCTTCCGGTACGTGGACGAGGTCCCGCTCGAGCAGCGCCCGCTCCCGATGCGCGTGCCAGGCCTTGTAGCCGATGACCGCGACGGCCCACAGCGCGAGGATGATGGCCGACTCCTGCTCCCAGTCCTTGACCACGACGTAGACGGAGCGCTCGGCGACGTAGTTCGGGTCCTTCAGCATGGCCGCCCGCTGCTCGGCGAGGATCGCGCTGGCCTGCGGCCTGACGACCGTCACGTACACGGCGTGCACGGCGATGGTCACAATGATGAACGCGAACAGGCTGTACAGCAGCTCGTTCGGCGCACGGGACTTGAATCGGGCCATGCCGCGGATCTCCGGCTCAGATGTCGATGGGGAAGGACACGTCGAAGTCGGCGCGCACCTTTTCGGTGGGCTCGAACCGCCCAGGAGAGGCGCCGGCGGGCTCGCGCGGCGTCGCCGTGTCCGGCGTCGCGGCCTCGTCCCCGTCCGGCGGCACGGATTCTTTCTCCTCGGCGGCCGGACCGGCAGCCGCGGGGGACGGCGCGGGCGCCGGTGGCGCTTCCTGGGCGCGCAGGACGGCGACGCCCGCGAGCACGCCGGCGGCCACGATGATCGCGAGCCGCAGGCTGCGGCTACTGCGCGTAACGCGCGATGCGGAAGCCGAGGTCATTGCGTTTGCCATCCCCGTAATCGCGATAGGCCAGCCGCAGCTCCGTGACTGCCGCATGTCGCCAGCTCGAGCCGCGGATGACCCGCAGTGCTCCAGGGCCTGCAGCGGCGGGGTCCACCGCCACCGATCCGGCCGGCGGCTGGACAGTGTAGAGGTCGTGGGTCCACTCGGCGACGTTGCCACCGAAGTCGAAGAAACCCAGTTCGTTCGCCGCGAAGCTGCCGACCGGTGCCGTCGCCGCGTGGCCGTCCTCGTAGTCCTGCAGGATTTGCGAGACCAGCGGCTGCGCCTTGCGGTCTGCGAAGTTGCCGGCGCCCGGTGGCACGGGCAGCGAGTCGCCCCACGGGTACTTGCGCAGTCCGCCACTCGCGGTCCGCCGGGCCGCCCATTCCCATTCCGCTTCCGTCGGCAGGCGATAACCCGTCGTTGCCGGTGTCGCGGGCACTAGTCGTCCACCCTGGCTGACGTAGGCTGGCGGAAGCCCTTCCTGCTCGCTGAGCCAGTTGCAGTAGGCGGCCGCATCCTGCCAGCTCACGCTCACGACCGGCTGGCGATCCAGATCGAGCGTCTGCTGCAGGATGAATCCGGAGCGGTGTCCCGGGCGGAAAGCACGGAACTCGGCGTTCGTGACCTCACGCAGTGCGACGTAGAAACGTCGCTCGAGCCTGACCGGGCGCTGCGCCTCGTTCGCACGGCGGCCCGCCTCCCGCCGCACGCTGCCCATCGTGTACTCGCCCGCGGGCACCAGCTTGAGTTCCTGCCCCGCCTTGGTACGGATCAGCGGTGCGAGCGCGACGACGGTCTCCTCGGCCACCGCTGTGCCGGCGTCGCCCTTCGCCGTGGCGGCAGCCGGCACTGGTTCGCGCGCGACACCCTCGAGCAGCGTGATCTCCAGGCTCTGGGGCAGGCCCGGTCGCGGCGTGACGGTCGCCGTGTAGGTCGCATACCCGGGCTTGCGGATCTCGATCTGGTGCCGGGTCGCCGGCAGCTGCAGCGTCTGGTTCGCGACGCCACGCGCCGCGCCGTCGACATAGAGACGTGCATCGGCGGGATTCGCCCGCACCATCACTTCGCCGAGGATCGCCGCCAGCTTGAACTCCAGGGTCTCCCGGTCGCCGCTCGCGACGGAGACCTCGCGGCGCGCGGACTCGTAGCCGTCGCGCTGCAACTCGATGGCCTGCGCGATCCCCGGCCTGACGTCGATCTCGAGCGGCGTGCGGCCGCGGTACGCACCGCCGACGGTCACGCTCGCGCCGGATGGCGTGCTGCGGACGACGAGCCGGCCGTCCGGCACTCCGAGCTGCACGGGGCCGAGGTTCAGCGGCTCGTCGGCCTTCACCTGCACTTCGCTGACCCACGGCTTGAAACCGTCGCGACGCAACTCCACCCGGTGGAAGCCCGCCATCAACTCGAGTTCCAGCGGCGTGCGGCCACGCAGTTCGTCGCCGACGCGTACCTCGGCCTGCGACGGTTCGGTGGTAATCGACACCACGGCCCAGCCCGGCGTGAGCTCGGGCTCGAGCCGCTGGAGGCGACCGAGACCCTCGATCTCGACCTCGGTCGTGAAGTCGAGATAGCGCTCGGTATCGATCGCCAGCGCGTGGCTGCCCTGAGGCAGCTCGAAGATCCCCGGCGCCTGGCCGGCGGCCTGGCCGTCGATCGTGACCGTGCCCGTCACCGGCAGGACGATCTCCAGGCGGCCCGGCAGCGGTGCGAGCGAGTGGACGAGTCGCTGGTTGCGCTCCCCGGAGATTTCGACCGGGACGCGCAGTGGAGCGTAACCATCCCGCTCCGCCGCAAGCACATAGGACCCTGGCCGCAGCAGGTGGCTGGTGCCGAGGCGCAGCCCCGGCCAGCCGCCCTCGAATGCCACGCGCTCGGGCTCCGGCGTGATCTCCACCTGGACGGGAACGGAGGTCAGCACGAACGCAGCGAGCACGGCGAGCAGCGCGAGCGCAGCGGCGATCACCAGTCGCTTCCAGGACCCGGAACGGCGCGCCTCGACGGGGCGTTGCTCGTCACGATGGAACGTCGCCGCCTCGATCGGCGCTTCCTCGTCGCTCGCCAGGCCGGCGACCGTCGCCGTGGCGTCCGCCGCCGGCGGTGCCGTTGCGTTGTCGACGCCCCCGGCCATCACCTCGAGCACCCGCCGGCCATCGTCGAGCCTGAGCTTGAGCCGCCCCCCGCCCACGTCGAGCACGTCGCCGCTGCGCAGCCACGCGGATCCGGAAATCGGCGCGCCGTTGTGCAGCACCCGCGAGGTCTCGCCCGCGGTCTGCACGAACAGCTGCCCGTCGTGCAGGCCGATCCACGCGGCCGGACCGGGCCCGGCGGGGACGACGACGGTGGCGCCCTCGCCGCCGACCGAAAGCGGCAGATCGGCCAGGCCCAGTGTTCGCTCGCCGAGCGGTTCCCGCAGGTAGAGTTCGACCGTCAAATCGGCTCCTCGCAACGGATCACGAGCATCGGTGCGTCGCCACCCGGCGGCACGTTCAGCTCGCGCCGCACGTCACGGAAGCCGGCACGCACACCGACCACGGTATACCGGCCGGGCAGCAAGTCCACGTCCTTGCGCTCGAATGTGCCGAGTCGGCCGACCCGGTAGATCGTCACGTCGGTGAGGTTGTCGGACGCGAGGGCGACCTGCACCGGCGTCTCGGCCGCATCGACCAGTCGCTCGACCGACGCGACCTGCCCGCCCAGCACCGGTCCCGGCGACGCGATCGCTCGGGCCCGGCCGAGGGCAGCGCGTGCGGCACCCCGCACTTCGGTCGAGAACATCCGCTCCGGACGCTCGAGAAACGCCCGGAGTTCCGCGTCGAGCATGGCACGCGGCTCGGACCGCTCGACGCCCTGCCGCGCCGCCAGCAGGTTGCGGTCGACGGCCAGCGCCTTGCGATATTCCGCCAGCGCATCTGCCCAGCGCTCCTCGCGTTCAGCGCGCCCGGCCGCTGCGAGGTGCTCGCCGATCGCACGATCACCGAGGCCCCGCTCGACGCGTGCGAGTCCGTCGGTGACTTCCGGAGCGTCCGGGCGCAGGCCCGCCGCGCGTTCGAACGCGGCCCGCGCGGTCGCGAAATCCTCGCGGCCCAGCGCGTCGAGTCCCTGCGAGATTGCCGCCGCGAAAGCCGCCTGCGCCGCCTGACCCTCCAGCCGCGCAATGCCCTCGCGGGCGGCGCCGGCATCCCGATCCAGGGCCAGGGCCTGGCGGTACGCGGCCAGTGCTGAGGCCGACTGGCCCTCGCGCTCGAGGGCCCCCGCCTCCGCCAGCAGGCGTCTCACCTCGTCGAGCGACCCGGCGCGTTCGAGGCCGCGCCGGGCGCGTGCATTGCCAGGGTCGATCTGCCGCGCCCGCTCGAACTGCCGCGTTGCCTCGGCCGCGCTTCCGGCCGCGAGCGCCGCAGCGCCGGCCACGAGCGCCGCGTCCAGCACGTTGTCGGCAGACGTCTCGGTGGCCTGCAGGTCGGCCTCGGCGGCGCGCAGGAGATCGAGCGCCCGGAAGTGGTCCCGTGCCCCGAACGCCTCGTCGGCGTCCGGCACTCCCCGTCCAGCGCGCGCGAACGTCTCCCCGCCCCACGCCGCCGCCCCACGGGCCTCGAGCGCTTCGAGCCGGGCAGCCACGGCGGGTCGCAATTCCTCGAACGCGCGTTTTGCCTCCGCGAGCTTCTGCAGGTCCGGTGGTTCTCCTGGATCGGGCGCTGCCGCTGTTCCGGGCACGACCGACTCGACCTGTGAGGGCGGTGGCGCCGCCGCCTGGCGCTCCACCCACCGCGGCAGGGCGATGAACACGAACCCGGCCGCGAGCAGCAGGAATGCGAGTGCGCTGGCGACCAGGCCACGCCGGAATCCTTGCGAGCGCAGTTGCTCCGGCGACGCCGCCGGTGACGCAGCACGCTTCCACTGTGGATCGATCGCGCCCTCGGGAGCCGGTGGCGGACGCAGCTCGACCGGCGTGACCACCGGACGCCTGGGTTCCGTCGCCGGCACGACGGCAAGTGCGCGCAGTGTCTCGGCGATCTCCGGCAGGCCCCGGGGCCGGTCCTCGGCCCGCTTGGCGAGGCACCGCAGCACGAGTTGCTCGAGAGCGTCCGGCACCGCCAGAGCGCGCGGCATCGGCGCCGGCGGGTCCGAGAGCACGCGCTCGCGATGGGCCTCCGGGTAGAACGGGGGGTAACCCGTCAGCACTTCATAGGCCAGCGCACCGAAGCCGTAGACATCGTCACCGATGGACGGGGCGGCGCCCTCGAACTGCTGTGGGCTCATCGAGAACGGCGAGCCCTCCGCTGGGGCGGACGCGTCCCCGACCCGCGCTGCCAGCCCGAAATCGGCGAGCCAGGGCTCGCCGTCCGTGCCGAGCAGTACGTTCGCGGGCTTGAGGTCGCGGTGCACGATGCCATGCCCGTGCAGCGCGGCGAGCCCGTCCGCGATCGCAGCAAGCACCGGCAGCAGCTCGCGCCACGGTCGGCCGCGGAGCGACGAGAGGTCCCCGGGCGCAACCGCCGGGAAGACCGCGAACGCGGGATCCCCGTCCACGACGGTCTCGCACGGCTGCACGTTGGGATGCCGAACCTGCCCCTGCAGCTGCGCCGAGGCCAGGAATCGCGCACGTTGCGCCGGCGACGCCGACACCAGCACCTTGAGCACGCGATCGACTCCGGCTTCACGGTCGCGCACTTGCCACAGCTGCGTGGCACCGCCCCCGGCCAGCTTGCGCAGGAGGGTGTACCGTGCAGCCAGAATCTGCCCGCTCTCGAGCATCAGGCGTCGTCCCCGGGGCCGATCAGGGCGTTCCGGGCGACGGGGAGCCCGTCGCAGCGACGCCGGGGTCCGCCGGCAACCCGGTCTCGTTCTCGTAGAGCTGGCGGAGCAGCTGTCGCCACTCCGTATACTGCTGCTCCGCCGACCCCGTCAGCTGCAGCGTCCGACCTTCGACGTCCACGACCATGGGCTGCACCTCGGCCTGGAACGAGTCGCCGAGCTGCTTGAGCGACTCGGAGTGGAGCTTGATCTCCGCACGTTTGTCGAGGCCGCTCTTGAACGCATAGATGCCGCCGATCACCGCGGCCGTGGCCGCCGCGGAGCCCGCGCTGCTGCCCGTGTTCTGGCCCGCCAGCACGCCGCCCACGACCGCCACGGCGCCGAGCACCTGCCGCGTCAGCGCCTCGCGCTTCGCCTGTGCCTCGGCCTCGAGTTCCTCGTAGGTGAACTTGCGCCAGCTCGTGTACGGCTCGGCAACGCTGCTGCCGAAGCTCGCATAGTGCTCGTTCAGCGTGTCGACCAGCGCGTAGTCCCGTTCCCGCACGCGTTGCAGGCGCTGCACCAGCGGGTCCTCGCCCGCCGGCAGGCGAACCACCGTGTAGGCACCCTTCTTGTCCTGCGCCAGGTAGCCGTCGAACGCGTAGGGCGCGAGTTCCGCGGCAAAGCGCAGGTCGGCGACCTGCCGCACCTGCACGCGCTGTTCCCGGGTGAGCGTCCGGCGGAATGCCAGCAGGTCGTTCGCCAGTGTGTTGTAGAGATTCTCGAAGGGATCGCGCGGCTTTGCGATGCCGTCCTTGTAGGCGCGCGTATCGGCCTCGGCCTCGTACGTCTTCCTGAACCACGTGCGGCCGGTGGCGTCGGTAACGACCACGTCGAGCTCGAGTTGCTGGCCGTCGGACTCGACGATCCGCCCGTCGACGAAGATTTCCATGCCCGTGCCGTCGCTCGGCAGCACACGCACCTGCCCCCACTGGCCGGAGTCCTCGAGCGTGTCGCGGATCAGCACGGGGATGTAGCGCGACTCGGCCTTGCGCACCTCGGGGAAGACACGCTGCTTCTCCTGCTCTTCCTCGCTCGCGGGAATGTTCGGGTCGAACAGGCGGATGCCGACGTCGAGCAACTCGTCCTGGGCGACCTCGGTCGTCGCGCGCTCGGCGACGATGCGCGTCACGGGCCGCTGGTCCTGAACGACGCAGCCGGCGAGCAACCAGGCCGCCAGGGCCAGGAGTGCGGGTCCGCGCAAGCCGATTGATGTCTTCTCGTTCGTCACTGCGTGCTCTTCTTGTACTGCCGGTACTCTTCCCACAGCCGCTCGCGCAACTCGGGGTCGGTTTCCTTCATCGCGGCTTCGCGCAGCTGCCTTGCAACGATGTCGTCGTCGCGTCCATCCGGAATGTCGGCCGGCACGGCACTGGGGCCCGACCCGCCGAGCGTGCCGCCGCCGACACCTCCGCCTCCGCCCTCTTCTCCCGACGACTCGCCGGCCGCGGCTCCGCGGCCCCCGGACGTGCCGCCGCCCTCCATGGGCCCTTCGCCCGGGCCCGCCTCGCCGGCGGTGCCGTCGCCCGGCTCGCCCGCACCGCCCTCGCCGGTCGCCCCGGTTTCCCCGGATCCGGCGCCCGAATAGCCGCCGCCCCGCGTCGCGCGCTCCTGCGAGACGGCTTCCTGTTCCTTGCGCATCTGCTCATCGAAGACCGCGAACGTTTCGTCGAACCGGCGGTCGATCTCGGCGCGACGGTCCTCTGTGGTCATCGGGCCACCGCCCGCCCCGCCGCCGGACGCGCCTGCTCCGGACGCCGTGCGACCCGCGCCGGCCTCGCCGGCGGTTGCGGACGCGGCACCGTCACCGGTTTCCCCACCCGGCCGATCGCCCTGCGTTCCCCGGCTGCCACCGGCACCGGTCGAACCAGCGGATCGCTCGCCGGCGCTCCCGCCGGAGGGCTGCCCGGACCGTTGGGTGTCGGCCGTTTCGCCCGCGCCTCCCGCGGTCCCCGCAGGCCCGGCGCTCGACCCCTGTCCCTGGCCGGACTCCTCTGAGCTGGCTGACGGGGCCGGCTGCGGCCATCGCTCCGGCGCTGGTTCGCCTCCTCCAGACGACGGCGACGACTGGGGTGCACCTGACGCGCCAGCCGAACCGGAGGGGTCTCCTGTCGAGCCTGGGCTGCCGGGCGCACCTGGGCTGCCCGGCGATCCCGGACTGCTCGGCGATCCCGGGCTACCGGTGGCGCCGGGACTGCCGCCCGGACTCGACGGACTCGACGGACTCGACGGACTCGACGAACTCGGTGGGCTCGGCGGCTGCGGCATCGAGGACGTCGATTCGCTGCTCGTGGCGCATCCGGCCAGCGCGACCACGCTGGCTGCCACGATCCACAACGATGACGGACTCCCGAACTGCATCGGCTCTGCTCCTGCGCCGGCCACCACTGGCGGTGATCCGTCCGCTCCTATCCTTCGAGTCCCGCGCTGGTCGGGTGGTTCAACGCGAACCGCCGGCGCCGCCGGCGGCGGCGGGCGCGGCCCCGGCCAGATCGGCACCGACCAGGAACGACCGCAGTTGTTCCGCGAGACGGTTGCACGCGGTGCGCTGCACGGGCGTGATGATCGGGATCGGCGCCACTGCGCCGATGAGGACCGAGGTGCCGGAAACGTCTGTGCTGACCGAGCCGACCTCGGCACCGGTCTGCAGGTCCCACACGGACGCCACGTAGCCGGACTGTTTTTCCCACCAACCGACGCCGAAGCAACCGGCGCCGCCGGGTCCCGCGGCACAGGCGATGCTGCCGCCGCCGTCCGTCTTGCGAGTGTTGCCGTCGAGCCAGACGACGTAGCGCACCCCGATCTGCGTCAGCCGCTCCGCCACGCCCGGCCGTTCGAGCAGGGTCTTCAGGCCCGTCGCATTGGCCGGTGCGGTGCTCGGCTCGAACCATGGGAACAGCGCGTCGGCGAACTCCTGCTCGCCGTAGATCTTGAAGGGGACGCTCGCGTGGGCCTTGCCCTTCTGGCCTTCCTCGGGGTGGATCAGTTGTCCGCCGAGGTTCTCCTGCACACAGTCGATGAACTTTTCCTCGGTGCCGATGCCTTCCAGTTGCGGCTTCTTGAGGACCACGATGGAGTCATCGGCGTGGATGGCGGTCGCCACCCGCCGCGTCTCGTCGACCTTGGAGGTCATGCAGCCGGCCGCCATCACCAGGACCACGAACAGGGCCACGGGCAGGCGTCGTCGCCGCCCCTGGGCGGTCGGTCGGTCGCGGTCGCGGCGATGAGTCTTCATGGCAAGAAACACTGTCTCGGGCCTCCCGAGTATACGCCACGGGGTCCGTCGACCACTGTTGCAGACCATCAAGCTCAGCTGAAGAAATCCTGCTGGCAGGGCGCCGATGGATCGCGTCGGAACTGGCTGCAATCGAGTTCCCGCCCCCCACCCGTGCCTAGGCCGTAACGCCGGCAGGCAACGGCGAAGCGACCCGAGAGGATCTGCGCATACGCGCCCTCGCCGCGCATGCGGTGTCCGAATCGCGGATCGTTCAGGCGCCCGCCGCGGAGTTCCCGTAACAGGCCGAGCACGCGGCTGGCCCGTTGCGGACGATGCTCGCGCAACCACTGCTCGAACAGCTCGCCGAGTTCATGTGGCAGGCGCAGCAGCAGGTATCCCGCGCCCGTGGCACCGGCCGCGGCCGCCGCCTCGAGGATCGACTCCATCTCGTGATCGTTCAAGGCGGGAATGAGGGGCGCCATCATCACGGTGACTGGCACACCCGCGTCCCTCAAGCCGCGGATGACGTGCAGGCGCGCCCGTGGCGACGCGGCACGCGGCTCGAGGTCGCGCTTCAAGGCGTCGTCAAGGGTCGTGAGGCTCACGACCACCGAGGTGAGCTTGAGCGCCGCGAGTTCGCCCAGCAGGTCGACATCGCGCAGGATCAGTGAACCCTTGGTCACGATCGTGACCGGGTGGCGGTGTTCGAGCAGCACTTCGAGGAGTCCCCGGGTGATGCGGAGCTCCCGCTCGGCGGGCTGGTAGGGATCCGTGTTTGCGCCGAGATTGATCGGCCTGCACACGTAGGACGGGGCCGAGAGCTCGCGCTGCAGGCGCTGTGCCAGTCCCGGCTTGTGGAAGATCCGCGTTTCGAAGTCGAGGCCCGGGCCAAGGTTCCAGTAGGCATGCGACGGCCGGGCGAAGCAGTAGATACATCCGTGCTCGCAACCCTGGTAAGGGTTGATGGACTGCTCGAACGGCACGTCGGGCGAGTCGTTGCGGGTGATGGCGCGCCTCGGCCGGTCCGCGACCAGCACCGTTTCCGGTCGCCGCGGCGGCGCCTCGAGGCTGCCCCAGCCGTCGTCCAGCGCCTCCAGCGACGTCGATTCGAAGCGGCCGGCGGGATTCGACACCGCGCCGCGCCCTTTTTCGACCCAGTGGCGGTCCGCGCGGCGCATGCGCCGAGGATACTGTACATCTATACAGTTTTCACGGTTCCTCGCCCGGAAAGCGGTCCAGCTTCCAGAGCTCGGGGAAGCGCCGGGTCCACACGCCGGCGACCGTCAGGGTCGCCAGTCCACCGATGACCACGGCCGGGACCGTGCCGAACCAGGCCGCCGTCACCCCCGACTCGAATTCGCCGAGTTCGTTCGAGGCGCCGATGAACACGGCGTTGACGGCGCTCACCCGCCCGCGGATCTCGTCGGGCGTCTCGAGCTGCACCAGCAGGTGGCGGATGTAGACACTGACCATGTCGCCCGCCCCCATGACGACCAGTGCGCCCAGCGACAGCCAGAAACTCGCCGAGAGGCCGAACAGCACCGTGGCGACCCCGTAGACGATCACCCCGCCGAACATCCAGTGACCGATGCGACGGGTGATCG
>Ga0224500_10000350_pt1 | contig 32429 bp, 33 predicted proteins | sample SF_Oct11_sed_USG_FD_168126 | JGI IMG/M metagenome (GOLD analysis project Ga0224500, IMG submission 168126) | Sediment microbial communities from San Francisco Bay, California, United States - SF_Oct11_sed_USGS_4_1 | ecosystem: Environmental > Aquatic > Marine > Sediment | place: USA: California... | reverse complement strand
CGAGCTCGCGCGAGCCGGTGAAGGCATCCCCGCCGTCGAACTCGCGGCCCTGCTGGCCCTCGGCTTTGGCTTGCCGATCCCCGCCTTTCTCGCCGCGCGTTACCTCGGCCGGCTCACGCGTGCCGACGCCGCGTCCCTGAGCGCCCATTATGGCTCGGTGAGCGTCGGTACGTTCGCAGTCCTCATCGGCTACCTTGCCGTGCAGGGCATTCCGTATGAGGCGCGCGCGCCAGTGTGGGTAGTGGTACTCGAGGTGCCGGCGATCCTCGCGGGCATCGTGCTCGCGCGCGGCTTCGGCGGTGACGTCGCCTGGCGGCCGCTGCTGCGCGAACTGCTGCTCGGCCGCAGCATCGTCCTGCTGCTGGGCGGCCTCGCCATCGGCTGGATCAGCGGGCCCGCGGGCACGGCCTCGATCCAGCCGCTGTTCTTCGGGCTGTTCAAGGGCATCCTCGCGCTGTTCCTGCTCGAGATGGGGCTGATCGCTGCCACGCAACTGGGCGCGTTGAAGCGCAATGCGGTGTTCCTGGTGCTGTTCGGCGTGCTGATGCCGTTGTTCGGCGCCGTCGTCGGCGCCCTGCTCGGCCGCGCGACCGGCCTGTCGCCGGGCGGCATCTTCGTCCTCTCGACGCTCGCTGCGAGCGCTTCATACATCGCCGCTCCCACTGCGATGCGCACCGCAGTGCCCGAGGCCAATCCGGCACTGTCACTCACGGCGTCGCTCGCCGTCACCTTCCCGTTCAACATCATCGTCGGCATTCCGATCTACCATCGGCTGGCGACGCTGGTCGCATCCTTCTGAGAGCACCGAAGTGCAGCACTACACGCGACGCATGGTCACGATCGTCACCGAGTCCGCGCTCGAGCGCACGCTGGTAGCCGAACTGGAATCGCTCGGCGTCCGCGGCTTCACGATTACCGACGCCCGCGGCAAGGGCAGCCGCGGGCTGCGCCAGTCCGACTGGGCGCAGGAAGGCAACATCCGGGTGGAGGTCATCTGCGACCCGGCCGTCGCGGACAACATCGCGGAACGCGTGCGCGCAAAATTCTACGACCATTACGCGATGATCTTGTTTCTGCAGGACGTGAGCGTGCTGCGATCCGACAAGTTCTGAGTGCTGCCGGCCGCAACGCAGCAACGCCGTGACCAGTCCCGACGCAGACTCCGCGAGCTCCGTCGCCACTGCCGCCGTGACGCTGCCGCCCGCCGGATTGCTGCGCCGACTCGCGGCGATGGTCTACGACGGCCTGCTGGTCCTGGCGGTGCTGATGATAGTCACCGCGTGCTTCCTGCCGCTGACCGGTGGCGAGGCGGTGACGTGGCAGAGTTCCCCGCTGCTGGCAGTGCCGTACTGGGCGGCGCTCGTCGCCGCCGTCGTCGCCTATTTCGGCCTGCCGTGGACCCGGCGCGGGCAGACGCTGGGCATGGCGTCGTGGCGATTGCGCGTGCAGCGTGACGACGGGTTCCTGCTGACGTGGCGCGACGTGGTCGCGCGACTCGGCGCGAGCCTGCTCTCGTGGCTGCCGGCCGGGCTCGGCTGGCTGTGGGCGCTGTTCGATCGCGAGCACCGCACCTGGCATGACTCGTTGTCGCACTCGCGGGTCGTCGTGTTGCCCAAGGCGCGGAAAGGCGGGGAGTGACAGGCGTGCGATCCGGTTCAGTTTCCGAATCGCGGGAGGAAGACACGCGATTCGGAAACTGAACCGGATCGTGCGCTCGACACGCCGCGCCTGAGCGAGCCGTTCGGCGGACCGAACGACTCGCACGGCGCAAGCAGACTGATGCAGGAAAGACGGCGCATACGTCGACGACGCCGCACAACCATCGAGACTGCATTACACCCATCGAGACAACCCAAGGGTTGCGACGCGAACCAATCCCAACGTTGAACGACGCTGCATGGCCGTGTCGATGCGTGGCGGTCAATGATGCCGGCATTTGGGTCAACCGTTCGTGCCACAGGCACATCGCGCTCGATTCCGGGCACCGCTTAGACGCGACTGCGCCGTGCAAATTTTCGGTCCGCCGAAAATTTGCTCAGGCGCCTGCCCGCAGCGCCCGATCCGGTTCCTCTTCCGGCGAGCGTGTCTGCCTTTCCGCTCGCCGGAAGAGGAACCGGATCGGGCGCCCTGCTCCTGCGCCTACCCGCAAGATCAGCGAGTCCGAAAGACTCGCACGACCACGCCGCATCGCAGCGACGCCAGCGAATCGAACCGCGAATCAGCGGTTGCGCCAGAGCAGCGTCCCGGTCAAGGCGCCGAGCAACGCCGTCGGCAGCCAGCCCACCATCCACGGCGGCAGGCTGAACAACTCCCCGCTGCTCTCGAGCGTCTGGCTCAGCAGCACGAATCCCGCGCCGATCAGCACGCCGATCACGGTGCGCGCGCCCTGCCCCGAGTTGCGCAGCGATCCCACGCAGAACGGCAGCGCCAGCATGATCACCAGCAGCACGGCGACGAACCGCGCCAGGCGCGACCAGTAGGCCGCCTCGAACCGGTTCGACTGCAGCTCGTTGCGCTGCAGGTGCGCGATGTAGTCGCGCAGGTCGCGCAATCCCATCGTCTCGGGTTCCGCGATGGCGAGGCCCAGGAATTCAGACGACAGCGACGTGCGCACGTCGCGCTCGCCTGCCCGATCCACGGTGGCCGTGAGCGCATCCGGCGCGAACGAGGTGCCCACGTACTTCTCCAGCCGCCACACCTGGTCACCCTTGACGCTTGCCGACTCGGCGCGGCCGACGCTCACGAGCCTGCGCGCGCGATCGACCTGGAAGACCTTGATGCCGCCGAAGCGCGTACTGGCAGACTGCTGGTCGACACTGATGATGGTGTCGCCATCACGCACCCACGTCGCGCGGCTGCCCGCGAGGGCGAACTCGTCGAACTTGGCAAAGACCTTGAGCTGCCGCGCGTATTGCCCGAGCGGCGGGGCGACGTATTCGCCGATGACGAACATCAGCGACGCCAGCATCAGGCCAGCCGTGCCCAGCCACAGGCAGAAACGCAGCGTCGTCACACCGGAGGAGCGCATGACGATGAGTTCACTGCCACGCGCCAGGTTGCCCAGGCCGAGCAGCGACCCGATCAGCGCCGCCACCGGCAGCAACTGGAACAGGTAGCTCGGCAGGTTCAGGGCGACGAACAGCAGTGCCCGCGTGGCCGTGTAGTTGCCGACACCGATGTCGTCCTGCTGGCCTATGAACATGAACAGCGCGCCGAGCGCGAGCAGCACGATCATGACCAGCGCGGTGTAGCCGAGCACGGTGCGGATCAGGTAACGACTGAGGATTCCCATGATGGCGCGGCCTCAGCCTGCCGCCGCGGCGCCGACCGGGCGCCGCTGCCAGGGCATGCGCCACGGCTTGCCGGGATGGAGTTCACTCCAGAGCAGCCACGCGGCGAGCGCGAGCGGCACGAGGTGGACCCACCACAGGCCGAGTTGCCCGCCCGCCGCATCCTTCTGGATCCACACGCGCACCGCCGCCAGCAGGTTCGAATACATGAAGTACGCGAGCACCGCGTAAGCGACACGGGCAAATCGCCCCTGGCGCGGGCGCAGGCGTGCGAGCGGCACCGCGAGCACCATCAGCGCGAGCGCCATGACGGGCACCGCCGTGCGCCACGCCAGCTCGGCGCGATCCTTCGGATCCTGCGACGCCATCAGCGTCGCCGTGTCCTTCATCTCGATCTTGTTCTTGCCCGTCTTCGCCTCGGGCAGGCGCACGGGAATCCCGTGCTCGCGAAATTCCACGATGCGCCAGTTCGCCGTGCCCGGCACGCCTTCGTAGCGGCGACCGTCGTACAGGATGAACACCTGCTCTGGTTGACCCGCGCCGCGCTGCATGGCCCTTTCGGCCATCGCGATCTCGGTCTTGTCGCCGATGCTGCGCTGCACGAACACGCCATGCAGCTCACCCGTCTTCTCGACGCGCTCGGCGTAGAATACGGCATCACCGCCGGCGAAGCTGCGGAAGCGCCCCGGCTCGAGCGCGCCGAACTGCGCAGCCCGCGTCGCCTCGAGACGGAGCTCGTTCGATTTCGTCCAGGCAGCCGGCACGACGCGGTAGGACAGCACCGCAAGCAGGGCCGTCACGACCACCGTCAGCAGCGCGATCGGGCGGTAGATCCGCAACGGCCCGACGCCACAGGCGGTCATCGCCGTCATTTCGCTCTCGTGGTACAGGCGGCCGAGCGCCAGCACGATCCCGAGGAACAGGCCGATGGGCACGAGCACCGTGAGCTGCTGCAGCGTGGTGAGGCCGATCAGCGTCAGCACGATACTGGCTGGAAAGCCGCTCGCTGCCGCCTGCCCGAGCACCCGCGCGAACTGGTTGGAAAGCAGCACGATCAGCAGCACGCCGGTGACCGCGACGAAGGTCATGGTCACTTCGCGCAGCAGGTAGCGGTCCAGGCGACTGAGCAAAGTTCGCGGGCCTCGGTGGGAATCGGTAAACTTGCCCGTTCAGTTTAACGGGCGAACCGGCCGCCGGGTACAAAGTCGACCCGCGCCGCAGGCCTTAAGGATGAAGGACTTCCCGATGCGCCTATTCGTCGCCACCGCCGCGCCCCACCGCCAGAAGACCGATTGCGCCATCGTCGGCCTGCATGAAGGCGGCGGCGGGTTCACGGGCGCCGCCGCGGCCCTCGATTCCGCGCTGGAGGGCCGCCTCGGCCGGTTGATCAAGCGCGGCGACGTGCGTGGCAAGACCGGCGAGCTGCGCCTGGTGGATACGGACGGCGCCGCCTGCCAGCGCGTCATGGTCGTCGGGCTCGGCAAGAAGGGCGCGTTTGGCCGCAAGCAGTACCGCAAGGCGCTGCTTGCCGCGCTCGGCGCGATCGCCAAGACCGGCGCCCGCGACGCCGTGAGCTACCTCGCGGAATCGGTCGCTGAGCCCGACGCGTATTACGACGCCCGGCTCGCCGCCGAAGCGCTGGGCGCTGCGCTCTACCGTGTTCCCGCCATCCGCAGCGCGCGCAAGCCCGCGGATCCGGCACTGAAGTCGTTCGCCATCGCCATCGCCGAGGCCGGCCAGAAGTCGGCCACGCAGCGCGGCCTCGACCATGGCCGGGCGATTGCCGCGGGCTCCGCCCTGACGCGCGATCTCGCCAACCTCCCGGCCAACGTCTGCACGCCGGGGTACCTCGCGCAGCAGGCGAAGGAACTCGCCCGGTCGTACCGGTCGGTGCGCACGCAGGTGCTCGAAGAGCGCGACCTCAAGCGGCTCAAGATGGGTTCGTTCCTGTCCGTGACGAACGGCACCGACGAGCCGGCCAAGCTGATCGTCATGCGCTACGACGGCGGCCGCGCGGGCCAGGCGCCCGTCGCGCTGGTCGGCAAGGGCGTCACGTTCGACAGCGGCGGCATCTCGCTGAAGCAGCCGCCGGGCATGGACGAAATGAAGTTCGACATGACGGGAGCCGCCAGCGTCTTCGGCGCGATCAAGGCCGCGGCCGAGATGGGGCTCAAGCTCAACGTGGTCGGCATCGTTCCGGCCTGCGAGAACATGCCGAGCGGCCGCGCGACCAAGCCGGGCGACATCGTGCGCAGCATGTCGGGCCAGACCATCGAGGTGATCAACACCGACGCCGAGGGCCGCCTGATCCTGTGCGATGCGCTCACCTACGCGCGCCGCTTCAAGCCGGCGGCGGTCGTCGACATCGCGACGCTCACGGGCGCGTGCGTGATCGCGCTCGGCGCGCACCTGAGCGCCGTCATGAGCAACGACGATGAACTTGCGGGGGAACTCACCGCAGCCGGCCTGCGCGCGGAAGACCGCTGCTGGCACATGCCGATGGCCGAGGAATACCACGAGCAGCTCAAGAGCAATTTCGCGGACTTCGCCAATGCCTGCGGGCGCGACGGCGGCGCCATTACGGCCGCGTGCTTCCTCGCCAAGTTCACGGACGGCCTGCCGTGGGCCCACCTGGACATCGCGGGCACCGCGTACCTCACGGGTTCGCACAAGGGCAGCACCGGACGTCCGGTGCCCCTGCTGCTGGACTTCCTGCTCGGCCGGACCTGATGCCGCGCCGTACGCACCGTGGGCGCACCTAGAGTCGACTTCTACACGCTCGGCGAACCCGACCGCCGGGCGCGCCTCGTCGCGGCTTGCCGTCTCGCCGAAAAGGCTTACGAGCAGGGCCTGCGGGTGGCCGTCCGCACAGCCAGCGCTGCGGAAACGGCGGAATTCGACGAGTTGCTGTGGACCTTTGCCGATCGCAGCTTCGTGCCGCACGTCGCCTGGCCGAGCGAGCCGGAGGTGGCAGCGGCTACCCCGGTCGTCGTGGGCAGCTCCGGCCTTCCCGCCAGTCACCGCGACGTGCTGATCAACCTCGCGCCCGATGCACCCGCCGACTTTTCCGCCTATGCTCGGATCTGCGAAGTGGTCGGCGGCGAGGAACACGCCCGGAAGGCGGGCCGCCACCGCTGGCGAACGTACCGTGACGCAGGCTGCGCGCCCGAGGCGCATGCGGTCTAAGCGAGGCTCCGCTGCACCATGAACAACCTTTCCGCCGGTGAAATCCCCGTACTGACGGACGTCGTCGAACCGAACATCGGTTCAGCCTCGGCCTTCATCAACGACACCAGCCGGTTCCTGGGCGAGCTCGAAGCGCACCTGACGGCCGTGGTCCACGAGCAGGCGGACGAGCTGGTCCACAACGCACTGCGCGAAATGGAGGCCCTGCTGCTCGAACAGGTCTCCGACCGCCTCAAGGCCGAGCTGCCGCGACTGATCTCGCGGGTGATCGCCGAGCATTTCAGGGGCCCGGGTCTCGCGAACTGAGCAGGGCAACCACGGGACTGCCGCTATAATCGACGGTTCGCGCACGAGGCCGTCGATGGACAAGAGCTACTCCCCCCGAGATATCGAGTCGCGCATCTACGCTGCCTGGGAAGCGGCCGGCTGGTTTGCCCCCGCGGGTGATGGCCCGCCCTACTGCATCGTCATCCCGCCGCCGAACGTCACGGGCACGCTGCACATGGGGCACGCCTTCCAGCACACGCTGATGGACGTGCTGACCCGGCTGCACCGCATGGACGGCGATCGCACCCTCTGGCAACCGGGCACCGACCACGCGGGCATCGCCACGCAGATGGTCGTCGAGCGCCAGCTCGCCGCCGACGGCCAGACGCGGCACGACCTCGGCCGCGAGCAATTCGTCGAGCGCGTGTGGCAGTGGAAAGAGGCATCGGGCGGCACGATCTCGCGCCAGATGCGCCGGCTCGGCAATTCGGTCGACTGGTCGCGTGACCGCTTCACGATGGACGCAGGGCTCTCGGCGGCCGTGCTCGAAGTCTTCGTGCGCCTGCACGAGGACGGGCTGATCTATCGCGGCAAGCGTCTCGTCAACTGGGACCCGGTGCTGCACACGGCCCTGTCCGACCTCGAGGTGATCTCGGAACCCGAAGCCGGCAGCCTGTGGCACCTGCGCTATCCGCTCGCGGACGGCAGCGGCCACCTGGCCGTCGCGACGACGCGCCCGGAAACGATGCTCGGCGACACGGCCGTCGCCGTTAACCCCGCGGACGAGCGCTACCTGCACCTCGTCGGCCGGCAGGTCCGCCTGCCGCTCACCGGCCGTCTCGTGCCGATCATCGCCGACGACTACTGCGATCCGGCGTTCGGCAGCGGCTGCGTCAAGATCACGCCGGCGCACGACTTCAACGACTACGAAATCGGCAAGCGCCACTCGCTGCCGCTGCTCAATATCTTCACGGCCGACGCCACCCTCAACGACGAAGTGCCGGCGCAGTATCGAGGGCTCGATCGATTCGAAGCGCGCAAGCGCGTGGTCGCCGACCTCGAAGCGGCCGGGCTGCTCGAAAAAGTCGATCCGCACACGCTGCCGGTGCCACGAGGCGACCGCAGCCAGGCTGTGCTCGAGCCCTGGCTCACGGACCAGTGGTACGTGCGGATCGCGCCGCTGGCCGCGCCGGCGATCGCGGCGGTCGAAGATGGCCGCATCCGCTTCGTCCCGGACAACTGGTCGAAGACGTACTTCCAGTGGATGCGCAACATCCAGGACTGGTGCATCAGCCGGCAGCTCTGGTGGGGCCACCGCATTCCGGCGTGGTACGACGAAGACGGCAACATCTTCGTCGCGCGCAGCGAGGCGGACGCGCAGGCCGCCGCGACCCGGCAGCACGGCAGGCCCGTCGCGCTGCGCCAGGACGAGGACGTGCTCGACACCTGGTTCAGCTCGGCGCTGTGGCCGTTCTCGACGCTCGGCTGGCCGCGGCAGACGCCGGAACTCGCGGCCTTCTACCCCACCTCGGTGCTGGTCACGGGCTTCGACATCATCTTCTTCTGGGTCGCCCGGATGATCATGATGGGTCTTCAGTTCCAGAATGAGGTGCCCTTCCGCGAGGTCTACATCACCGGACTCATCCGCGACGAGCACGGCGACAAGATGTCGAAGTCGAAGGGCAACATCATCGACCCGCTCGACCTCATCGACGGCATCGACCTGGAGACGCTGGTCGCCAAGCGCACCACCGGCCTGATGCAGCCGCAGATGCGGAACGCGATCGAGAAGGCGACGCGCAGGCAGTTCCCGCAGGGCATCCCGTCCTTCGGCACGGATGCGCTGCGCTTCACCTTCGCGGCGCTTGCGACCATGGGCCGCGACATCCGCTTCGACCTCGGCCGGGTCGAGGGCTACCGCAATTTCTGCAACAAGCTGTGGAACGCGGCGCGCTACGTGCTCATGAACACCGAGGAGCATGCGGCGGACATTGCGAGCGGACCGTGCGAGTTCTCCGTTGCCGACCGCTGGATCCGCGGCCGCCTCGGCGCCGCGGTCGCGGCCGTGCGGTCGAACCTCGCGGCCTATCGCTTCGACCTCGCTGCGCAGGCAATGTACGAATTCGTCTGGTACGAATTCTGCGACTGGTACCTCGAACTGTCGAAGCCCGTCCTGCAGGCCGCCGACGTCGCTCCGGCGGGACGTCGCGGCACCCGCCGCACGCTGCTCGAGGTGCTCGAAGGCACGCTGCGCATGCTGCATCCGCTGATGCCTTTCATCACCGAAGAAATCTGGCAGAAGGTCGGGCCCCTGGCAGGGCGAACGGACGGCACGATCATGTTGCAACCCTATCCGTCGGCCGCCGACTTCGCGCCGGACGCAATGGCCGAGCGTGAGATCGCGGCACTGCAGGCCGTCGTGCTCGGCATCCGCCAGATCCGCGGCGAACTCGACGTGCCGCATTCGCGTGCGACACCGGTGTACGTGCGCAGCGACAAGGCCGGCGACGCCGAAGCAATCCGCGCGCTCGCCGCGACGATCCGCAGGATCGCGAACCTCGAGTCGATCGAACTCGTGCAGTCGGAGGCCGACCTGCCGCCGTGCGCGATCGCGATCAGTGCCGGACGCACCGTACTCGCTCCGTTCGACCGCCTCATCGACGACGTGTCGGCGGAACTGGCCCGGCTCGAAAAGCGCAGGGCCAGGACGAAGCAGGAGCGCGACAAGTGCGCAGCCAAGCTGGCCAATGCAAACTTCGTCGCCAATGCGCCGGAGAGTGTCGTCGCGCAGGAACGAGACCGCAGCGCGGAGTTCGAGCGCCAGCTCGAGCAGCTGGGCGAGCAGATGCGGCGGCTGGCGGCGCTCGCAGCGCCGGCGGGCGGCTGACGTGTCGACCCCCGTCGAACCGGTTGCAACCACCGAGCCGTCGCTGCACGCGCTGATCGATGCGGCGGTGGCAGGCCTCAACGAGATCATCCTCGGCAAGGAGACGCAGGTCCGCCTGTGTCTCGCCTGCCTGTTTGCGCAGGGGCACCTGCTGATCGAGGATATCCCGGGGGTCGGCAAGACCACGCTGGCCCACGCCCTCGCCCGTTCGCTGGGTCTCTCGTACCAGCGCATCCAGTTCACGAGCGACCTGCTGCCGGCCGATATCATCGGCGTCTCGGTCTTCGAAGCCGACACCGGGCAGTTCCGCTTCCATCGCGGACCGGTGTTTGCCCAGCTCGTGCTGGCGGACGAAGTGAACCGGGCAACGCCCAAGGCACAGAGCGCGCTGCTCGAGGCGATGGAGGAACACCAGGTCACGGCCGACGGCCAGACCTATCCGCTCACGGAACCGTTCTTCGTCATCGCGACGCAGAACCCCTCGTACCAGGTCGGCACCTACCCGTTGCCGGAGTCGCAGCTCGACCGCTTCCTGATGCGCATCGAGCTCGGTTACCCGGCCGCATCGCTCGAGCGGCAGTTGCTGCTCGGTCGCGACCGGCGCGACCTGCTCGCGGAACTCGCGACCGCGATCACGCCCCAGCAACTGTTGCGCCTGCAGGGCGCCGTGCCGAAAGTGCACGCCTCGGCAGCGCTGCTCGACTACGTGCAGGCGGTGGCGCGCTACACGCGACAGGCTCCGGAGTTCGAAGCCGGGCTCTCGCCGCGTGCCGTGATCGCGCTGCTGCGAGCCGCGCAGGCCTGGGCCTTCATGCACGGGCACGCAGGCGTGCTGCCGGAAGACGTGCAGGCCGTGCTGCCGGCCGTCGTCGGCCACCGCCTCGCTGCACGCGACGAGGCCCGTTTCCGCAACGCCGGCGAGATCGGTCAACACGTGCTGGCGGCCGTCGCCGTTCCCTGAGCGCAATGCGCCGGCTGCTGCGGGACCTGCGGGCGCATATCGAACGGCGCGCGCGCGCGTGGATCCGGCGCCGGCAGGGTGCGGACACGGACCCCGTCGAACTGCGTCGCCAGCGCATCTACATCCTGCCCACGCGGCTCGGTGTCGCGTACGGCGCGATGCTGTTCGCGATGCTGCTCGGCGGCATGAACTACAACAACAACCTCGGTCTCGGCCTCACGTTCCTGCTCGTGAGCCTCGGCCTCGTGACCATGCATCACGCGCACGGTACGCTGGCCGGCGTGCGACTGCGCCTGCTCGAGGCAGTGCCCGGATTCGTGGGCAGCGACGTCCGGTTCCGCCTGCTGCTCGAGCATGCGTCGAACGTCGCCCGACCCGCCCTCGAGATCGGCTTCGCCAGGGACGAACCAGGCAGCGTCACTGCCGACCTGCCGCCCCGGGGCTCGAGCGAGGCCACGCTGGTCCTGCCGGCGCAGCGTCGCGGCCGCGTCACGCTCGAGCGCTTCATCGTCTCGACCAGCCACCCGTTCGGCCTGTTTCGCGCCTGGGCCGTCGTGCATCCGGCCTATGCGGCGATTGCCTGGCCCCGGCCCGCGCAGCGTGCAATGACGCCGCCGCTCACCGCGACGGATACGGGAGGCGCGCAATCAGGGGCCATCGGCGCCGAGGACTTTGCCGGGCTGCGGCCGTTCCAGGCCGGCGACTCGCTGCGGCGCGTGGCCTGGAAAGCCTATGCGCGTGGCCAGGGCCTGTACACCAAGCAGTTCGCCGGCACCGACGTCGTCTCGCACGTCTTCGACTACGAGAGCCTGGCGGGGCTGCCCGCGGAGTCGCGGCTGGAGCAACTCTGCCGCTGGGTGCTCGATGCCCAGGAGCGCGGCGAGGCCTTCGCCTTGCGCCTGCCTGGCACGTACATCGAGACCAACGTGGGGCCGGCCCACCGCGAACGTTGCCTGAACGCGCTGGCGCTGTTCGGAATGCCGGAGACTGCGCGTGCGTGAGCCGAACGCGCCGTCGCGGATCCGCGGACTGGACTGGGTGCTGGCTGCACTCGGCGCAGCCGTGGGACCTCACGTGCTGCACCTCCCGGCGTGGGTCACGCTGCTGCTGCTCGCCGTGTGCGGGTGGCGCTGGACGGCTGACCTGCGGGGCTGGAGGCTCGCGCCCTTCTCCGTGCGCGTCGTCGTCGTGCTGGTGTCGACGGTCGCCATTTTCGGGACCTACCGCACGCTGAACGGCATCGAGGCCGGGACGGCCCTCCTCGTGCTGATGGCGGCCGCGAAGCTGCTCGAGACGCGCACCTCCCGCGACCTCACCGTCATCGTGTTCATCAGCTGGTTCCTGCTCTACGCCGCGCTGCTGCGGGAACAGTCGCTGTCGCAACTGCCCTGGCTGCTCGGCAGCGCTTTCCTGACGGCGGTGGCCCTCATGCGGGTGCACGCATCTTCAGCGCAGGCGCCGGCACGCCATATCGTGCGACGCACCCTGCAGCTGCTGCTGCAGGCTGCGCCGCTCGCGTTGCTGATGTTCCTGCTCTTTCCACGGCTGCCCGGGCCGTTCTGGGGCATCGATGCGCGCGGCGAAGCCAGGACGGGCCTCGACGACGAGATGACTCCCGGTGACGTCTCCGACCTCAGCGCGTCCGGCGAGGTCGCCTTCCGCGCCCGGTTCTTCGGCGTCACGCCGCCGCCCGAACAACGCTACTGGCGCGGTCCGGTGCTGCACGAATTCGACGGGCGAAGCTGGCGGCGGCCAAGCGCACAGTCGTTTCCGCAGCCGCAGGTCACGTTCCGCGGACCCGCCATCCGCTACCAGGTCACGCTGCAGCCGCACGCGCGGCGCTGGGTGCTGGCGCTCGACCTGCCGTCGCAATGGTCGGAACGCACAGCGACGCAGTCGTACGACCTGACGCTGTTGTCGGCGCGCGCCATCAACAACGTAGCCGCCTTCGAACTGACTTCGCACACGAGCTACACCGCCAGCCTGTCGCTGGCGGAATCGATGCGACGCAAGGACCTGGCGTTGCCGCGCGATGGCACCAATGCCCGCAGCGTTGCGCTCGGACGCGACCTCGCGGCCCGCCACGCCGGCAACCCGCGCGCCATGGTGAGCGAGTTGCTGGCCATGTTCCGCCAGCAGCCGTTCGAGTACACGATGCAGCCACCGCGGCTGGCCGACAACGCCGTCGACGAATTCCTGTTCACCACGCGCAAGGGCTTCTGCGAGCACTACGCCTCGGCCTTCACCGTCGTGATGCGCGCCGCAGGTGTGCCGGCGCGCGTCGTCACTGGATACCAGGGCGGTGAGTTCAATCCGTTCGGCGGTTACCTGATCGTGCGGCAGTCCGACGCGCACGCGTGGTCGGAGGTCTGGATCGAAGGCCGCGGCTGGATGCGGGTCGACCCCACCGCCACCGTGGCTCCCGAGCGCATCCAGGGCGGCCTGATCGATGCGGTTGCGGAGGATGAACCAGTCCCCGGGCGCCTGCGCGACGCGAGCGCCGTCTGGTTACAGGTCGAAATGGGGTGGGACGCGGTCAACGACTTCTGGAACCAGCGCGTCGTGCGCTTCGACGCGCAGTCGCAGTTCGACCTGCTCGACCGGCTCGGCGTCGACGATCCCGACTGGCGCGCGCTCGGCCTCGGACTGGCCGGCAGCCTCGCCGCGTTCTTCGTCGTGCTGTCGACTTACCTCGCCTGGCGTTACCGGCCGCCGCCCCGGGACTGGCCCGGCCGGCTGCACGATGTCGTCATCACGCGCCTGCGCAGGCGCGGATTGACGCCGGGCCCCGCCGAAGGCCCGGTCGCATTCATCGAGCGCGCGGAGCGGGAGTGTCCCGACCTGGCGCGCACTCTGGCCGACATCCGCCGGCTCTACGCCGCGCTGCGGTACGGACCCGCGCCCCGGACGGACGACCTGCAGCGCCTCAAGCACGCCGTGAATTCCCTGCGGGTCTGATGTCCCGGAGGCGCGCCTGGCGTGGCCTCGGGTATGCTGCACTCCTCTCCGGGGGAACCACCGATGGCCGTGACCGACAAGAAGTTCGAGGCAGCTGCGAACGACATCAAGAAGCTCACCAGGCGTCCCGACGACGAGGACATGCTGCGGTTGTACGCGTTGTACAAGCAGGGCTCCGAGGGCGACGTGCAGGGCGAGCGCCCGGGCGCTTTCTCCTTCGTCGACCGCGCCAAGTACGACGCCTGGGCGAAGCTCAAGGGCACCGACCAGGCGAAGGCGCGCGAGAATTACGTCAAGCTCGTCGAGCGGCTGAAGAAGAGCTACGGCTGAACCGGACGTGAGCGCCGCGATCGCTGCCATCCTGGCGGTCGCCGTCGCGGTGCTCGCGGGCCTGCTGGTGCCGCCCCTGCTGCGCCGACGCCGGCGGCGTCTCGCCTTCGGCCAGGCCTTGCCCGAGCCCATGCGCGCCGCGATCACGCGCAACGTTCCCGTCACGCGCGCGCTGCCCCCGGACCTTGCCCGGCGGCTCGACGGGCTCGTCATTTCCTTTCTCGCCGAGAAGCAGTTCGTCGGCTGTAACGGGCTGGCGATCACCGACGAAATCCGCGCGACGATCGCCGCGCAGGCGTGCCTGCTGCTGCTCGGCCGGCCGGGGCTGTACGACGAACTGCGATCGATCCTCGTGTACCCCGGCGCGTTCTGGGTCGAAGACGAAGTGCACGACGACGACGGACTCGTGACGCGCCGCCGCCGCGAGCTCTCCGGCGAGGCGTGGGACTCCCAGCGGATCATCCTGTCGTGGGAAGACATCGAACAGACCGCACGCGGGCCCGCGGACGGCTACAACGTCGTGCTGCACGAGTTCGCGCATTACCTTGATGCCGAGGGACGGGGCCTTGCGCCTCTCCCGCGGAACCATGCAGCAACCTGGACCGAGGCCCCACGCATCCCGCGCCCGCGGAAGCGGCCGGCCAGCGATCGCGCGCGGGCCCTCGATGCCTGGCACGGGGACCTGGTCGCCGAATACGAGGCACTCTGCGACGCCGTGGATCGCGGCGAACCGACGTTTCTCGATCCCTATGCCGCCGAGGACGAGGGCGAGCTCTTCGCGGTCGTCAGCGAGGAATTCATCGAGTGCCCGGCCGAGCTGCGCGCTGCACATCCGCGTCTGTACGCGCTGATGCGCGAGTTCTACGGCATCGATCCCGCCGCCTGGGCGGCATGACTCTTCGGTCGGTCAGCTCGTCCGCGCGGGCGTACGTGAAGCCAGGACTTTGTCGATCCGCTGCCCGTCCATGTCGACCACCTCAAAAGTCCATCCCTGCCACCGGATCGAATCTCCTGTCCTCGGAATCCGGCCAAGCTGCCAGAAGATCAGGCCGCTGATCGTTTCGAAATCCGCGTCGACGCCATGGCCAGGATCGGGCCACTCGACGGGAAGGTACTGGGGAAGTTGGGTCATCGGAATCTGTCCGTCGAGCAGCCATGATCCATCCGCCCGGCGGACAGCCTCGCTGTCCTCTGTCGACGCATCGAACTGGCCGGTAATTGCCTCGAGCACGTCATGGAGAGTGACGAGTCCCTGCAGTTCACCGTACTCGTCGACCACGAAGGCCATGTTCAAGCGGGACCCGCGAAATCGGCCCAGTACGTCGCGCCCACTGATGGTTTCCGGAACGAACAGCGGTGGCCGCGCCAGGGACTCGAGGTCCAGTGGTTTGCCGCGCAGGAGCGCAAGGAGCAGCACTCTCGCCGAAACGACGCCGACGATGTCGTGCCTGTCGCTCTTGGCGACGGGATAGCGTGAATGCGGATGTGCTTCCATCGTCGCGATGACATCTTCAGGCGTGGCGTCGGCGTCCAGCGAGGCGATGTCCGGCCGCGGCGTCATGAGCGTGGAGATCGAGCGGTCGTCGAGTCGGAACAGGTTATGCACCATCTTCCTTTCTTCCTCCTCGATCACGCCGGCGGTCGATCCTTCGTGCAGCACGGCATGGATCTCTGCTTCCGTCACCGCATTGCGACGCGCATCGCTTACCCCGAGAAGGCGCAGTAGCGTTTGTGTCGAACCCATGAGCAGCCAGACGAAGGGCTTCGACGCGATCGACAATGCCCGGATCGGTGCCGCGACGAGCCGGGCGACCGATTCAGCGTGGATCTGGCCGATCCTCTTTGGCACCAGTTCGCCGATCACGATGGAGAAATACGTGACGATCGCGACCACGGTCCCTGTGGCCAGGTATCCAGCGGCCTTCGCCGCCGCTCCCAGCTCGATGAAATGCCCGGCCAGGGGTGGCGCCAGGGTCGCCTCGCCGACAATGCCGCTCAACATCCCTACCGACGTGATGCCGATCTGCACGGTAGACAGGAAGCGCGTTGGCTCGGACCCGAGATCGGCCGCAATTCGGGCGGCCGAGTCGCCCTTGTCGATCAGTGGCTGCAGGCGTGCCCGGCGGGCACTGACCAGCGCGATCTCGGACATCGCGAAGAATCCATTGAGTACGACAAGGATGACCAGGACGTAGATTTCCATTCAGGGGACCTCTGCAGCCGCCGGCGCGACCGGTCTGGCGATCTCGGTAGTCTACCGGGCTCGGGCTCCGCGGCATGGACACCCCTTCCGGAGCACATCCGTTTCGCTGGGCCAGCCCGTCCAAGGGACAATTCGTTGCGAGCTCCCGGCGGATCTACCGCGTGACCGTTGCGTCCGCCCGCGCGCTGCGCGCCGCGATCATCAGCATCCAGCCGCCGCTGATGAACAGCAGCAGGATCGAGAGAATCGAAAGGCGCTGGTCGTGCGTGACCGCCGCCGTCACGCCCACTAGGATCGGGCCCACGATGGCCGACGCCTTGCCCATCATGTTGTAGAAGCCGAAGAACTCGGATGACTTGCCCTCGGGCACCAGCCGACCGTAGTAACTGCGGCTCAGGGACTGGATGCCGCCCTGCACCAGGCCGATCACGACGGCGAGCAGGAAAAAGTCCGCCACGTCGTCGACGAAATACGCGAAGCACGTGGCCCCGACGTACACGGCGAGCGCGATGAAGATGCCGTTGAGCGCGCCGATCCGCCGCCCGAGCCAGCCGTAGGCGAGCGCCGCGGGGAAACCCACGAACTGCGTCAGCAGCAGCGCCTTGATCAGGCCGCCCTGGTCCAGGCCGAGCGAGATGCCGTAGTCGACGGCCATCTTGATGATCGTGTTGACGCCGTCGATGTACAGGACGTACGCGACGAGGAACAGCATCAGCGGCTTGTAACGGCGGATCTCGCCGAGCGTCGTGCGCAACTCGCGCAGGCCGAGGCGCACGGCTTCACGGGCGCCGACGGCCGCCCGCTCCGAGACCCTCTCGCGCACGAAGAACACGCACGGCAGCGCGAACACGAACCACCAGATGCCCGTCATGACGAACGACAGGCGCACGGCCTCGCCCGCGTCGGCGAGACCGAACAGCGCGGGCTGCAACGTCATCAGCACGTTCACGGCAAACAGCAGCCCGCCGCCAAGGTAGCCCAGCGCATACCCGAACCCCGAAACGACGTCGTATTCGGCGGGTTCGGCCACGTGCAGCAGCAGTGAATCGTTGAAAACGATGCCGCCCCAGAACCCGAGCGAGGCGACGATATACAGCGCGGCCGCGCCCAGCCAGTGACCCTGCGAGACCATTGCGAGCCCGGCCGTGGCCGCGGCGCCCAGGATCGTGCACATCAGCAGCAGCCGCACACGCGAGCTGCTGCGGTCTGCAATCGCGCCGAGCACGGGCGCCAGCAACGCGACGATCAGGCTCGCGATGCCGCTGGTGACGCCGAGCCGGAACGTGCTCTCGGTGGCGACGACGCCTGCGTTCCAGTACTGCTTGAAAAAGACCGGGAAGAACCCGGCCATGACCGTGCAGGCGAACGCGGAATTGGCCCAGTCGTAAAGCGCCCAGGACAGGACGGGCCGGCGGCGCAGGACGGCCTTGCTGCTCACTCCTCGCTCACGCAGCGCTCGCCAGGTGTTCGCGCGTTTCACGGAAGGTGATGTCGGGCCAGCGCTCCAGCGTCAGCTGCAGGTTGACGCGGGTCGGCGCGAGATAGACCAGCGCGCCGGAATGATCGAGCGCGAGGTTGTCGTGCGCCTTGTTGCGGAACTCCGCGAGCTTCTTCGCGTCCGGGCAGTACACCCAGCGCGCGGTGTAGACGCTGATGGCATCCCAGCTGGCCTGCACCGAGTACTCGTCCTGCAGGCGGAACGCCACGACGTCGAACTGCAGCTGGCCGACGGCGCCCAGGATCAGGTCGTTGTTGCGCAGCGGCCGGAACAGCTGCGTGGCGCCCTCCTCGCACAGCTGGTCGAGGCCCTTCTGCAGCGCCTTCATGCGCAGCGGGTCCCTGAGCACGACGCGACGGAACAGTTCCGGCGCGAAGTTCGGGATGCCCGTGAACATGACCTTCTCGCCTTCGGTAAGCGTGTCGCCGATGTTGATCGTGCCGTGGTTGTGCAGGCCGATGATGTCGCCGGCGTAGGCCTCGTCGGTGTGCTGCCGGTCGGCGGCGAGGAACGTCACGGCGTCGCCGACGCGGATTTCCTTGCCGTGGCGCACGTGGAAGAGCCGCATGCCCTTGCGATAACGGCCGGAACAGATGCGCAGGAACGCGATGCGGTCGCGATGGCCCGGATCCATGTTCGCCTGGATCTTGAAGACGAAGCCCGTGAGGGCGTCCTCGTGCGGATCGACCATGCGGGTCGTCGTTGCGCGCTGCTGCGGGGCTGGCGCGATCGCGACGAACGCGGAGAGCAGCTCGGTGACGCCGAAGTTATTGATCGCCGACCCGAAGAACACCGGCGTTTGCCGGCCTGCGCGATACTCCGCGAGATCGAAGGTGTGCGACGCGCCCCGCACGAACTCGACTTCGTCGCGGTACGCCTGCGCGCGGTCGCCGAGGAACCCGGTCGCCTCGGGACTGTCGATCCCCTCGATGATTGCATTGGTGCCCGCGCGGCCCTTCTCGCCCGCCTGGTACACGTAGATGCGGTCTTCGAGCAGGTGGTAGATGCCGGCCAGTGCCCGACCCATGCCGATCGGCCAGGTAACCGGCGCGCACGTGATCTTCAGCACGCGCTCGATTTCATCGAGCAGCTCCGTCGGCTCGCGGCCTTCGCGGTCCAGCTTGTTGATGAACGTCATGATCGGCGTGTCGCGCAGCCGGCAGACTTCCATCAGCTTGATCGTGCGCTCCTCGACGCCCTTGGCGCAGTCGATGACCATGAGCGCCGAGTCGACCGCCGTGAGCGTGCGGTAGGTGTCTTCGGAGAAGTCCTCGTGCCCTGGCGTATCGAGCAGGTTGACCATGCGCCCCTGGTAAGGGAACTGCATCACGCTCGAGGTCACGGAAATGCCGCGCTGCTGTTCCAGTGCCATCCAGTCGGACGTGGCGTGGCGCGTGGCCTTGCGGCCCTTGACCGTGCCGGCCAGCTGGATCGCGCCCCCGAACAGCAGCAGCTTCTCGGTGAGCGTGGTCTTGCCGGCGTCGGGGTGCGAAATGATGGCGAAGGTGCGGCGACGCGCCACTTCGTCGAGCGGTTGATTCATCCGCCGGATTTTACCGGCATTGACAGCTTGAGGACCAACGCATCCTCGCGACCGGCCTCGGCCTGGTAGTAGCCGCGCCGGCGCCCGACCTCGACGAACCCGAGCGACTGGTACAGCGCGATCGCGTGCAGATTGGACGGCCGCACTTCGAGGAACACGTCCTGCATGCCCGCCTGGACCGAGCGCTCGATCAGCAGCAGCAGCATGCGGCGGCCGATGCCGCGGCCGCGGACGGGCCCGGCCACGCAGAGATTCAACACGTGCGCCTCGCCCGCGCCCATGGCCACGATGCCGTACGCGACGACTTCACCCGCGCTCTCCGCCACGCGGCAGAGGTAGCCGACGCGCAGGCAGTCGCGGAAGATGCTTTCGCTCCAGGGAAAAGGGTATGAAGACCGCTCGATCGTGCCGACATGCGGCACGTCGAACGGCGTCATCGCACGAAACCGCACGAGGTTGCCGGAATCGGGCTCCGGCGTCATTTCGGCCGCGCTCACGCCCGGCCCTCGCTGGCCGACTCCCGCTCGAGCCGGCCGAACAGTTGCCTGGCATGCAGGAGGTCCTGCCAGGACTTGCGCTTCTCGCCGGGGCTTCGCAGCAGGTAGGCCGGGTGATAGGTCACCACCACGGGCCACGCTTGCGCGCCGAACGAGTGCACCTTGCCACGCAGCTTGGCGAGCGGCGTCTCGGTGGCAAGCAGGTTCTGGGCCGCGATGCGCCCCACCGCGATGATCAGCGTCGGATCGACCAGGGCGACCTGCCGTTCGAGGAAACCGCGGCAGCGGGCCGCTTCAGCCGGCCTGGGGTCACGATTGTCGGGCGGGCGGCACTTGAGCACGTTCGCGATGAACACGTCCTCGCGGCGCAGGCCGAGCGCGCGGATCATCGACGTCAGCAACTGCCCCGCGCGGCCGACGAACGGCTCACCCTGCCTGTCTTCCTCGGCACCAGGCGCCTCGCCGATGAACATCCAGCGGGCTTGCCGGCTGCCGACGCCGAACACCGTCTGCGTGCGCGTGGCATGCAGATCGCATCGCTGGCAGGCGGCGACCTCGGCCCGCAATGCGTCCCAATCGAGGTTGGCGGCCACGGCGGGCGACGCTGCAGCATCGATGGCCGGTGTGACGGCGGCCGGTGGCGCATCGACGACAACCTCTGCCTGCAACGGCGGCGCGTTGCGTGGCACGTAGACGTCCACGCCGAGCGCCTGCAGGTACGCAACCTGGCGGGCATCCACCATCCGCTCAGCCTCCCGTCTCCGGGCGCGTGCGGCGACCGCGGCGCATCCTGCGCCAGGCCCACCACAGCGGGCCGGAGCTGGCGTAAGCCGCGAACAGGGCGAACAGCATCTCCGGCGGGCTCGAGCCCACGAGAACGAAACCCAGTGGCACCAGCACCATGAATGCGACGGGGATGCGCATGCGCGGGTCGAGGTCCTTGCCGCTCAGGTAGGCGAAACGGCTGACCATCAGGCTGCCCGCGATCAACGCCACCGCGAAGGCCAGTACCAGGTCGCGCAGGCCTTCGCGCTGCAGCGACTCGAGCATCCAGACAAATCCTGCAAGGACCGCCGCGCCGGACGGACTCGGCAGGCCCTCGAAGAAGCGCTTGTCGGCCGTGTCGACCTTGGTATTGAAACGCGCGAGCCGGATGGCGACGCAGGCGGCATAGAAGAAGGTCGCCAGCCAGCCCAGGCGTCCCCAGAGAAATCCGTACTCGGCAATGCGGGCCACGCCCCACTGGTAGGCCACGATCGCAGGCGCCAGGCCAAACGCCACCATGTCCGAGAGGCTGTCGAACTGCGCGCCGAAGTCGCTCTGCGTGTTGGTCCAGCGCGCAATGCGGCCGTCGAGCCCGTCGCATACCATCGCGACGAAGATGGCGATGCCGGCACGGTCGAAATTGCCGTCCGTCGCAGCCACGATCGCATAGAAGCCCGAGAACAGGACCGCGGTCGTGAACAAGTTGGGCAGCAGGTACACGCCGCGATTGCGCGGACGCCGCTGAGCTGCGTCGGGCGCGGGGGATTGGGTCGTCATGGCTGGCGCCACCTGGCGGGTGTGAGCGGCCTCCATGATAGGTAGCGCGGCGTTTTCGCACAACGCAACCTTGCCGGTCACCCGGGTGGCGCCGGGGAAGACGGCCCGCTCTGGTACCATGGACGCGTTTTTTCTGCTGTCCGGACGCGAAATGCGACTCTCGACCTATCCTGTCACGACCCTGCGCGACGTTCCTGCCGATGCCGAGGTGGTGAGCCACCAGCTCATGCTGCGCGCCAGCCTGGTCCGCCGCCTCGCGGGCGGCATGTACACCTGGCTGCCGATCGGCCTGCGGGTGCTGCGCAAGGTCGAGAACATCGTCCGCGAGGAGATGAACCGCGCCGGCGCGTTCGAAGTGCTGATGCCGACCATGCAGCCAGCCGAGTTGTGGATCGAATCCGGCCGCTGGGACAGGTTCGGCCCGGAGCTGCTGCGCGTCAAGGACCGGCACGACCGCTCGTTCTGCTACGGCCCGACGCACGAAGAAGTGATCACGGACATCGCGCGCCGGGAGCTCAAGAGCTACCGCCAGCTGCCGGTCAATTTCTACCAGATCCAGACCAAGTTCCGCGACGAGATCCGCCCGCGCTTCGGCGTGATGCGTGCGCGCGAATTCACGATGAAGGACGCGTATTCGTTCCACCTCGACGATGCCTCGCTCGAGCAGGGATACCAGGCCATGTACCGCGCGTACACGGCCATCTTCGAGCGCCTGCAGCTGAAGTTCCGCGCGGTCCGCGCGGACACGGGCAGCATCGGCGGCAGCGCGTCGCAGGAATTCCACGTGCTGGCCGACTCGGGCGAGGACGCCATCGCGTTTTCCGACGGCGACGATTACGCCGCGAACCTCGAGATGGCCGAAGCGCTGGCGCCGGCGACGCCGCGCGGCCCGGCGACGGCGGCCCTGCAGAAAGTCGCGACGCCGAAAGTCCGCACGATCGACGACCTGGCGAAGTTCCTCGGCGTCACCGCCGGCCAGTGCATGAAGACGCTGCTGGTCGAAGGCGACCAGGGCAGCGCCGTGGCGATGATCGTCCGCGGCGATCACGAACTGAACGCCGTGAAGGCGCAGAAGCTGCCGGGCGTGGCGTCGCCGCTGCGCATGGCGAGCGTCGAAGCGGTCCTCGCGACGGCCGGCTGCGAGCCGGGCTTCATCGGTCCGATCGGCTTGAAGTGCAAGGTGTACGTGGACCGGTCGGCCGCCCACATGGCGGACTTCGTCTGCGGCGCCAACGAGCGCGACATGCATTTCACCGGCGCCAACTGGGGCCGCGACCTGCCCGAAGGCGAGATCGTCGACCTGCGCAACGTGATCGCCGGCGACCCGAGCCCGACCGGCAAGGGCACGCTCGGCATCGCGCGGGGCATCGAGGTCGGCCACATCTTCCAGCTGGGCCGCAAGTACAGCGAAGCCATGAATGCCACCGTGCTCGACGAGCAGGGCAAGTCCGTGACCATGGCCATGGGCTGCTATGGCATCGGTGTGACGCGTGTCGTGGCGGCGGCCATCGAACAGAATCACGATGAGCGCGGCATCATCTGGCCGGAGCCGATCGCACCCTTCGACGTGTCCATCATCCCGATCAACCTGCAGAAGTCCGCCCGTGTCCAGCAGGCGACCGAGGCGCTGTACGCCGAACTGACGGCGGCCGGCTTCGAGGTCGTGCTCGACGATCGCGATGCGCGCCCCGGCGTGAAGTTCGCCGACGACGAACTCATCGGCATTCCGCACCGCATCGTCATCGGCGACAAGGGCCTCGAGCGCGGAGTACTCGAATACAAGCGCCGCCGCGATGGCCTGGCGGCCGACGTGCCGCTGGCCGAAGTGGCGGCCTTCCTGCGCGAAAAGCGGGGCAACCCGCGCGCCTGAGCCCACATGCGCCGCACGCCGATTGTTACCTTGCTGTTGCTGGCCGCGTGCGCCCTGGCCTGGGCCACGGCCCGCGCCGATCGCCAGATGGATCCCGAGTTGCGCGGTGTCATCGCGGCGGCCATCGAACCCACGCGCTGCTTCGACGACAAGTACGAGCAGGCAGTGTGGTTCGCAACGATGGAGCCGCGCCTGGCGCGTTACGTCGCCGGCGAAAAGGAACGCGAACAGATCCTGCGCGCCGTCCACTGCGAGGCGAAGCGGGTCGACATCCCGCCCGAACTCGTGCTCGCCGTGATGGACGTCGAGAGCCGTTTCGACCGCTTCGCGGTCTCGTCCGCCGGCGCCGTCGGCCTGATGCAGGTCATGACGTTCTGGCCGCGTGAACTCGGCATGACCAACGATCAACTGGTACGCATTCCGGATAACGTGCGCATGGGCACGACGATCCTGAGCTACTACCTGCGCAAGGAACGCGGCAACTACCAGCGGGCGCTGCAGCGCTACAACGGCAGCCTGGGCCGGCCGAAGTATTCGGACATGGTGATCGACCGGCTGGCGTCGCGCTGGACGGTCGCCAACTGAACAGGAGCCGGGCCCGTCAGGTCGTGCGAAACACCGGCGGCCAGGGCTGGACCGATTCCAGGGCGAGCTCCTCGATCGCCACGGCGCTCACGCTCGACGCGGGCGAGCCCTGCCAGAGCCAGGCGCAGAGCGCGTCGACGGCTTCCGGCGTGCCACAGGCGAGTACTTCGACACGGCCATCGGGCAGGTTGCGTGCATGGCCCGTGACCCCCAGCGCTTCGGCGCGGGCACGGGTGCTGGCCCGGTAGAACACGCCCTGGACGCGTCCGGCGACGAGGCAACGACGTGCGATCAAGGCAGCTGCGATGCCTTTGCGGTTTCGGCGAGGCTGCGTGCTTCGACGGCCCTGGTGCGGGCGAGCTCCGCTTCGTCGCGCGCGACTCGATAATCACCGCGCCGCAGGTGGCTTTCCGCGCTCTTCAGCAACTGCCTGGCTTCGCCCATGACTTCCGGCGCTGCCGCGGCGGCACCTGCCTGCTCCGCCGCTCGAACCGCCTGCCGCGCATTGCTCATCTCCTGCACCGGCGCGCCGGCACAACCGCTCATGACCGCCCCGGAAAGCAGTGCCAAAGCCAGCAGGAACGGCAAGAAGTGGCGCGGCAAGTGCAGCAAGCCCTGTGAATAAGGCTGGACTCAGTGACCGTAACAAGCGGTCCCTGTACCGTCAAGGCTCGTGGACCTAGAATCCGCGCGCCACACGCAGGACGAAATGAGTCGTCCAGACCCAGGGGCGGCTGCAACCATGACCGAAGTGCTCGTTCTTTACTATTCCAGGCACGGTGCGACGGCCGAGGTGGCCCGTCACGTCGTGCGCGGCATCGAGTCGGTGGCGGGCGTCACGGCCAGGTTGCGCACGGTACCGCCCGTTTCGCCGACCACCGCAGCCACCGACGCGGCCGTGCCGGAATCCGGGCCTCCCTATGCGACGCATGCCGACCTGGTCCAGTGCGACGGCCTGGCGCTCGGCAGCCCGACCCGCTTCGGCAACATGGCAGCGCCGCTCAAGCACTTCCTGGACGGAACCAGCTCGCTCTGGTTGAACGGCGCGCTCGACCGCAAACCCGCGGCGGTCTTCAGTTCGACGTCGTCGATGCACGGCGGGCAGGAATCGACCCTGCTCACGATGATGGTCCCGCTGCTGCACCACGGCATGTACCTCGTCGGCCTGCCCTTCACCGCGCCAGCGCTGAACCGGACGCGCACGGGTGGTTCGCCCTACGGCGCAACTCACCTCGCCGTGCATGGCGCATCCCCGCCGAAGCTGAGCGATGACGAGCGCGAACTAGCGCAGCTGCTCGGCAAGCGGCTGGCCGAGATCGCGGTCGCTGCACGAGCCGCCCGTCATGGTTGATACCAGTCGAGACGTCGCGACAGGCGCGGGTCACGCGCGGCTCATCGCGCTGACTCTCGTCCTGGTGCTGGCCGGCACTGCGCTGCTCGCGGCATTCGTCGGTGAGCGCAACCCGGTGTCGTTCTGGCTGCTGGTGCTGCTGCTCGTCGCGCCGCTCGTCGCCACGCTGCCGGGCCTGTTGCGCAGCAACCGGCGAACCTTCGCGTGGGCAACGCTGTGCGTGACGCCGCACTTCATCTATGCGTTGACCGAAGCGGTGGCGAACCCCGCGATCCGGCTGCTGGCCGCGGCCATGCTGGGACTCAGCCTGGGCCTGGTGGTGACGCTGGTGGCGTACCTGCGCCTTACGAGGACGGGCGGACGGTGAGGGCCAATTGCATGAGCGCCTGCCGCTGATTCGCGACCGGCAATTTCAACGGCTCAGACCCGCAGCGGATCATCAAGGTACTTGCGGCTTGTTGCGCCGCAAGATCTGCATCTCTGCATCGGCTGGAGACCCTCCGTCTGTTATCCGGCCACACGTTCGGCCTATAGTGTCACTGTCCGGTCGGCTGCGGAACCGCCGGTCGGACGAGAGAAAATCACAACAGAACAGGGGGAATGAACCATGAAGCGATTGCTGGCAGCAATGCTGCTGATCCTGCCCGTGACATCGATGGCGGACCATCTCGACGTCATCGAGGTCAAGTTGAAAGAGGGTTGTACGTTCTCGAGTTACCTCGCGATCGCCAAGGACTTCAACGAGTGGGGTAAGGCGAATGGCTACCACGCCGAGGTCTTGATGCCGTTGCAGCGGTCCACCCTTGACACGGTCTTCTGGGTCGGACGCAGCGCGAACGCCGCGGCCTTCGGCAAGGCGTGGGACACGTGGCGCGACGCGTTGGGGAATCCGGACTCCGTGCCGGCGAAGTTGTGGGCACGCTTGGCCGCGTGCAGTACCAACGTCAGCCGGACGGGATACGACACCTACTAGCGGGAGCGGAGGGCCGCGCGGAAGCCCTGCGATGCACGCCGCCGACTATCCCCTAACCCCTGTCCCCCAACCCCTTCTCGAGCGCGTTTCGCAGGAACGGCACCGTCAGCCTGCGCTGCGCCGCGAGCGAGGCTTCGTCGAGCTGATCGAGCACTGCAAACAGCGAATGCAGGTCGCGCGGCAGGCGGTGCACGAGGTACAGCGCCGCCTCCTCCGACAACTCGAGCCCGCGACTCGCTGCACGCAGGCGCAATGCCTCGCACTGCCCTTCCTCGTCGAGTTCGGTGAGTTGGTGCACGTCGGCGGCCAGCAGTCGTGAACGCAGGTCCGGCAGCGTGAAAGGCAGGCTCGCGGGCGGAGCATTGCTCGCTACGACGAGCCGGCCCGAGCCGTCCTGCAACAGCGTATGCAGGCGAAAGATCGCCGCGTTCCAGGCCGGATCCGTGGCGACGGCCTCGAGCCCGTCGAGACAGACGAGCCCCAGCGTGTCGCACCCCTCGAGCATTGCGCTGGATGGCGCCAGCGCCAGGTCGATGTAAGCCGCCGCTTCGTTACGCTCGCCCGCAGCCGCGCATGCAGCCTGCAGCAGATGCGTCTTGCCCGTGCCTGCACGGCCCCACAGCCAGACGACGGGTGGCGCCGCCGGCCGCGAACCCTGCAATGCGGCGCACGCCTGCGCATTGGAACCGGCGACGAAACTTGCGAAGCGCGCGGTGTCGCGCAGCCGCATGCGCAGGGGCAGTTGCTCCATCATTGCGGCAGGCAACCGTTCAGTGCCGCCGCGACGAGCGTTCGCGCGCGACGGCCTGCGCGCGGCGCGCATAGATCAGCGTGTAGTCGATGCCGCTCACGCAGGTCGAGAACAGGACGAACGCGCCGAGCGTGATCACCGCCCATTGCGGCGGCCACAGGTACGCCGCCGCGGCAACGACGGCGAGGCAGTAGACGATCTGCGCCAGCGTGTTGATCTTGCTCGCTATGGTCGGGTTGCCATTGACCGGACCGAACAACACTTTGTACGTCAGCGCGCCAAAGACGATCACGAGATCGCGCAACAGGACCAGTGCGGTCAGGGCCCAGGGCACGTCGCCGTTCACGCTCAGGCAGATGAACACCGCGAGCAGCAGCAGCTTGTCGGCGAGCGGGTCGAGGAACCTGCCGAGCTGGCTGGTCCAGCCGAAACGCTTGGCGAGGAAGCCGTCGAGCGCGTCGGTCGATGCGGCCAGGGCAAACAGCAGCATCACGTCGGCATAGCGTTCCTGCAGGATCCAGTGCGCGACGGGATACACCATCAGGATGCGCAGGACGCACAGCAGGTTAGGCAGGTGTCGCAGGTTCATGGTTGCCAGACGAAGTCCGGTGACTCCTGCCTGGCCGTTGCGGCTTCGGTGCGCGGAGCCGGCGCGAGTCGCCCGTCCAGCGCAAAGATTCGTCGCAACAACTCGAGATCGCCGCGGACGCCCAGGTCGAACAGCGCCGTGCTGCCGGACAGCTCGCGTAGCGACACGCTCCGCACGAGGCTCAGGCCGTCGAGATACGTGGTCAGGGCGGCATAGGAGCGCACGTCCTCCAGCCCACCGATACGGACCGTTGTCGTGCTCAGCCCGCGAGTGGAGCCTGGCGCGTAGCGCGCTGCCAGGGTGTCGGCCGCCAGTCCCAGGCCCGCCGCAGGTCCACCCTTACCTTTCGCGGACTGGCCGGCGTGCCCGAAGACCCACTCGTAACCTCCTGCCCCCGCCGTTCCCAGCAGCACGGCCCCGGTCACGCCTGCGCTGGTCGCACGGGCCCGTGCGGTGTCTGCGTCGACCGGTGCGGCCGGCCAGGTCACCGGCACGCCCCGCAACTGGGCCGCCCATTCGATTTCCCGGCGCTCCGGCGGCCGCTCCGCTGCGGTCACCGCGCGGGCGCCGCCTGCGATCGTGGGGACGAACAGGAACACGGTGGTCGTGGGCCGCTCCGACGGCCACAGCGGCAAGCCGGCCTGCTGCAGCAGTTGCTCCATGGCACGGCCATCGAAACCGACCTTGAGCATCCGGTCGGCGGTGGTCGAATACTGCTGGACATAGCGGGCTGGCGCCGCCGCCGCAGCGGCTATTGCCGCGACACTCCCGGCGTCCCTGCGGCCCGAAGCACGCACCGCCGCGATCCTGAGAGCCTCGCCGAAGGCGGCGGCCCGGTCGGCCTCGGCCGTGCCTTTCAGCGGCACCGCGGCCTGGTAGAGCGCCACGTCACCCCAGGCCAGGGGCGACGCCACCGACAACACGAAGAGCAGCCCGCGCGCGAACTTGCGCGCCGTTCCCTCGGTGACGACGTTAGTGCGTTGGGCAGTCATGTGATGGAGGAAGTCGGCGCCGTCGGCCGGTGTGTAAAATACCACAGCCTCGAGCCAGACCCCGGGGCGCCATTCCCCGGGAGCATCAGAAAAATGGCCGAGAGCCCGACCAGCAGCACCACCTATCGCGACGCCGGCGTCGACATCGAAGCGGGCGACGCGCTCGTGGACCGGATCAAGCCCGCCGTCAGGCGTTCGATGCGCCGCGAGGTGCTGGGCGGCATCGGCGGGTTCGGCGCGCTGGTCGAAGTGCCGCTGGACCGCTACAGGAAGCCCGTCATGGTCTCGGGCACCGATGGCGTGGGCACCAAGCTCCGGCTCGCGATCGAGACCGGCCGGCACGACACGATCGGCATCGACCTGGTCGCGATGTGCGTCAACGACGTGGTCGTGCAGGGCGCGGAGCCCCTGTTCTTCCTCGACTACTACGCGACCGGCAAGCTCGACGTGGACACGGCCGAGCGCGTGATCAAGGGCATCGTCGAAGGCTGCCTGCAGGCAGGGTGCGCCTTGGTAGGCGGCGAGACCGCCGAAATGCCGGGCATGTACCAGGGCGAGGACTACGATCTCGCGGGATTCTGCGTCGGTCTCGTCGAGAAGGACCAGATCATCGACGGCACCCGGACGCGCGCCGGCGACGCGATCATAGGCCTCGCCTCCTCGGGCGCGCACTCGAACGGTTATTCGTTGATCCGGCGGCTGCTTGCGCTGAGCGGCGCCAATCCGGCGACGCAACTCGACGGCAGGCCGCTGTACGACCTGCTGCTCGAACCCACGCGCATCTACGTGAAGTCGGTGCTGCAGCTGCTGCAGCAGTCGGTGCCGGTGCACAGCATCGCGCACATCACCGGCGGCGGCCCGACCGGCAATATTCCGCGCGTGATGCCACCCGGGCTCGAGGCCGTGATCGATGCCAGGCTGTGGCCGCGACCCGTCGTCTTCGACTGGCTGCAGCGCGTCGGCAACGTCGCGCGCGACGAGATGTATCGCACCTTCAATTGCGGGCTGGGCATGACGATCTGCGTGCCCGCGGGCGAAGCCGAGCGCGCGCTCGGCATCCTGCGCGCCTGTGGCGAAACGGCAGCCGTGATCGGCGAGGTCCGTTCCGGCGGCCACGAGGTCGTCATCGTCGAATGACGGCCCCAACCCCGCCGCTGCGCGTCGTCGTGCTGGTGTCGGGGCGCGGCAGCAACCTCAAGGCCATCGCTGCACGCGCCGATGCGGGCGAACTGCCCGTGCGCATCGAGGCCGTCGTCAGCGACCGTGCGGACGCCGGCGCGCTCGAATGGGCCCGTGAACGGGGCATCACCACGTCCGTGCTCTCGCCGCGCGACTTCGCCGATCGCGAGGCTTACGGCCGCGCCCTCGGCGACATCGTGGAATCGCATGCGCCGCAGCTGGTGGTGCTCGCCGGCTTCATGCGCATCCTGAGCGACGAGTTCGTGCTGCGTTTCGCGGGCCGCATGCTCAACATCCACCCTTCCCTGCTGCCGAAATATCCCGGCCTGCACACGCACCGCCGCGCGCTCGAGGCCCGCGATCGCGAGCACGGGGCCAGCGTGCATTTCGTCACTCCCGAACTCGACGGCGGCCCGGTGGTCTTACAGGCCAGGGTCCCGGTATTGCCGGGTGACGACGCGGAGTCGCTCGCCGCGCGCGTCCTGCACGAAGAGCACGTGATCTACCCGCGCTGCATCGGCTGGTTTGCGGCGGGTCGCCTCGCCTTCCGCGACGGGGCGGCCTGGCTCGACGGCGCCAGGCTGGAGGCACCGGTGGTGCATGGCAACGACACGAAGGAAGGTGAGTGATGAGGCAGGTTTCGAATTGGTGCGTCCGGGTTGCCGTGGTGGCCGGAGCGTGGTTGTCCGCCGCGCCAGGCGCCGCCCTGGGCGATCCTGCGACTGCCCTGTCCAGCCTCCAGCCGTACGCCGCCCGCTACCAGGTCAGCTACCGCGGCCTGAATGGCGGCGAGATCGAATCGAACTTCAAGCGCGGCACTGCGCCCGGTCAATGGCAGTACGAAACACGCGTGTTCCCGACCCTGCTCGCCCGTATCGCGATCAGTTCGCAGGCGCACGAACTGAGCGTGATCCAGGCGAACGCGGCAGGAATTCGCCCACTGTCATTCAACTTCGACGACGGTTCGGCCAGCGCTGCCAAGGACGTCCGGCTGGTCTACGACTGGAATGAGCTGACGGTGACCGGCAGCGTCGAGGGCAAGCCGGTAGCGCTGGCGATCACGCCCGGGACGCACGATACGTCGTCCGTGCAGGCCGCAATGATCCTCGAACTGCTGGCCGGCCGGAAGCCGCAGGGCTTCAAGATCATCACCGGCGGCAAGCTGCGCGAATACCGTTACTGGCCGGAAGGCACCCAGCAGGTCATGACGCCGTACGGGCAGGTCGAAGCCGAGGTCTGGGCGAGTCAGCGCACCGGTTCGAACCGCGTCACGAAGACGTGGCACGCGGCGTCGCTGGGCTATGTGCCGGTGCAGGCGATCCAGTACCGGAAAGGCAACCCCGAAGTGCAGATGAAACTGGTGAAGCTCAAAAGGGGATAGGGGTTAGGGGATGGGGGATAGTCGGAAGCGCACTGCGTGCGAAGAAAGTCTCTTGCGCGAACGCGCTGCCGACTATCCCCCATCCCCTAACCCCTATCCCCTGACTGACGCGCCCAAAGCTACGCTTTGGGCAGCGTCACGCCGCGCTGCCCCTGGTACTTGCCGCCGCGATCCTTGTACGAGGTCTCGCACACTTCGTCCGACTCGAAGAACAGCATCTGCGCCACGCCCTCGTTGGCGTAGATCTTCGCGGGCAGCGTCGTCGTGTTCGAGAATTCGAGCGTCACGTGCCCTTCCCACTCGGGCTCGAGCGGCGTGACGTTGACGATGATCCCGCAGCGCGCGTACGTCGACTTGCCGAGGCACACGGTCAGCACGCTGCGCGGGATGCGGAAATACTCGACGGTGCGCGCCAGCGCGAACGAGTTCGGCGGGATGATGCAGACCGGGCCGTCGAAATCGACGAACGAACCGTGGTCGAAGTCTTTCGGGTCCACGATCGTCGAGTTGATGTTGGTGAAGATCTTGAATTCGGCCGCGCAGCGCACGTCGTAGCCGTAGCTCGAGGTGCCGTAGGAAACGATGCGCTGGCCGTCGACGATGCGGACCTGGCCGGGCTCGAAGGGCTCGATCATGCCGTGGCTCGCGGCCATGCGGCGGATCCAGCGGTCTGACTTGATGCTCACGATCAGGTGTCCTCGACGGTGATCCTTGGAAAACCCGTCGCGCCGAGCGCGGCGACGGAAAGCCTGGCCGCCGTGCGGCGGGCGGTGTCCAGGTAGGCGGCGCCAATGCGTCCACCCGGATCGGCAACCACCGTGGGACGGCCACCGTCCGTCTCTTCGCGGATGCGGATGTCGAGCGGCAACTGGCCGAGCAGGCTGACGCCATACTGCTCGGCCATGCGCGCACCGCCGCCGCTGCCGAAGATCGGCTCTTCGTGGCCGCAGCTCGAACACACGTGCGTGCTCATGTTCTCGACGATCCCGAGCACCGGCACGTTGACCTTCTGGAACATCCGCAGGCCCTTGCGGGCGTCGAGCAACGCGATGTCCTGCGGCGTGGTCACCACGACTGCACCGCTCACGGGGACGCGCTGGGAAAGCGTCAGCTGGATGTCCCCGGTGCCCGGGGGCATGTCGACGATGAGGTAGTCGAGTTCGCCCCAGTCGGTATCGTTGAGCAACTGCTGCAGGGCCTGCGTCACCATCGGACCGCGCCAGACCATCGGCTGCTCTTCCTCGATCAGGAAGCCGATCGACATGACCTTCACGCCGTGCGCCTCGAGCGGCTGCATGCGCCTGCCGTCATGGCTGACCGGTCTTTCGCCCTGCAGGCCCATCATGCGGGGCTGGCTGGGCCCGTAGATGTCGGCGTCGAGCAGACCGACGCGGGCTCCGTCGATCGCCAGGGCCAGCGCCAGGTTGACCGCGGTCGTGGACTTGCCGACCCCGCCCTTGCCCGAGGCCACCGCAATCACGTTGCGGATGCCGGGCAGCGGCTGCAGCTGGCCCTGGGCGACGTGGGGCGCGACCTGCCAGCCGACGGTCACCGTCGCGTCCGCGAGTCCGGGAGCCTGCCGCAGGAGCGCCTGGA
>Ga0224500_10000348_pt1 | contig 32547 bp, 26 predicted proteins | sample SF_Oct11_sed_USG_FD_168126 | JGI IMG/M metagenome (GOLD analysis project Ga0224500, IMG submission 168126) | Sediment microbial communities from San Francisco Bay, California, United States - SF_Oct11_sed_USGS_4_1 | ecosystem: Environmental > Aquatic > Marine > Sediment | place: USA: California... | reverse complement strand
CTTGCTGTCTGTCCGTTTTGATTCATGCCTGAAAGCATTTGATCTTTACAAATCAAGTTCTTCCACGATTGGCCGTATGGGATATAATCAGACACTTTCGCTTCAGGAAATAGTGGACTTCAAAAAGGATGGTACGTCGGTTGCCGACTTTTACAAAGATGATTTGCAGATTTGGGACTACAAGAAATTCACAGCTAAGGCGAAGCAAACCATTGAAGGCGAGATTTTTCCAATGCGGGAACAATTGGTCTCTTATGACATAGAAATTAATAAACTGCGTGAGAAACTTAACCATGACTCCGTTTCAGTCAAGACTGACCTTGCTGCTTTGATTGATCGCCAGTTATTGGAGAAACTGAGAAAGTATGATGCGGAGCCGTTGCCCGTCGCAGTTTTTGCCCTCAAGATTTCGGATCTGGAGTATCGTTCTACGGTTTTTGAAAACAGACGTCACGCTGATTCAGCAGACGTTCATCTTCAGCTTAGCTTGTTGCGTAAGGAGTTTATGTACTTGAATACTTTGGATAGCATAACAACAAAACTTTCCGGTGATTATTTCGATAGCAATGCAGCAAACTATGAGTACTTCGTTAAGAACACCTATGATACAATCACCTTGTTAAAAAGTTATATTGTAGGCCTTAAAGATTACGCCCAAAGTGAGAAAAAAATAAAGGAGGAGGAACTTGCCAGGCGTATGGAATCGCTGCGCTGGCTTATTAATGGCGCTGACTCCATACCTTTATTTCAGGGAGGTTCAGACTCCCGATACAAGGCCTTAGTCGTCGTCGATGAGAAATATACCGTAGGGCTTCATTACACAGATTCACTGGACCCGGCTGGATACCTATTTAACATCAACTCTTCGAGGGTTCCTACAGTTAAGGTTTCCTTTCCCGTAGAAAAGCAATATTTCGAACTCTCCAGTTTAGACGATTCAAAAGCGATTTCCTATTCTGACGCCGCAGGTCAGATTTACTTCATTTTGATTTTCTCTGAACACAAAGATGATGAGAGCAAGGTTGGTGCAACGTTGGCAAAGATTTATAGGTCTGACGGATTGTCGTGGAGCATGAACTATAAACTTGATTTTGTTCCGCGGAAAATCTTGTTTGATTCTGCATCCGGAGAACTCGCTATACACGGAGATGACAACCAACTCAGCACAATGGACAAAAATGGGAAGCTGATAAATTAAATCAGACGCCAACAAGCCTTTTCCAGTCACTGAATCGCATCGAGATCCTGTTTTTAATTTTTTGATAGTTCTCCCAGCTATCCGTTACGTGATAAATAGAGGGAAGCGTTTTCACGAGAATTTCATCATAGTCATTGCGGTACAAACCGCCACCATAATAGTAGTATGTGAACATATTACCATGGCGACTAAATAGTTCATAACCAAGGTATCCATCCCAGATCTCACTGAGAATTGTACAAGAAATTTCCCGGCGCTTAAATCGAAAAATCTGGTTTGAAGCTTCCTCTTCAAAATACTCAGAATACAAACCGGTTTCTATGATCCACCCCAGGTAAATGCCGATGTGTACGTATGCCTGTTCAATAGGCAATGAATCAGGAAAGTTCCCAAGAAAGTGGGTCTTCGCGTTATCGTATATGGTTTTTTGGATATCCGCCTTTTTTTCCATACAACAATGTTAAACCTGATTGTCAACCTAAACAAACCAAATATCGCTTTTATCGGTCAATGAAAGAAAAGGTAGCCCACTAAAATTCCGGCAATAACACCGGCGACATCTGCAATTAATCCGCCAGTCAGCGCATATCTGGTTTTCTTAATATTCACAGAACCAAAATAAAGCGCAACGATAAAAAAAGTCGTTTCGGCGCAGCCGCGAAATATTGCTGCAAGATTTGCGACGAATGAGTCGGGACCACCTGGTGTACTTTTTGAAATGTCGATCATCATGCCTCTTGCTGCCTGCCCGCTGAGTGGTTTAAGAAAGGCTACCGGCAGCGCTTCAACGAAGTCCGTATTGATAGCTGCCTGGCTTAACATCCATTGGATACCTGTTTTAATGTAGGGCAGAGTTCCCGACGTGCGGAAAAGACCAATACCTACCAATATGGCAATTAAGAAAGGTATAATCTTAATAGAAATGGCAAAGCCTTCTTTAGCGCCCTCTATGAAAGTCTCAAATAGATGAATTTTCTTAATAAGCCCCAAAACAAAAAAGAAGATAATGATCGACAGAATGCTCACGCTGGTAAACAATGTTGATTGCACTTGGAGTGCTTGCGGAGACAACGATGCAAAATACCAAATACCAAGTCCTACAAAACTCGTCATGCCAACGAGGTATAAAATAACGACAGGATCCAACAAATTTATTTTTTGCCTAATACTCACGTAGGTCAGTCCAACAACCGTGGAGCAAAATGTTGCAATGAGGGTAGGGAGGAATATGCTGGTAGGGTGGAGTGCACCCATTGTGGCACGATCTGCGATGACCGATAGGGGGATAATGGTTAGTCCGGAAGCATTCAATACCAGAAACATAATCTGTGCATTGGATGCAGTGTCTTTGTTTGGGTTAATATCTTGCAGTTCCTTCATTGCTTTTAAACCCAGCGGTGTAGCAGCGTTATCCAGGCCCAGGATGTTGGCGCTGAAGTTCATTATGATTGATCCGGTGGCAGGATGATTTTTGGGTATCTCCGGAAATAACCTGGAGAAAAATGGACCAACTAATTTGGATAATATGGGAACGATTCCTCCTTTTTCTCCAATCTTCATTAGCCCAAGCCAAAGCGACATTACACCGGTGAGTGCAATGGAGATTTCAAATCCCGTTTTGGCCATATCAAAAGTAGACTGAAGCATTTGCGGAAAGACTTCGGTATCCTGAAAGACTATCAGTTTCACTAGTGCGACAACAAAAGCAATCAGGAAAAAAGAAACCCAGATGTAGTTTAAAATCATGCCAATCAATTAACAAGCAACAATGTACAATGATCAGGGCGTGTTTACCAAATTCAAAATATGGCATGCTACAAGGCCTGCTGTTTCAGTCCTTAATCGAATGGAGCCAAGACTTACCCGTTGAAAATTATACGCTGAGGCCATCTGCAATTCATTCTTTGAAAAGTCTCCTTCAGGCCCGATGAGCACCATGTATTTTGAATTTGCGGCTGCAATATCTTTCAGGTGATCCGGATTATTAGGGTCTACACAAGCGATAAACTTCGCCGACGCCGACGTGTCATGCATGATTTCTGAAAATGCAACAGGACCGGAAATAGATGGCAGTGTTGATCTCAACGACTGCTTCATTGCACTGATGGCTATTTTTTGCAACCGTTCGAATTTCAGATGGGTTCGTTCTGAGTGCTCACAATTGATGAGTGTTATTTCATCAACGCCAAGCTCTACTGCTTTTTCAACAAACCACTCAAGACGATCTGCGTTTTTCGTGGGTGCGATGCCTATATGAATGTGGTAATTCCGAAGTGGTTCCTGCACAGTTTCCTGGATGACAAAAAGGCACTGGGTTGCATCCGCTTTTGTGATCAGCGCGTTGTATAGAAATCCTTTCCCATCGGTGATTTGAATCCTGTCGCCTACTTTCATGCGCAATACCTTGGTACTGTGTCTGGATTCTTCAGGTTCGAGGTAATGAACGCCCTCCTGTATGCGTGGTTGGTAGAATAGATTCACGCTATTACGCGTATTGTTGATGGAGTTTATCAACCAAGGTCACATATTCGCGCATAGCCTCCTCTTTGGGCATTCCTTTTAGTGCCTCCCAGGCTTCAAACTTAGCAATTGCCTTAAAATCAAATCCACCTGGTCTTTCGCCGCTGACATCTCCGGCCGTGGCTTGTTTGTATAGTGCATAAAGCTGCAGGAGTTCTTCATTGCTGGGGCGGCTGGTAAATTGCTTTGATCGTTGTACAGCGCCATCAAATTGTCGTACATCCATTGCTGAAGTTGTTATTAAGCGGCAATCAAATCTCCAAACCAGAAGGAATATAGGTGCAAGCGCGAAATGATTAAGTAATCGCTTTACCCTTTATCAGTTTTATCAACGACTTCCAATTGCTTTGTATGGTCTGAGGGTGGCGCCAGTATAAATTTGCCTTGGTCTGCCGATTGGCTCTTTATTTTCACGCATTTCCATCCATTGCGCAATCCAGCCAGGAAGCCTGCCCATGGCAAACATTACGGTAAACATTTCAACGGGAATGCCAAGCGCACGGTAGATGATGCCTGAATAAAAATCGACGTTGGGATACAGCTTTCTTTCTACAAAATATGGATCTTTCAATGCTGCTTCTTCTAGTTTTAGGGCAATTTCAAGCACCGGGTCATTAACACCAAGTTTTTTCAACACATCGTCGGCAGCTTTCTTGATGATCTTTGCGCGCGGATCAAAGTTTTTGTAAACACGGTGCCCAAAACCCATCAGGCGGAACCCGCTATTCTTATCCTTCGCTTTGTTGATCCATTTCTCAGTATCCCCTCCGTCGTTCTTGATATTTTCCAGCATGACGATAACTTCCTGATTGGCGCCACCGTGAAGCGGACCCCAAAGCGCATTTACACCGGCTGAAATAGAGGAATATATACTTGCTTTCGATGATCCGACAATTCTCACAGTCGACGTCGAGCAGTTTTGTTCATGATCAGCATGAAGGATAAGAAGTTTATCCAGGGCTTCCGTGATAACCGGATCCACTTCATAATCCTGGCCCGGGAGGGCAAAGGTCATTTTCAGGAACCGTGCTGTGAATTCCAGCTTGTTATCTGGATAGTTTACCGGATGACCTGCTGCATTTTTATAAGCCCACGCCGCAAATGTCGGCATTTTTGCCAATGAGCGTATGATGCTCAGGTATACTGCATTATTCGCACGATTTGGATCAAGCGATTCAGGATAGAAGGCTGTCTGAGAGCAGAACAAGGATGCTAGTACACCCATGGGATGAGCTGTTGACGGGAATCCATCCAGCATCTTCTTAATATCCTCATGAACTAGCGTATGTGTTCTGATGTCATCGCTGAACTTAATATACTGCTCTTGCGTAGGAAGCTCACCAAAAATAAGGAGGTAAGCAACTTCGATGAAGTTAGACTTTTCTGCCAGGTCTTCAATCGAATACCCGCGGTATCGCAGTATACCTTTATCACCATCCAGGAAAGTTATAGCACTTTTCGTAGAGCCAGTGTTCTTGAAGCCAAGATCCAGCGTGACGGCCCCCGTCTTTTCCATAAGTTGGCTAATATCAACAGCGACCTCATTTTCGCTCCCAACAACAAGCGGAAATACATAGGACTTACCATCGATAATCAGTTCAGCAGTTTTAGACATGTTCGGATAAATTTAGCATAGGTTTTAAATATACGGGGTTATGCGATGATTAGAAAAGAATGAGATAAATAATGTGCTAATGTTAATTATTACCCAGTATCAGTGGCATTCCATCTCCACCAGAGCCAATTACGATTACCTTGGCATTAGGTGATTTAGACAACTCCAGCGTTGCCTCTATCCCCCTCATTTTCAATAGATTATTTGTTAAGCTATTGTTAATGATGTTGTTCGCACGAGACTCGCCTTCAGCAGCAATTCGTTTTCTTTCCGCTTCGCTTTTTTCTTTGTCTAACCGAAATTGATAGGCAAGCGCCTCTTGTTCCTGTTGGAGTTTGTTTTCAATCGCCCCTTTTATTTGCTCAGGAAGCAAAATTGACCGTATCAGCACAGCGGGTGAGTTGACATAATTTTTTTGAAGGACCGTTTCAGTTTCGGTGCGTATAGCGGTTTCTACTTCAGCCCTTTTGGTGGAGTAAATCTCTTCCGCAGTATAGCGGCCCATAACCTGCCGGACTGTTGAACGAACCTCTGGAATGACCAGTACGTTAACGTAATTCCGCGTGAACTTCTCATGGATGTACCCGATTTTTTCAGGAATTGGGTAGTAACGGATGGTGATGTCTACGTGTATTGAAAGACCACTCTTGTCCAGCACGTCCATGTTTTCCTCCGATGAAGTTTCATTAACGGCATAGATATAAAGGTCATTCCATGGCGCCTTGAAATGAAATCCTTGGGGGATTATGTTATCCTTATCAAGGCCTTTTCCGAATTTATAGAATATAATGGCCCGTTCTGTAGGGCCCACGGTATAAAAGATGCTGGACGAAATGCCCATAATTACGAAAAGGGCTATGATACCCAATATGATGTAGGGTAGAAATCTTCGATTATTCATAAAGCATGAGGGTTTTAGGGTGAAGTGTTATTTATTATGCTGGATTCAGATGTGGCGTGTTGAATCACATGTCAAGGATCAAAACTACAATAATTTATGCCATACTGCCCGATTCTGAAGCGCTTAAGTTTCAGTTTCAGGAGTTTGCCAATTCCTCGTGCCCAGGATCATGCTGATTCTACCTTGTGGAGAACCTGACAGTGAATCAGTTTAGCATTGTATTCAAGCTATTACCAGATGAATGCTCATTGCCGTGTCTTGGCTGTAAATTATGACCCACAATGATGTTGGGCCAAATACGATTCCCAGGCTGATTTTCTGCATGCAGGAAGGCCGTAGTGATATCTATTGATCGCAAGGATACGGGTATAGGGGTACAGGGGTATACTTTTTCATAAGGCGATGAAAAACGCCTGATTGAATTGCAAAATCACGAGCCTTTCGGCCTTCTGTAATAATACTTTCTCTTGGCATTATAAAGCTTATTATGCCAGGACATGAACATCATCTTAGGTATATAATATTGCAGTGTAATGTTGGTAATGAAATAACCGTCATTTTTCGCGGGGTTTCCGCGCTTGCCTATGGTCTGAGGATTCTTGGGTTGTGTGCCTATTTCAACGCGCCTGTCAGACAAAGCCCTGGAAAGATCACTCTTTAACAGCGAGGGATCCGGGTACCTGGTGACACTGGCATCGTCCAGATAATCGGTAAATGTAATCCTGTAACCAGCTTCAACCAATATATTGAAAAAGGGATCTAGTTTTATGCGCGCGCCAAGACCAAAGGGTATAACAGCCTGTATGCGACTGTATTTCTTGTTTTCTGTCTGCAGTGGCTGGAGGGCATACCATTTGCCCTGATACTGTGCCTTAGGATTAAAGTAAAGCATGCCAATCCCCGCAAAAGCATGAAAGTTTAACTTTGAACGCTGATAGAATCTTAAGCCCATAGGGGTTAGATTAACTGCCCCCAGCACGCTTAATTCGATATTATTGGACCTGAACGAAAGATTTCTTTCCTGGCGGTCATCGTCGGCTTTCTTATCATCTCCGGAAAGCTGGAACCAGGTTAGCTCGGATCTGATACTTATGCGATTCGTTATATAGTACTCAGCTCCGGCTGCGACGTTTGGCTTTAGAATTCCAAACTCCCCCGGGTTGACCATTTCCCCATAGTAATTAGCAGTTCCTGAACCAAGACTCACCAAGAAATTTCTATCCTGCCGAAGGGCATAGAAACTTTGAGAATTCCCGATCATCGGAAATCCGGTAATAATGCCCAAAACAACGATTGCTAACGTTTTCATGCGTTTCTTCATAGGCTTAAGTTGTCTAAATATAGAAAATTTAGACTATTCTTGAAAAAAGGATCAAGCCAGACCCTCCTTATTATCCACCGCTGAGCAAGATTAGCGCAATGCATTCAGCGACAATTTTACCGTTGCTTACCATTGGGACTGTTTCTGGCCAAGCTTTTCTTGATAATTGTTGATAAGAATGGTGTTACATCTTGTGATAGGAGATCATTGGAAAGCCAGGCGTTTAACAGTCGTTCTGTGGTATCTTCTAGCAGCTAAGTAAGGACAAGAGACTTTTGCTGAATTCCAGTAAGTTGCAGGATTTGAGCTGGTTGATGAGCCGAAGCGAATAGAAATCAGCGGCCCTTCGGCCTTCTGTAGTACCACTTTCTTTTGGTATTGTAAAGCTTGTTGCGCCTGTTAAAAAAGAACGTCTCAGGGAGGTAATATTGAAGTGTAATGTTGGTGATCAGATAACCGTCGTTCTTTCCTGGGTTCCCCCTTTTACCCACAAGCGTGGGTTTGCTGGGCTGTGTGCCTATTTCAACTCGCCGGTCTGATAAGGCCCTGGCAAGGTCACTTTTTAACAAGGCACCATCTGGGTATCTTGTGCTGCTCGCATCATCCAGATAATCGGTGAAAGTTATCCGATAACCAGCTTCAATCAATATGTTATAAAAGGGATTTACTTTTATGCGAGCCCCAAGACCTATGGGTATTACGGCCTGTATTCGACTATACTTCCTGTTTTCGGTCTGCAGTGGTTGAAGGGCATGCCACTTGCCCTGATATTCAGCCTTGGGATTGAAGTACAATGCACCAATTCCAGCAAAGGCATGAAGGTTCAATAGTGAACGTTGGTAGAAGCGCATGCCCATGGGAGTTAGATTAATAGCCCCCAGCACACTTAATTCGATATTGTTCGACCTAAAGGAAAGGTTCCTTTCCTGTCGGTCATCATCAGCTTTCGCATCATCTCCGGAAAGTTGAAACCAAGTTAGTTCTGATCTTACACTTATGCGATTCGTTAAATAATACTCGGCTCCTGCTGCAATGTTTGGTTTAAGAATTCCAGACTCTCCGGGGTTCACCATTTCCCCGTAATAATTTGCAGTTCCTGTACCCAGGCTTACCAGGAAATTCCGATCCCTTTGGAATGCATAGAAACTTTGGGAATTCCCGATCAGGGGAATTCCCATATTAAAGACAAGAGCAAGGATTATTAATCTTTTAACGCGTTTCTTGGAATGCATACGTTGACTTATATTACAGAAAACCATGACTTGGCCAAAAAATATTCGGTCAAGCCAAAACTTCCTTCACCTTTTGTGCTGCGTCTTTCAGTACAATTGCCGAGAATACCTGCAGACCGGATTGTTCAATAATCTTAGCCCCCTCTTCAGCATTTGTTCCTTGCAATCGCACAATAATCGGAACGTGAATATCACCAATCTTTTTATAGGCCTCAACAACTCCGTTAGCGACGCGGTCGCATCGAACAATTCCGCCAAAGATGTTAATAAGAATCGCTTTTACGTTAGGGTCCTTTAGGATAATCCTGAAGCCGGCTTCAACTGTTTCCGCATTTGCCCCACCGCCAACGTCGAGGAAATTGGCAGGCTCACCGCCAGATAGCTTAATAATATCCATCGTTGCCATTGCAAGGCCGGCACCATTTACCATGCATCCAACGTTGCCGTCCAGTTTTACATAGTTGAGGCCTGCTTTGCCAGCTTCAACCTCAAGGGGATCTTCTTCGGTGATGTCTCTGAGTTCTGCCAGATCTTTGTGTCTGAAAAGGGCATTATCATCCAGATTAACCTTCGCATCAACGGCTAATATTCTATTGTCGGATGTTTTGAGCAACGGGTTGATTTCAAACATAGAGGCATCTAGTCCAAGGTAAGCGTTATACAATGAATGTATAAATCTTACGCCTTCTTTGAAAGCATTTCCTTCCCATCCCAGTGCAAAAGCAAGCTTACGCGCCTGAAAAGGTTGTAGTCCAATGGCTGGATCAATCCACTCTTTTATAATTTTTTCAGGATTTGTCTCGGCTACCTCTTCAATGTTCATCCCACCTTCAACGGAAGCCATTATCACCGGACATGCTTTTGAACGATCCAGCAAGATGCTCATATAATACTCTTTGGGCTCGTTTTCTCCCGGATAGTATACATCCTCGGCAATCAATACTTTATTTACTTTTTTTCCCTCAGGTCCGGTTTGATGTGTTATCAATGTTCCCCCCAGAATAGCTTTTACTTTCTCTGGCACTTCTGTTATACTTTTTGCGAGTACCACGCCGTTAGACCCGGTTTCCTTCACTTTACCCTTGCCTCTACCACCGGCATGAATCTGAGATTTGATCACAAACCATTTTGTCCCGGTTTCTGCCTGCAATTCCTTGGCTGCACTAATGGCGCTGTCGGGCGTATCGGCCACGATTCCGCGTTGAATGGATACTCCGTATTTTTTGAGAATCTCTTTGCCCTGATATTCGTGGATGTTCATGAATTTTTTCTTTGGGGCGAAACTACTTTATTTACAGCTTTATTTCAAGGAATCAGATCAATTCAACAATGCTTCGCGCCACAAATCTAGAAAAGTCATACGGAGAGTTGCCCGTTTTAAAGGGAATTGATCTGGAGATTAACAAGGGCGAGGTGGTGGCCATAGTAGGTGCTTCAGGTGCGGGAAAGAGCACCTTACTCCACATCTTGGGGACCCTCGATATGCCAGATAGAGGTAAAGTTTTTATTCAGGATATTGATGTCTTTGGCCAATCGGCCAAAAATCTCGCCGCCTTTCGGAATAAATCCATTGGTTTTGTTTTTCAGTTCCACAACCTGCTTCCGGAATTTTCTGCCCTTGAGAATGTGATGATCCCGGGATTGATTGGTCGGAGGGATGATAAGGCGGTTAAACAGCGTGCAACGGAACTTCTGGAAATGCTTGGCCTGTTTGATAGAATTACGCATAAGCCCGCTGAGCTTTCAGGCGGAGAGCAGCAGCGCGTTGCAGTAGCGCGGGCGATGATTAATTCTCCGCAGTTAATTCTAGCCGATGAGCCCAGTGGGAATTTAGATTCTAAGAATGCGGTCGACTTGCACAACTTGTTTTTTCAATTGAGAAAAGAGTTGGGGCAAACGTTCATTATCGTAACGCATAATGCCGAACTAGCTGGAATGTCTGACAGAAAGATAGAGCTTAAGGATGGCAGAATAAAAAAGACGACTGCATAGAAAGGCTTAATGTGTCACAATCTCCAGGGAAGGTTCATCAATTGAAATCAAGCCATTCTCATTCATTTCCAAAAGTTTGACGCTCTTCAGTTCATTGACAAGCATCGGGTCAAACTTTGCGGCTACCCGTATGTAGTTTTCGGTGAAACCATGCATCAAACCATTTTCAATATCATTTTCAAAAAGGACAGTATAGACTTTTCCCAGGTTTTCATGGTAAAACTTTCTCCGTTTTTTGTCCGAAAGATTGTGGAGCATTTTTGATCGCTCAGCGCGTTTCTTTTTGGAGACAGTACCTTCCATTAATGCAGCGGGCGTGTTTTCTCTTTCGGAGTATGTAAATACATGCAGGTATGCTATATCAAGTTCATTTAAGAACTGATATGTTTCCAAAAAGTCCTCATCAGATTCGCCTGGAAATCCTACAATAATATCTACGCCTATGCAACAATGTGGCATCATTGATTTTATCACATCCACGCGTGCTGCATATAACTCCCGGAGGTAACGCCGTTTCATCAGTCGCAAGATTTTGTTTGACCCGGATTGAAGGGGGATATGAAAATGGGGTACAAATCTTTTTGATGTTGTAACAAACGAAATGATTTCATCCGTCAAAAGGTTTGGTTCAATAGATGAAATTCTGAAGCGATCAATTCCATTAACTTCGTCCAAAGCTTTGATTAAATCAATAAAGCGTTCTTCACGTTTGCCATCACGCATGCCGAAATCTCCGGTATTTACGCCGGTCAACACAATTTCCCTGACTTCTGTTCGTGCCAGTTCTTCAGCCGTCTTCACAACCTTAGAAATACTGTCGCTTCGACTATTGCCGCGAGCTAATGGGATTGTACAAAACGTGCAGGCGTAATCGCAGCCATCCTGGACTTTTAGAAATGTGCGCGTTCGATCGTACAGCGAATAGGCAGTGTTAAAACGATTGGCTGTTTCAATAGGCGATGCAAATACTTGTGTGTGAGGTTTACGCACAAATCCATCCAGTAACTCTACAAGCCTGAATTTCTCAGCTGCGCCCAGCACTGCGTCAACGCCTGGTATTTCTGCAATTTCCGCAGGCTTTAGTTGGGCATAACACCCAACGATAGCAATATATGCTTCCGGAGAAATTCCCCGGGCCTCTCTAACAATTTTGTGACACTTTTTGTCAGCGTTTTCAGTCACTGAACACGTGTTGATAATGAAAATATCGGGCGTATCAGTAAAGTCAACTTTTTTATAGCCTTTTTTCTCAAGCATTCGGGAGATCGTTGAGGTCTCAGAATAATTGAGTTTGCATCCAAGTGTATAGAAAGCGACTTTTCTCATAAAGCAGAACGCAAATGTAAGAAGGATTTTATGGTTTTAAAGGAAGTCAGTATTTGCCTGCATGAACGAAATACTACAATAGTCTTCGATGATAATTGACTTGCCCCAAGTGATATGATAAATGGGAGGCCAGGTGAATCAAAAAGAACGTTGTTGTCATGGCATATCCAAAGACCTGTAACGGATATTCTTTCTCCAGCGTCAGGACGTCAAGTTTGTTTAAGGTTGCTTTAACGTCTTCTTTTGTTGCCTGAATTTCTGCGCGCAAATCCTTCTTGAGAACGCCCCGTGCAGAGAACTCATAGTCACGGTTTCGTTCATAGTTCGTATGCCCCAAAACTGTGCCGACAAAGTATCGAAGCCCCCCGCAAACATGGAGACTCAGATTCCCTCCGGAATTCTTTATTGCGCCAGCAACTATCCACAATGATTCCTCCGATTGATAAAGTTTTATCTCTTCCTCAAGCTTTGTTAAGTCCCGCTCGAAGATCGCGGCGAGTGATTGGGTCAGATCGTTCATGCCTTGTGGAGTTATACTGAAAGTAGATATTGTTCTATGCCTTTTATTCGCTTATCCAGTTCATCACCTGCGCTCGTGAATGCTTCTTTCGATGCAAGTTTTGCATGAACGCTGATGTAGAATTTTATTTTGGGTTCCGTACCCGATGGACGTACTGATACTTTGCTGCCATCCTCAAGATAGAATTGCAGAACATCCGATGATGGAAAGTCAAGTGTTGATTCCTTTCCATTCAGAAGATTTCTTTCTTTCTGCACTTTATAGTCCAACAAGCGCGTAACACGAATTCCGGTAATTTCTGCAGGAGGATTATTCCTGAATTTCTCCATCATCGCCTTAATTTCCTGCTCCCCCTGCTGACCTTTTTTCGTTATGTTAAGCAGGTACTCCTTGTAATAACCAAATTCCACATACATGTCAATCAACCAATCGTACATAGACTTACCTTCATCCGTAGCACTTGCCGCCATGGCCGCAAAAAACGCACAGGCAGAGACGGCATCTTTATCACGCACAAAATCGCCCACCATGTAACCATAGCTTTCTTCTCCGGCTGCGATGAATTGTTTCTGGCCATCCAATTCTCCTATCAGCGCAGCGATGTATTTGAAGCCAGTAAGTGTGTTGTAGCAGCCAACCCCAAGCTTAGCTGCCATGGTGTCCACCAACTCGGAAGTCACGATCGTTTTTGCGATATAGGTGTTTTCCTTGTCTTTCAGATTTTTTAAAATGAAATACATCATGAGGCAGAATGCCTGGTTGCCATTGAGCAAGATAAACTCTCCATCTGCCTTTCGCACGCCGATGCCTACCCGATCCGCATCAGGGTCTGTTGCCATAATCAAAGCTGCACCGACTTCTTTTCCCTTTTTTATTGCCAGTTCCATCGCTGATTTCTCTTCCGGATTGGGTGACTTGACAGTTGGAAAATTCCCATCTGGCGTGTTCTGTTCTTCAACGATTTGAATGTTCGTAAATCCGATCTGTTTAAGGCACTTCGGAACCATGGTTATACCTGTGCCATGGATGCCAGTGAATACGAGGGGAATACCGTGATGCCTGGAAATCACTGACTTGTTTGGGATAAGTTTCTTGACCTCCTCGTAATATGCAGCTTCTACATCAGGACCAATGGTGTGAATCTTTGAGGGATCTCCGGCGAACCTGACCTGCCCGAAGGACGTGATTGACTTCACCTCAGTGATGATGTTCTTGTCGTGTGGAGGAACCACCTGCGCACCATCATTCCAGTAGGCTTTGTACCCATTGTATTCCTTTGGATTGTGCGAAGCCGTGACAACGATTCCGGAATCACATTGCAGGTGCCGAATCGCAAACGATAATAGGGGGGTTGGTCTGAGCTCCGGGAACATGTATACTTCGATCCCGTTGGCAGATAGCACATCGGCAACGACCTGAGCAAAAAGACGGCCGTTGTTCCGACTGTCGTGTGCGATAGCAACTTTGATTTTTTTATTGGGAAAGGATTTGATTAAATAATTTGCAAGGCCTTGTGTGGCCACCCCTATGGTATACCGGTTCATGCAATTTGAACCCGCGCCCATAATACCCCGAAGGCCACCAGTTCCGAATTCAAGATCTTTATAGAAGTTGTCGATAAGCTCTTTTGAATCTGGATTGGCCAACAGTGACTTTACTTCCGCTTTAGTAACATCATCTATAACAGGACTTTCGAGCCATGTTTGTGCTTTCGCCTGAACGCTTTGCAATAGGTCTTTCATCTTTTCTTAGTAGTAAATCGGTCCAAAAATAGAAAAGGCAGTGCAATTTGACTTAGCCTACGAAATTTTTTCCAAATATTGTTCAAAGATTGCCCCGCAGTGCCTGCTCTCGCTCGATGGATTCGAAAAGTGCTTTGAAGTTTCCTTTTCCAAAAGATTTGGCGCCGTTCCTTTCAATAATTTCGAAGAATAGGGTAGGGCGATCTTGAATTGGCTTCGTAAAGATTTGAAGAAGATACCCCTCCTCATCCCGATCGATCAGGATGTTCAACTCCTTGAGTTCAGCCAGGTCCTCCTGTATCGACCCAACACGATTGGATACTTCGGCGTAATAGATCTCAGGAACATGCAGGAACGCTATACCTCGCCTGCGCAACTCACGAACGGTAAAAATGATATCATCGGTAGCCAATGCAACATGTTGAACCCCCGGTCCATGATAGAAATCAAGATACTCTTCAATTTGAGATTTCTTTTTGCCTTTAGCGGGTTCATTGATCGGGAATTTGACGTAGCCGTTTCCGTTGGAAACTACTTTTGACATTAAAGCACTGTACGCTGTGGAGATGTCTGCATCATCAAATGTAACGAGGAGCTTAAAGCCCATTACCTTTTCATAAAAATCCACCCATCTGTTCATCTGGCCGAGTTCCACGTTGCCTACGCAGTGGTCAACATATTGCAGGCCAACGGATTCCACATGAAGGTCACTCTTGATAGGTTGAAATCCCGGCAAGAAAATGCCCCTGTAATTTTTTCGTTCCACAAAAGTGTGAATGGTTTCTCCGTACGTCTTAATGGAAGCCACTACAACCTCACCAAAGTCGTCTGATAAGACTTTAGGTTCCTGTACTGTTTCAGCTCCCCGTTTCTTTGTTTCAGCAAAAGACTTTCGCGCATCATCAACGTTTAGGGCCAGCACCTTCACGCCATCACCATGAATCCGCACATGCTCTGAAATTTCCGAATCGATCGTCAACGCGGTGGTCAAGACAAATCGTATTTTATTCTGTTGGAGCACATAAGAAGCTTGTTCCCGAACACCTGTCTCAGGCCCTGCATAGGCTACCAACGCAAAGCCGAGGCAATGTTGATAGAACGATGCCGACTGTTTCGCATTACCAACATACAGTTCAATGTAGTCTGTTCCATTGATGGGCAGAAAATCATCGCTCATATGAGTTCGTTTAGTGAACAAAAATAGACTTTCTGTTGCAATGATTGCGTCGTGCGCAGGAGATTCTGTCGATTCCGGTTTTGTGAATTATTATTTGCCAGGACATGAGAAAAACGAAGTCTGACAGAATTTTATGCATGTCAACTTTGACGCCTTCAATCATAATGGTTGTTTGGATGCCCGTTTCGCAACATCCTGATCTTGGTTTTTTTCCGGGCCACACCTCCAAATCATTTAAAAACGAACGAATTTTTCTAATTCACTGATTTCTTTAATATTTACACAAAAAAGCGGTTATGGACACAAATGCACTTGAGCTGGCTCTTTTGAAAATCGTTGGCAAGAGAGAGGAATTAAGTAAAATTGACTACAGTAATCCCAAGTATGATGACCTGGAGGAGGAATTGCACGATCTTGAGGATGAATTACAGGACAAATACGGTGATTTTCTGGAGGAAGCCTTGCAGCACGTACACGATGAGTATTGCCCGGATAATGATGTTTTGATGCCGATTGGCTATATAGGGCAGGGCGTGCCGGTAGAAGTCGACAAACTTCCAGGCAAGGATACGCGTCTTCTGTTGGCACCAAGTCCGGTCAGGATAATTTTAAGCGTGGGCAAAGATAAGCAACAAGTAGTGTGGTCTTTGGAGAAATAAGCTATACAAGATAATAGGGTGTCCCATTTTACAGGAAGCCTACTGTCTTTCTCACACGGTTCAGGACATCCTGCGCAACCACCCTGGCTTTCGCTTCGCCTCGCAGCATTTTTTTCTCCAGTTCTTGTGGATTGCTCATGTAATAATCAAAGGCCTCTCGTTCTTTGCTAAATTTCTGTAAAATCAATTCGAACAATTCCTGTTTGGCATGGCCGTATCCATAATTGCCTGCAAGATATTTATCACGTATGGCTTGTTGTTGGCCCGGTGTTGCCAGTAAGCTATAGATAGCGTATACATTATCGCCATCCGGATTCTTTGGCGATTCCATTGGGGTGCTATCTGTTTTAATCGATTTGATTTGTTTTAACAACTCTTTCTCAGGAAGAAATATATCAATGATATTACCATACGATTTACTCATCTTCTGACCATCCGTTCCGGGTATAGTCATCACATTCTCCTGAATCTTGGCTTCTGGCACAACGAAGGTATCGCCATAGGTTGCATTGAATGAGGTAGCAATATCACGTGCGATTTCAAGGTGCTGACGCTGATCTTTTCCTACCGGCACGTAGTTTGCATCGTAAAGTATGATGTCGGCCGTCATTAAAACGGGGTAGATAAAAAGGCCCGCATTAACATCCGCAAGTTTTTCCGACTTGTCCTTAAAGGAGTGTGCGTTTGCCAGCATCGGAAATGGTGTCAGGCAGCTGAGATACCAGGTTAGTTCACAAACCTCCGGAATTCTGGATTGACGGTACAAGTAGTTCTTTTCAATGTCAAAACCGAACGCAAGCCAGGCAGCGGCAACGGCGCGAACGTGATCTATGCGAGTCTGAGAGTCCTTTATTGTGGTTAGAGAGTGAAGATCGGCAATAAAAAAGAAGGATTCGTTGCCAGGCTGCTGGGATAGCTGAATAGCTGGTATGATGGCACCCAACAAATTTCCCAAATGCGGTTTGCCGCTACTCTGAATGCCTGTAAGAATTCTAGCCATAGTTTTGCAAATAAATAAAATTAAAGCTGAACTGAATTAGTTTTAACTTTGTGCTGGTAAATAAAATGACAATGAGGGTATTGATTTCAATCTGTTTTGTATTGCTAACGACGCTTGCGACGCCTGTTTTTGGGCAGGTAGCAAAACCACTCGAGTTTCGGGAAGAGTCATTTGATTTTGGATTTGTAAAAGAGGAAGGCGGACCCGTGGTTCATGAGTTTTTGTTCACGAACAATAGTGCCAGGTATGTTAAGATCCTGTCAGTTAAGGCCTCATGCGGCTGCACGACGCCCGCCTGGACGCACGAGCCGATTGGTCCGGGCAAAACCGGTTTTGTTCAAGCCAGCTATAATCCTAATGGGAGGCCTGGATATTTTAACAAGTCGCTGACTGTAGCAACTGATTTAGAGACTAATCCGGTAGTTCTTCAAATAAAAGGTCATGTGACCTCAGACGTCCAGCCCCTGGCCAATGCTGATTTTCAGTCGGCAAATGGAAATTGGAGATTGCGGACAGCATCATTTAACATGGGCAAAGTCTATTTAACGGATGAATATACCGTGCGTGATTTTCAAATTTTAAATGGGGGTAAAAAGGCCATCACCTATTCCGGGACATTTGCCGGTCCTCCTTACATTGGTGTTGAGGTTCAGCCAAAATCGTTGGGGCCTGGTGAAAAGGGACATATCAAAATAAGTTACAACGGCAAAATGAAGGGGCAATATGGATTTCAATCCGATAATATTGAGCTCGCTACAGATGATGAATTGAATCCTTCAAAGTCCTTTACGGTATATGCTACCCTGGAGGATAATTTCAAGGACCTTTCGCCCGAAGAAATTGCAAAAGCAGCGCAGCTCAGACTTCAGGTACAATCCCTTGATTTTGGAAAAATAAAGTCCAATGCCACTACAGTGAAGGAAATTCAGTTTTTGAATATTGGAAAAGGCGTATTGGATATCAGGTCGGTGCAAGGGAATTGCACATGCGTCAGGGCCGCTGCCGAAAAGACGTCAATTAAGCCGGGAGAAAGCAGCACAATCAAAATAGAATTTAACCCATTCGACAGAAAGGGAACTCAGCAAAAAGCCGTTACAGTTTATTCCAATGATCCCAAGAATCCGGTTCAGCGCCTTACATTTACGGCGTACGTTGAAGACTAGACAAAAGCAGGAATTCCTGTGATCTTGTTTCCGAGGATTAGTAAGTGTATGTCCTGGGTTCCTTCATAGGTTAGCACTGATTCCAGATTCATCATGTGGCGCATAAGCGGATATTCGCCCGTAATACCCATACCACCATGGATTTGTCTTGCTTCGCGGGCGATGTCCAGGGCGATTTGAACATTATTTCGTTTCGCCATGGATATCTGGGGAGTAGTTGCTTTCCCTTCATTCATGAGCGTTCCAATTCGCCAGTTGATCAGTTGAGCTTTCGTAATTTCTGTAAGCATCTCTGCCAATTTTTTCTGAATAAGCTGAAAGGATGCAATGGGCTTACCAAACTGAATTCGCTCTGCAGCATATCTGCGGGCGGAATCATAGCAATCCATAGCAGCACCTACAGCACCCCATGCAATGCCATAGCGGGCAGAATCGAGGCACATCATGGGCGCACCTAGTCCGCTTTTGCCTGGCAGTAGATTTTCCTTTGGCACCTGTACATTGTCAAATACCAATTCTCCCGTTGTGCTTGCCCGCAACGACCACTTACCATGTGTCTCGGGTGTTGAAAATCCGGGCATACCCCGTTCAACTATTAGCCCATGAATTCTTCCAGATTCATCCTTTGCCCACACGACAGCAACATCTGCGCGCGGGGAATTTGAGATCCACATTTTGGCGCCATTCAGCTCATAGTGGTCACCCATGTCTTTGAAGTTCGTAACCATTCCTGATGGGTTTGAACCATGGTCAGGTTCAGTAAGCCCAAAACATCCCAGCCATTCACCTGAAGCCAGCTTGGGCAAATATTTTTTCCGTTGTGCTTCAGATCCAAATTTATATATTGGATACATGACAAGCGATCCTTGAACAGATGCTGTAGATCGCATGCCGGAATCACCCCGTTCAATTTCTTGCATGATGAGACCATAAGAAATGTAATCAAGTCCACCACCTCCGTACGCAACAGGAATTGTGGGGCCAAAAGCACCGATTTCTCCAAATTTGCGCACCATATCGTACGGAAAATAAGCTCGCTGTGCCCAGTCTTCCACATAGGGTGATATCTCACGTTTCACAAAATCGCGCATTGAACTCCGAATAAGTTTATGCTCTTCTGTAAATAGGTCGTCCAGGGAATAGAAATCAGGGTGATCGAATAAATCCTGCTTTAATGATTTCTTTGCTGGGGATGTTTCGGTGGAAGTATGTTCTGGCATAAGCATTTTTTATTTATTTGTACGGAGTGCACTGCATGCTGAAGCACTCAAGAGGCAATGAAATAAAATTGTTTTGACCGGCTTTGGTTCGCACTGGAGTCTAATTATTTAACTTCGGTCAAATTTACACAAGTAATTTACATTCTTATTCTGACGCAGATGGAAGAAAACGTCGATCCGGACCTATTGGAGAAGCTAAAAAAGCTTCAGTCGAAATACAGTGCAATGGGGCAGGATATTTCGTCCTACCTTGATGGTTTGTTGTATTCTGATTACACTACCTATTGGGACTACATTCACCTTGATACTTTACTGAGCCTTCAGACACCCAAGACGCAGTTTCGTGACGAGAAGATCTTTATCATTTACCACCAGATTACGGAGTTGTATTTTAACTTGATCCTTTGGGAAATCGATCAAATTGCGTCAACCGAAACACTGACTGAGTCTTTTTTTGTGGAGCGCGTCAAGCGGATTAACCGCTATTTTCAGCAATTAACAGATTCGTTTTCCATCATGATCAGCGGAATGGAGCGTGACCAGTTTCTGAAATTCAGAATGTCGTTGTTGCCGGCCAGTGGATTTCAGTCTGCCCAATACAGGCTCATTGAAATCTGCTGTACAGATATGATTAATTTGGTCAATGATGCTGAACGGGAATCCATGGCTGAATACAGTGATCTTGATCAGCAGCTGGATAAGCTTTATTGGAGAAGCGGAGCAACTGAACTTGCCACCGGAAAACGTACCCTTACGCTGAAGCAATTTGAGGAAAAATACATGCCGAAATTCAAGGCTACTGGTATCCAATATCGCAATAAGAATTTGCGGAAGATTTATTTAAAAGAATTTCCCCAATCAAATTCTGTCATTGAATGCCTTCGTGAACTCGACACCTATTCGAATGTGCGGTGGCCACTTGCGCACCTCAAAGCGTCTGGTCAATACCTTAAGAAGAACCCACGCGACATAAAGGCTACAGGTGGAACAAATTGGCAGCAGTATCTCCCACCACGTTTTCAAAAGATAATCTTCTTCCCCGAACTATGGAATAGACAGGAGAAGGAAGAATGGGGGAAAGCCGCTTTTACAGGCAGCATATAAAAATCGTTTATTGGATCTGATTTATTATTACCTTTGAGATTGCTAAGTAGCTGATTTTGAGATTTTTTGAGCTTATAGTAGTCGTTTTTCTGGCGAGCGTTACTTCTCACGTTTTCGCCCAGGGATTGATGCGCCAGACCTATCACGATCCTGAAAAGAAAAAATTAAAAGAAGTTTATCAGGTTCAGGATACTATTAGAAACATTCCGCATGGCCGGTATATTTCGTATTACTTAAATGGTAATGTTGAATCAAAGGGACTTTTCGATAACAATGAAACCTCTGGGATATGGGAATTTTACTATGAGACGGGCAAGCTAAAAATGCGCGGTATTCTTTTCAAAGGCGCAAACTATGGCATGTGGGAATATTTTTTTGAAAGTGGTCAAAAAAGTATGGAAGGTATTATCTACGGTAAAATGCGTGAAGGGGAGTGGAAAACATACTATGAAAATGGACAAGTGAAGGAGGTCGGTACCTATGAAAACAATAAGCACGTTGGACCCTGGAAGACTTTTTTTGAAGATGGTGCGTTAAAAGGTGAAATTGAATATGCTGATGATTTTGGCCGCCATACGGAGTACTACCATTCCGGTAAGATTCAGGGGGAAGGCCCTCAGGCAGGAACAAAAAAGGTTGGGTTCTGGCGGTACTTTGCTGAAGATGGGACTTTACAAAGTGAAGGTGAATATACTGATGGCAGGAAAAATGGATACTGGACCGACTATTATCCTTCCGGAAAACCTTCTTTAAAAGGGAGCTACATAAATGACAAACCTTCCGGAAAATGGGAATACTACTTTGAAGATGGCACGCTGAGTTCTACAGGCGATTTTGACCAGGGGAAAAAAGATGGTTACTGGAAAGCATTCAGCAGTGGTGGAAAATTAAAAAGCGAAGTGACCTTTGATAGGGGCTCTGGCGAATATCGCGAGTATTATGAAAGTGGTAAATTGAAATTGAAAGGACTCATTGTTGATGACAGAAGACAGGGTACATGGGAGTTTTTCTTCGAGGATGGCAGAAGAGAAGGGACATGCGAATATGATAAGGGTAAGGGTACCTATTACGGATATTATCCTTCAGGCACACTGCAGACGAAGGGAGCACTGGAAGATGACCTCAAAGTAGGTACTTGGGAACTATATGAGAATGATGGAAAACTTTCAGGGTACTATCGTCCGTATTATGATAACCGTGAGCTGAGTGCTGAAATATCCGATCTTGCGAATAAAAGCAATGCAACAAAGAAGAAGGTTACACAGAAAAAGGGATTCACATATTTTGATCCTCGTTTTAATGAGTTTCAGGGTGTAATTTTTGGCACGAACCCGGTTTGGCTAGCTGCCGGAGAATTGCCTTTGGGAATTGAGTTTTACCTGGAGGAACGCATTGGTCATGAGTTTGAATTCATTGGCATCCGTGACCCCTTTTTCAAGGCCGATCAGGATATTGCACCCGGTAAGCAATTTCGACGTGGTTACAGCATCGCGATTAAACAAAAATTCTACAATCCGCTTAGGGCCGGAATGTGGTACTTCGGGCAGGAGATCAGGTTCACTAACCTGGGACATTTTGTAAATCAAAATCAGGTGAATAGCCAAAATCCTGACGACATATTCACATTTAATGCTGTGGAGCAACGCATTGAATGGGGTGCTTTATTGGGTTATCGCATAATGCGACGCAATGATGCAAAGGGCTTTACAATCGACGTCTTTATTTCCGGCGATATTGGGTATCGCGGTTTTGATGTTGATCCTGAATTTGCCATATATTTCAAAGACCTTAATCAGGATAAATTTTCCAGGACGTTTCATTTCGGTTTAAACCTGGGGAACGTCTTTTCATTTCAGTAGTATCGATTACAAGTTGGCGAAAATCCAAGTGACTACGCTGACTTTTGAATTCACCTTATTTGAAGGATAAATACCTTCCTATGCGCACTGTTGAACTTGTATTAAGTCCTGAAAATGCTTTCGATGAAAAGCATTTTATTGAAATCTTGTACAAGAAGGTTGGCCTTGCCAATGATGGTAGTGTATATGTCGTTCCCACAAGAAGGTCAATTGATGCGCGTGGACGGAAAGTCGTGGTCCGCGTTCAATGTGAAGTGCTGACGCCTTCCGAGTATAAGCCGCTTGTTTCGTCCCCCACAGAATTTCGCGATGTAAGTAGAAACACTGCTGTTATTGTCGTGGGTAGTGGACCTGCGGGTTTGTTTTCCGCGCTTCGCTTAATAGGGTTAGGAATCAAGCCGATTGTGCTGGAGAGGGGTAAGGATGTACAAGCCAGGAGAAGAGACATAGCGGCAATTAACAAAGACAACATTGTGAACCCCGAGTCCAACTACTGTTTTGGTGAGGGAGGGGCAGGAACATATTCAGATGGGAAACTTTACACGCGCTCCAAAAAGCGAGGTGATATCCGCAGGATTTTGGAAATACTGGTTGCGCATGGCGCGAAAGAAGAAATTTTGTATGATGCGCATCCCCATATTGGAACAAACAAGCTTCCATTGCTCGTGGCTGGATTGAGGCAAAGTATTCTGGACGCTGGGGGAGAAATTTATTTCAACACAAAAGTGACGGATTTTATTCTTCACGACAATGTCATCAAAGGTGTTGTAACAGAGGACAAAAACAAGATTTCGGGCGAAGCAGTAATTCTTGCCACGGGTCACTCTGCCAGGGATATTTTTGAGCTTTTGAACAAAAAAAATATTTCCATAGCGGTAAAATCCTTTGCGCTGGGCGTGCGTGTTGAGCACCAACAAGATTTCATCGATCAGGTACAATACCATTGTTCTCCCGACCGCGGGGCATACCTGCCGGCCTCTTCGTACGCGCTAGTTCATCAGGCCCATGTGAATGGGACTGACAGGGGAGTTTTTTCGTTTTGCATGTGCCCTGGAGGATTTGTGGTCCCTGCGGCTACATCACCTGGGGAGATAGTTGTAAATGGGATGAGTCCATCCAGAAGAGATTCGAAGTTTGCAAATTCTGGTATCGTTGTAACAGTGGGTGAAAATGATTTCAAGCATTTTCAGGAGCATGGTCCGTTAGCCGGAATGTATTTTCAAGCTGCAATAGAACAGCGGGCATGCAGTCTGGCCGGGGGTACACAACAGGCACCTGCGCAGCGACTGGCAGATTTTGTGCAGGGGAAAGTGTCTTCATCCTTATTGGAGACCTCTTACCAACCTGGGGCGGTATCGGTACAGCTGGAAGAAGTTCTTCCATCCTTTATTTCGGAATCACTCCGGCAGGGCTTTCGTAACTTTGGACGGAAGATGAAGGGTTATCTGACGAACGATGCTCAAATTATCGGTGTTGAAAGCAGGACGTCTTCTCCGGTAAAAATACCACGCAATAGTGAAACCCTGGAACATCCCCAAATCAAAGGACTTTTTCCCTGTGGTGAGGGAGCAGGATATGCAGGCGGAATAGTTTCCGCCGCCATGGACGGGGAAAGATGTGCTGAAGCAGTTGTGAAGCTATTAAGACACTAGTAATTCAATGGTGATGAAAAAGAAAACAGTAGTCATAGGCGCCACGCCAAATTCCGGCAGGTATGCTTATCTGGCAGCCAATATGTTAACGGAATATAAGCACGAAATTGTCCCAATGGGGATCAGGGATGGTGAAGTAGCGGGCAACCCAATACTGGATATTCGAAAGCATCCACAGGTTCAGGATGTACATACCGTGACCCTGTATATTGCGCCCCGGCATCAGCCAGCATGGTATGATTACATCCTGGGACTGCAACCTGAGCGGATTATTTTTAATCCAGGCACAGAAAACGAACAATTCGAAAAGTTGGCTGCAGAAAAAGGAATTGAAGTTATTGAAGCTTGCACTATGGTACTGCTCCGATCAAATCAATTTTAACGAACCGATTTTATAATGAAGGATTAAAACTTAAGTTATCAACGCCGGGGTTGATTTTCCTTTTCCAGTGCTATTACAGAGACGCAAACAATTTTCCATTCTCCTTTTACTTTTTCAAGCACCCGTACTTCAGCCTGTGGCGGACGGCGTGTATTGTCTTTAACATGCTGGTTAAAGCGGACGTAAGCCCCATTCCCGTATACTCTCACGTCCAGCCCTAACCATTCTCTGTCTATCTTGGCTGTAGAAGGTTTGGATGTTCGGAAGTATTCCGCAAAACCATTGTTAATCTGGTCCCAACCGGAAAAAGAATTGACATCGGTGGTGTCAGCAAAGGACCAGAAAGCGTATGGGGTATGGACCCAACTATCAGCCCAGGTCTTGTAATCTATCTCAAAGAAGGCTTTGGTCTCCCTTTGAATGAGTGCCTTAATCGCTTCAACATCTTTGTTCTTATTTTGAGCATGAGCTGAAAAAGAAAAAGTTAAGCCCAATAGCGCAATCACGCAGAAAATTTTGGAGGACGTATTGTTCATGGCGTTTCTCAGTTTAGTGGTAACAGCTAAACTTAATAAAAAAAGGCTGGAATTCAATTGATTTTGCACATCAATTTTGACGATAGGCTACGGGACAAAAATTTATTCTCGATTCTGATCATTCAGACTGAATACAACGGCAAACAAGGAGAACTGGCAGAAAGGGCACGCTGGGGAGGGATATCAGCGTGCTTGTGCCTACAAGGGTTACAGCAGGTTGGCCATTACAGCAATAAATGATGTAATAGAATTGTGGATGAGCGAAGTTCAAACTCACCAAAGCGTTCATGGAGCACTGCAATACAGCCTCGTTTAAGTCTTATTACACGATAAGTATGGACATTGTACAAATGCAGCGATTACCCCATCAGCTGATGTCCATAACAATTCCTTAGCCTGGGATAAGTGTATATATTTTTGAACCATTTTCTGGTCGTATTTTCTCTTTAATATTTGTTTGGAAACCCTCTATTTATAAACTCAAAAACACTATTTTTGACGGTTCTAACAATACATCATGAGTGAGATTAAAGACAAAGTTCCTGCTGATTATTCGGCGAGTAATATTCAAGTTTTGGAAGGGTTGGAGGCCGTACGGAAAAGACCGGCAATGTACATCGGAGATGTCGGTATCAGAGGGTTGCATCATTTGGTCTGGGAGGTTGTGGATAACTCCGTGGATGAGGCTCTTGGAGGTTATTGCGACGAAATCAATGTCACGATTCTGGAAGATAATTCTATCCGCGTAGAAGATAATGGGCGAGGTATTCCCACAGGCATAATGGAGAAGGAAAAGCGTTCTGCATTAGAGGTGGTTATGACGGTTTTACATGCCGGAGGGAAATTCGACAAAAACACTTACAAGGTCTCCGGTGGCTTACACGGCGTGGGTGTTTCTTGCGTTAATGCGTTGTCAGAAATGCTATTGGTGACTGTTTATCGCGAAGGAAAAGTATTTCAGCAAGAATATGAGCGGGGAAATCCGAAATATCCTGTGAAAGTTGTTGGAGAGTCACAGAAGCGCGGAACGACAGTGCATTTTTTACCGGATAAGCAAATTTTTCAGGCTAGTGATTACAATTATGAGACAATTGCAACACGGCTTCGGGAATTGTCTTTTCTTAATCCACGCATAAAGATCAATCTTACAGACTTACGGGAAAAAGACGAGCAAGGCAATGCACGCAGGGATGAATTTTATTCGGAGGGTGGGCTTCGCGAGTTTGTGTCATACATTGATGCTACACGAGAGAAACTAATTCAGGAGCCAATCTACATTGAAAATGACAAGGGTGAAATCCCGATACAGGTGGCAATGAGTTATAATACTTCCTTCAGCGAGAATCTGGTGTCGTATGTAAACAACATTAACACACATGAAGGTGGTACGCACGTTGCCGGATTTCGCCGAGCGCTGACAAGGACGTTAAAAAATTACGCGGATAAGTCAGGGCTCCTGGAGAAAGCAAAAATTGAAATTAGTGGAGATGACTTCCGTGAAGGTTTAACCTCAGTTATTTCGGTAAAAGTAGCGGAGCCACAGTTTGAAGGACAAACAAAGACCAAACTGGGTAACTCTGACGTGATGGGAGCCGTAGACCAGGCAGTTGGTGAAGTTTTGCAATACTATCTGGAAGAGCATCCGCGTGAAGCTAAACTTATCATCAACAAAGTAATTTTGGCTGCGCAGGCGCGTCATGCTGCGCGCAAGGCGCGAGAAATGGTGCAGCGCAAGAATGTGTTATCGGGAACAGGTCTTCCTGGTAAACTGGCCGATTGCTCAAGCACAGATCCGAGTATTTGTGAGTTGTATCTGGTAGAGGGTGATTCGGCCGGCGGATCAGCCAAACAAGGAAGGGATCGAAATTTTCAGGCTATTCTGCCGCTGCGGGGAAAGATACTCAACGTTGAAAAAGCGCAGGAACACCGGATTTATGACAATGAAGAAATCAAGAACATGATAACAGCTTTGGGCGTTAGTTTTGGTACACCTGAGGATGACAAGGCGCTAAATATGAGTAAGCTTCGGTATCATAAGGTGATTATCATGACCGATGCAGACGTGGATGGTAGTCATATTCGCACATTAATACTTACATTTTTCTTCCGGTATATGCGCGATTTGATCGAGAGCGGATACGTCTACATTGCGCTTCCGCCGCTGTACTTGGTAAAGAAAGGCAGAGAAGAACGCTATTGTTGGACGGAAGAAGAGCGCGATATTATCGTGAAGGAGTTGTCCGGCGGAAAAGAGGACTCCGTTGGCCTGCAGCGATACAAGGGTCTGGGCGAGATGAATCCAGAACAACTTTGGAGTACGACAATGGATCCATCGAGAAGATCGCTTAAGCAAGTAAGTATTGAATCGGCGGCTGAAGCTGATCATCTGTTTTCAATGTTAATGGGCGATGAAGTGGCTCCACGAAGAGAATTCATTGAGAAAAATGCAAAATACGCCCGGGTAGATATTTAAGTGACACTATAGGGAAGGGTTATGGAGGATTCTGTAATAACAACAGAAAGGATTATTCAACAGATGGAGGAGAGTAATTATATCAGCCGGGACTTGAGCTGGCTGAAGTTTAATTACAGAGTGCTCGATCAGGCAAAGCATGAGGATAGGAGTATCTTCGATCGACTTAAGTTTCTATCGATTACTGCCTCCAACCTTGATGAGTTTTGTACGATCCGGCTGGGAAGTTTGTACAACTACATCGACTATGGCAAAGAACGCTTCGACTATAATGGTTTACGGGAAGAACCTTTCCGCAAGATGTTGCTTTCTGAAACGCAGCAATTTTACAAGGATCAAAACAAGTACTACATAGAGAGTCTGAAGCCTTTGTTCTTCAGCAATGGTTTTGAGATCACACCATACAGCGAATTATCGATAGACAGTACGAACAAAGTCAAAGATTATTTTAACAAGACCATTTACCCAATGCTTACCCCGATGGTCTTTGATAGTTACCACAGTTTTCCTGTGCTGATGAACAACAGGTTGTTGTTAGGTGTAGTAACCAAAAATCCGAACGAGCAGCAACACTTTGAAAAGGTTTCATTTATCCAGGTCCCACAAAACCTCCCTAGATTTTATGAACTTGTAACAGATAACTTCATTCATTTTGTGCCCATTGAAGAAATCATAAAGAATAACGTTCATAATCTTTTCAGAAATGTTGAAATAATAAGCACGAATCTTTTTCGCATTAACCGAAATGGTGATTTTACACTTGAAGAGAGCGAAGATATAGAATCCAATTTTCTGGAAGATCTAAAAAGAAAACTAAAGACAAGAAGATCGGGCCGGGTGGTTCGGCTGGAGACTGAAGAAAACCCGGATCCATGGATGATGCGGTTGCTGAAGATCCAGTGGGATTTGGATGAGCATAATATATTTTTCGTGCCTGCAGAAAGTCTGATGGACTTCTCGGGGCTCCTGCAGGTTATTAGTCACAAGGAGTTTAAGAATAAGCGCCTGAAACTGCCTGATCCGGTCAAGCCGTTGAATTTTTCTGAACAGGGAACAAGCGATTTGTTTGAGGTGCTCAAGGAGCGTGATATTCTGCTTCACCATCCTTACAATTCCATGGAGCCTGTACTGGAATTGCTTGAAAAAGCTGCGGATGATCCGTATGTGCTTTCCGTCAAAATAACGATATATCGCGTAGCTAAGGAATCCCGTGTTACTGCCGCATTGCTTAGAGCTGCTGAGAACGGAAAACACGTTTCGGTATTATTTGAGGTTAAGGCCCGTTTTGATGAGGAAAATAATCTACGGGAGGGACAGCGCCTGCAAAAGGCGGGATGTTTTGTAATCTACGGGGTGGGCAGTCTGAAGACACATACCAAATTGCTGCTGATTGTGAGAAAGGAGGGAGAAGATAAAGTATATCGTTACGTTCATCTGTCCACAGGCAACTACAACGAGGCTACGTCACGGTTTTATGTTGACATTGGTTTGTTAACCACCAAAGAGGTGTACGCCAACGATGTTTCCGAGTTCTTTAATGTAATTACGGGGCATTCTCAACCTACAGCCTATCAGAACTTAATCACCTCCCCGCGCGACATGCGCATACAATTAAGCAATCTTATTCAGCGAGAAGCTCAAAATGCCAGGAATGGACTTTCTTCGGGAATCGTCATCAAGCTGAATTCCTTTCAGGACAAGGAACTCATAGATGAACTTTATGCTGCCTCACAGGCGGGTGTTACGATAAAACTTATTGTACGGGGAATGTGCTGCCTTCGTCCGGGCAGAAGTGGTGTGAGTGAGAATATTGAGGTGATCTCAATCGTTGGCGAATATCTGGAGCATTCCCGAATCTACTACTTTAACAATGCAGGTAATCCAAAAGTATATACAGGGAGTGCAGATGCTATGGTGCGCAGTTTTGACAGGAGAATTGAATCTCTTTTTCTATTAGACGATAATTTTTTAAAGCGGCAGGTTATTAACAACCTTCGTTACAATCTTAAAGACAATGTAAATGCGTACATCATGAATGAGGATGGAACGTATGTTATTAAAAAATCAAATGGGGAACCGCCATTCAATATCCACAAAGAGTTTTACCACGTCACGCGCGAGATAGTAATGAACGCTGAGTTGTTTTGACGATTTGGCCGCTGGCGCTATTATCTGTAATTGTAATATTGAGGACAGTCAGGATCCTTGTGAACACCCCTGAGGCGTGTGCGATAATTCAGCATGAATTCATGGGTTCCATTTGAAAATCGGTTTAGGTCAGACTGGGTCCAGTCATAGGAATATCCAAAATGAAAGCTTTCGCTGATTTTCAAATCTATAAAGGTGATAAAAGAATCACCTGATCGATAGGAAGCGCCAGCGCTAAAAACGTCATAGAATATAAAAGCGCTATTGACATCAATGCTTAATGGCTGGCCTTCCTGCGTGCGGATCAAAATCGAAGGATTCATCTTTACCTTCTGCATCTTATCTATCGGAAAAACAACACCACTTCTGAAGAAGTAATACCGGGCTTCTTTCAACTGACCCAATAACCCTTCAACAGAATTGGCAATCTTATTGTTGAGGATGAAGGGCACAGAAACGCCAATGAAGAAATTCTTCTTGGTGTAAAACAGGCCAGCGCCAAAGTTCGGTTTTACTACATTGAGGATGTTATAAAAAGCAGCATCACCAGGTGTTTGCAGATCCAACTTGCTGTAGTCAGCACCAAGTAAATTAATCCCTGCCTGGAGGCCCATGGAAAGTGTTGCATTGGGAAAGTGAATCTTGTATGCATAGCTGGCATAAATATGCTCATTCTTATAGCTCCCTATTTCATCATGGTTTACCATCAGTCCAACGCCAACTTTATTTTTGGCCAGGGCTGTATGTCCGCTGAAGCTGAAGGTTTTGGGCGCCCCGGGAAAATTTACCCATTGATTGCGGTACATGGCAGTAAGACTAAGTTGAACGTGGTTGCCGGCATAGGCCGGGTTAATCACCAACTCATTGAAATAGTATTGTGTGAACACGGGGTACTGCTGTGCCTCACACCAGGACCAAAGGATGAGCACGAACAAGGTAGTAACAAGAAGTCGCTTGAGAGTTGTCTTCATGAGACTACAAGTTAATTAACTATTTCAAGATAGCCAGCCAATGGTTTGGTGCCGTCTCGTTTGTCAATGATGTAAAAGTACGTTCCTCCGGGGAGCGTTGTACCCATAAGGCTAATACCTTTGTTGGATTTGCCATCGAAGAAAGTTCCATTATTATCATATCCTTCTGCTTCGTAAACGAGGGTTCCCGCCCGGTTAAAAATCTTGACGATATTCGTTGGAAAACTCTCGATACAATTAATGAAAAAGATATCATTCTGACCATCGTTGTTTGTGGAAATACCATTGAATGGATGGATTTCTGTTTTGATTTCGATTTCTTCAGTTACGGCACATCCCAGCACCGATGTTACGGTAACCGGATATACGCCGGCATCCACACCCGACAGAATGGGGCCCGTGACGATCATGCCATTTACATCCCATTCAATGGATTCTATTTGTATGCCGTTTGTGATAAAAATGGCAGCAAGACCCGTTCCGGGTTCGGCCGCATCCCGCTTGCACATAGCGGCTACTGTAGTAAAATTAATTAGGGGATAGATCGGGTCTTCAATTATTTCCTGGGTGACTAACGGTGATTTACATCCTGTTATCCGACTTGTGGCCGTAACAGAATAGAATCCGATGGCAAGACTGTCAAGCATTTCTCCGACAAAATCGGGTATGGCTTTTTCCGCATTCCCGATATACCAGTCAAAAACGTAGTTGCTTGTATTTCCACCCACAGAAACAGACAGGGCTCCATTGTCTTCAATGCAACTCGTTACCATGGAAAGCACTTCAATCTCCGGGTTAGGGATAGGCAGTTGTTGTGTGTCAACGCTTACCTGCGTAGTATCCGAACATCCGGTAACGATGCTTGTAGCAATAACAGAATAGATTCCTGCGCTTAAATCTGAAGCCTGAGAGCCGGTGTAAAACGGGATTCCGCTTGGCGGGGCATCAACGTACCAGGCAAAGCTATGGTTAATCACATCCCCGCCAACATTCGCAGCGGCTACACCATCCGGCCTGGCAGGGTCGCATATGGTAAGCGGAGACAAGGGAGAAGCTGCTGCAACAGGAATCATACGATCATCTGTAACGGTTACCGTATCGGATACCGCACAAGCCCCATCCAGATTGTCCGTTGCAACAACAATGTAATCACCTATCGTCAGATCTGTCACGGGAGCAAGGGGAGTACTGGTAAAGTCAGCGACAGCTGTAACTGTCTCCAGGTACCAGTTGTAGGTATAATCATTCTTGTTGCCGCTGGTAACGGTAGCAAACACACTACCATCTTTAGGTGTAACAAAACACACTGTAAGCGGTTCGGCGGAGGAAGTGATTGAAATAGGCCTCACATCAATCGGCAATTCATAGGTATCTGTAATGTTACATTGCGTTGTATTGTTCAACACGTCGATCGTGTAGAAGCCGGCGACAAGGTTCTGTCCAATTTCTCCGTTCGGTCCGGATACATTCGCTCCTCCCAGCAAGGGATCTGCTGTTGAAGGCCCCGCATACCAGGTATAAGTATAGCCTGTAGTACTCGTTCCCGATGCACTAGCTTGTAGCTGTCCGGTAATATTCGCCGGCTTTAAACATTGTGTTGGTATGGTGAATGACGCAAGGTCAACGGCTACCGTATTTTGTGTTTTGTCAAGAATCTCCAGCTCGGTTAATTCTCCGGTACTGCAATTGCTGATTTTATTGGTAGGGCGAACGTAATACTTTCCGGCAGGCTGATTCAGCAGTGTATTCGTGGTGACACCGACGATAAGCTGAGGACCGGCGGGATCATCAGAGAACCACTCAAAATCATAGTTAGCAGCCAGAAACTGAGCTCCG
>Ga0224500_10000345_pt1 | contig 32627 bp, 31 predicted proteins | sample SF_Oct11_sed_USG_FD_168126 | JGI IMG/M metagenome (GOLD analysis project Ga0224500, IMG submission 168126) | Sediment microbial communities from San Francisco Bay, California, United States - SF_Oct11_sed_USGS_4_1 | ecosystem: Environmental > Aquatic > Marine > Sediment | place: USA: California... | reverse complement strand
GTCCCGGCGGCCGCGGGGGGAGGGGCGGGGGGTGAGGGGCCGGGGGTGAGGGGCCGGGGGGGAGGGGCCGGGGGTGAGGGGCCGGGGGTGAGGGGCGAAAACCGAGGCAGGCAGCGATGAACTCCGCGACGATTCCAACCGTGACCGCCCTCTACGCCGGCCTCGTCGGCGTGCTGCTCGTCGTGCTCGCGGGACTGGTCTCGCGCCTGCGACGCTCGCGCAAGGTGGGCCTGGGCGACGGCGGCGACAAGGACCTGCAGCGCGCGATCAGGGTGCACGGCAACGCTGTCGAGTGGGCGGTGCCCGGCGTGCTGCTGCTGCTCGTCGCCGAGCTCAACCGCGCCGATCCGCTGCTGCTGCACGCCTGCGGGCTCGCGATCGTGCTGGGGCGCGTGATGCACGCCTACGGCCTGTCCGGGCGCAGCGGCGTGTCGATCGGCCGCTTCTGGGGCAGTGCGCTGTCGTGGACCGCCGTGCTCGTGCTGGCGCTGTGGTGCGTGCTCGCGTTCGCCCGCGCGCTGTAGCGCCGGCGCGCGGTCAGTCGACCATCCGCGGCGAGCGCGCCGCGATCGACGGCGGAATGGCGAGACCCAGCGACCGCGCCGTGCCGCGGTGGATGACCAGCTCGTGGGTGTTGAGCTGCTGGACCGGCAGCTCGCCCGGCTTCGCACCCTTGAGGATCCTGTCGACGTAGGACGCTGCGAGCCGGTAGGCTTCGGCGATGCTGGGGCCGTAGGACACGAGCCCGCCGGCCTCCGCGAATTCCTCGTCGAAGTACATCGCGGGCAGCCGCTGCTTGGCGGCGAATGCCAGGAGCGCGTCGCGCTGTGCCACCCAGAACGGGCTGGGCATCACCACCAGGCCCTGCGCGCCGCTGGCCGCGACGCCGCGAAGCGCCGCGTCGACCTCGCCGGGAACGGCCGCGTGGTGCCTGGCGGTCTTCGCGTTGAGCTTTCGGGCGGTCGCCTCGGCTTCCTCGACGAACTGCGCCGACGCGGGGTTGGTGGACGTCCACAGCAGCGCGATCCGCGTGACGCGCGGCGCGAGATCTTTCAGCAGCTCGACCCACTTGCCGGCGAGCCCTCCGCCGTAGGCGAGCGAGACGCCCGTCAGGTTGCCACCCGGACGCGCGAGGCTGGCCACGAGCCCTCCCGCGACGGGATCGCTCGACCCGGCGAACACGACGGGGATCGCCGCCGTGGCGGCCTTCGCCGCACGCGCGGCGATCGTCGAGCCGGCCACCAGGACGTCGATGTCGCTGCGCACCAGCTCGGCGGCGAGCGCCGCAAGCCGGTCGCGCTGCCCGTCGGCGCTGCGCATCTCGACGCGGACGCTGCGTCCCTCCACGTAGCCCAGCTCGCTCATGCCGCGCACGAACGCCTCGCTGCGGCGCGGGGACGTGGCCGACGACAGGAAACCGACGCGCGGGACGCGCTTCGGAGTCTGCGCCGGCGCGCCCCGCGCAGCGCTGAGCAGCGCTGCGCCGGCCAGGAGAAAAGACCTACGGCCGGCCCTTCGCATCCGCCCCCCCGCGGCCGGGCGAGGCCCGCGTGCCCGCGACCTCGTCGGCGAGCACGAAGTCGATCTTCGAAGTCTCGAGGTCCACGCGCGCGACCTTCACGCGCACGCGCCCGGCGAGCTGGAACACGCGCCCGCCGCGCTCGCCCACCAGCGCATGGCGCAGCTTGTCGAAGTGGAAGTAGTCGCGGCCGAGCTCGGTCACGTGCACCAGCCCGTCGACGTTCATGCCGTCGAGCGTGACGAAGATGCCGAAGCCGGCCACGCCGCTGATGGTGCCGTCGTGCTCCTCGCCGATGCGGTCCTTCATGTACCAGCACTTGAGCCAGCGCTCGACGTCGCGCGTGGCCTCGTCGGCGCGGCGCTCGGTCGCCGAGCAGTGCAGCCCGAGCGCCTCCCAGCCGGTGTCCTTCGGCACGTAGCGCTTGCCGGCGAGGCAGGCCTTGATCGCGCGGTGCACGGTGAGGTCGGGGTAGCGGCGGATCGGCGAGGTGAAGTGCGTGTAGGCGTCGAAGGCCAGCCCGAAGTGCCCGACGTTGTCCGGGTGGTACTGTGCCTGCGACAGCGAGCGCAGCAGCACCTGCTGCAGCAGCGCCTCGTCGGGACGGCCGTCGATCTTCGCCAGCAGTTTCGCGTAGTCGGCGGGCTGCGGCTTGTCGCCGCCGCTCAGGCTCAGCGCGGAGCTGCCGAGGAAGGCGCGCAGCGCCTCGAGCTTCTCCGGCGGCGGTCCCTCGTGCACGCGGTAGAGCGCCGGGTGCTGGTGCGCGCGCAGGAAGTCGGCCGTGCAGACGTTGGCCGCGAGCATGCACTCCTCGATCAGCCGGTGCGCGTCGTTGCGCGCCGTCGGCACGATGCGCTCGATGCGCCCCTCGTCGTCGAAGATGAGCGCGAGCTCGACCGTGTCGAAGTCGATCGCTCCGCGCGCCTCGCGCGCCGCCGCGAGCACCTTGTAGAGCGCGTACAGGTCGTCGAGCTGGCCGCCGAGCTCGCGCGCCTCCTTGCCCTCGCGCGTCGCGGGCTCGGACAGCCAGCGCCACACCTTCGTGTAGGTGAGCCGGGCGCGGCTGTGCATGACGGCAGGGTAGAAGCGGTAGCCGCGGATCGCTCCCTTCGGGCCGATGTCCATGTCGCAGACCACGCACAGCCGGTCGACCGCCGGCTTGAGCGAGCACAGCTCGTTGGACAGCTCCTCGGGGAGCATCGGGATGACGCGGCGCGGGAAGTACACCGAGTTGCCGCGCTCGCGCGCGTCGCCGTCGAGCGCGTCGCCGTCGCGCACGTAGTGGGAGACGTCGGCGATGGCGACCACGAGCCGGAAGCCGCGGCCCTTGCGCTCGCAGTAGACCGCGTCGTCGAAGTCCTTCGCGGTCTCGCCGTCGATCGTCACCAGCGCGAGATCGCGAATGTCCTCGCGCCCGCGCAGGTCGGCCGCGCGGACCTCGGGCGGCAGCTTCGCCGCCTGCGCCTGCGCGGCCGCGGAGAACCGGAACGGTAGCGCGTGTTTTCGCAGCGCGATCTCGATCTCCATCCCGGGATCCGTGGGCCGGCCGAGCACCTCGACGACGCGCCCGGCGGCCTCCGTGCGCTCGGACGGCTGCGCGATCAGGTCGACGACGACGATCTCGCCTTCCTTCGCCGCGCCGCGGTCCTCGGGCGCGACGAGGATGTCCTGGGACAGGCGCCGGTCCTCGGCCTCGACGAACCACGCGCCGCGCTCGTGGTGCAGGCGGCCGACGACTTGCCGGTTCGCGCGCGCGAGCACCTCGACGATCTCGCCTTCGGGGCGCCCGCGGCGATCGGTGCCGGTGACGCGCGCCGCCGCGCGGTCGCCGTGCAACGCCTTGTGCATCTCGCGCGGCGAGAGGAAGAGGTCGTCGCCGCCCTCGTCGGGCACGAGGAAGCCGTACCCGTCCGGGTGGCCCTGGACGGTGCCGCGCACCAGGCCGAGCTTGTCGGCGACGAGGAGTTCACCCTTGCGGTTGGCCAGCACGTCGCCGGCCCGGATGGCTTCCTCAAGCGCGCGCTCGAAGGCGTCGCGCTCGCGCCGCTTGAGGTTGAGCGCGCGCGCGAGTTCGTCCGGCGGCACGGGCACGCCGGCTTCGCGGAGCTCGGCGAGGATGCGCGCGCGGTCGAGCGGCGGTGGGGCGGGTGTAGCGGACTTGCGCGGCATCGATTCCCTAGGCGGGCGGCGCGAACGGGTCCAGCATAGCAAGCCGCGGCGGCTGCGCGGGCCCGGCGATCTGGAAGGCGGGGCTAAGCCGTTGTATAATTGAGCTGCTGCCCAGATGGCGGAATTGGTAGACGCACCAGTTTCAGGTACTGGCGGGTAACACCGTGGAGGTTCGAGTCCTCTTCTGGGCACCACCGCACGCACGCACGACGCCCGCCCAGCGCGGGCGTCGCTGCTTCCGGGCCCCGTCCGCCTAGCCCCCGAGCCGCGCGCGGAGCTTGTCCGGCCGCAGGTTGTCGTAGACCTCGAACGGCTGGTGGATCCACGGGTTGTCGGGCAGGTAGTCGACGTGGAAGTCGGGCTTGAACACGGAGCACGCCTTCCACCACAGCACCGCCGTCTTCATCTCGATGATGGTCGGGAAGCGCTCCGGCAGCGTGGCGACGACCTTCTCCAGCGTGTGGCCCGAGTCGACCATGTCGTCGACGAGCAGCACGCGCTCGCCCAGCCGCGGGCTCGTCATCGTCATGTGCTCGGCGATGATGAGCTCGCCGCGGACCGTGCCGCCGCCCGAAGCGTACGAGTGCGTCGAGAGGATCGCGAGCGGCGTCTCGAAGATGCGCGACAGCACGTCGCCGACGCGCAGGCCCCCCCGCGCGATGCAGATGATCTGGTTGAAGCGGAAGCCGGACTCGTGCACGACGAGCGCCAGCCGCTCGGTCAGCGCGTTGTACTGGTCCCAGGTGACGTGGAGGCTCATCGGGCTTCGCTCGCGTGGGCGGATCAGTGGAATGGATGGCGCAGGAGGATCGTATCGTCGCGATCGGGCCCCGTCGACACCATCGCGATCGGCGTGGCGGTGAGCTCCTCGATCCGCGCGAGGTAGGCGCGCGCGGCGGCGGGCAGGGCGTCGAGCCGGCGCGCGCCGACCGAGCTCTCCTTCCAGCCCGGCAGCGTCTCGTAGACCGGCACGCAGCGTGCCACGGCCTCGGCGCCGCTGGGGATGCGGTCGACGCGCTCGCCGTCGACCTCGTAGTGCGTGCACACGCGAATCTCGTCCATGCCGTCGAGCACGTCGAGCTTCATCACGCACATGCCGTCCACCCCGGAGAGCTCGAACGAGCGGCGCAGCAGCGGGACGTCGAGCCAGCCGCAGCGCCGCGGGCGCCCGGTGACCGAGCCGAACTCGTTGCCGCGCTTCGCGAGCCCCGCGCCGACCTCGTCGGTGAGCTCGGTGGGGAAGGGGCCGCCGCCCACGCGCGTCGTGTACGCCTTGACGATGCCCAGCACGTAGTCGATGAGCCTCGGTCCGATGCCGCTGCCGGGCGCCGCGGCGCCGGCGAGGCAGTTCGAACTGGTCACGTACGGATAGGTGCCGTGGTCGATGTCGAGCAGCGCGCCCTGTGCGCCCTCGAAGACGAGCGACTCGCCGCGGCGGCGCATCGCGTTGATGGTCGCCGAGACGTCGCCGACCATCGGCGCGATCTCGCGGCCCTGCGCGAGCGCCTCGTCGCGCGTCTTCGCGAAGGGCACCGCGGACTGCCGGTAGTACTGGGTCAGCAGGAAGTTGTGGTACTCGAGCAGCCCCTCGAGCCTCGCCGCGAAGCGGTCCGGGTCGAGGAGATCCTGCACGCGCAGCGCGCGGCGCGCGATCTTGTCCTCGTAGGCGGGGCCGATGCCGCGACCGGTCGTGCCGATCTTGCCGCCGCCGGACTCGCGCGCCTGGTCCAGCGCGACGTGCGAGGGCAGCACCAGCGGGCAGGCCGGCGAGATCATGAGCCGCGGGCGCACCGACACGCCGGCCGCTTCGAGCTCGGCGATCTCCTGCAGCAACGCCGAAGGCGAGAGCACGACGCCGTTGCCGATCAGGACGGCGACTTTCGGACGCAACACGCCCGAAGGGATGAGCCGCAGCACCGTCTTGCGCCCGCCGATGACCAGCGTGTGGCCGGCGTTGTGCCCGCCCTGAAAGCGGACCACGCCGCTCGCCTGCTCGCACAGCCAGTCGACGATCTTGCCCTTGCCCTCGTCGCCCCACTGCGTGCCGATGATGACGACGTTCTTTGGCATGGCTGGATGTCCGGGGAGGCGCGCTTCAGGGGCGCGCGAGGACGGCGTTGAGCTGACGAAGGTCGAGCGTGAAGCCGGTGGCCGCGCGCGAGCGGCCGAATGCCTTGCCCACGCCATCGTAGCGACCGCCGTTGCCGATCGCGTTGGCCTGGCCCGCGGTGAACACCGAGAAGATCGGCCCGTTGTGATAGTGGAAGCCGCGCAGGTCGGCGAGGTCGACGTGCAGCGCCTCGACCGCGCCGGCGAACGCCCCGGCGAGCGTGCGCAGCGCGGCGAGCGCGTTGGCGACCGCGGGGATGTCGGGCAGCCGCTCGCCCGCGGCGGCGAGGACGTCCTGCGCCGGCCCGTAGAGCGCAGGCAGCGCGACCAGCGCGTCGCGCCACGCCGCCGGCAGCCGCGCGGCGAGTTCGCGCACCGCCGGCAGGTCCTTCGCGCGCATGGCCTCGAACAGCTCGGACTCGTCGCCGTTCACGCCCGCGTTCGCGGCCAGCGCGCGGTACACGCCGACGTGGCCGAGGTCGAGGTGCAGCCCCCCGCAGCCGGCCGCGCGCAGCGACGAGAGCAGCAGCCCGATCGCCTCGCGGTCGCCGGCGATGCCCGGCTCGCCAAAGAGCTCGGCGCCGACCTGCACGACCTCGCGCGTCATGCCCGGCGGCGCGGCGGTGGCGCGCAGCACGCTGCCCGCATAGCACAGGCGGTTGACGCCGGCGGTGTTGAACAGGTGCGCGTCGATGCGCGCGACCTGCGGCGTGATGTCGGCGCGCACGCCGAGCAGGCGGCCCGACAGCGGGTCGACGACCTTGAACGTCTTGAGGTCGAGGTCGCGGGCGCTGCCCGTCAGCAGCGAGTCGAGGTGCTCGACCAGCGGCGGCTGCACGAGCCGGTAGCCGTGCGCGCGCAGGTGGTCGAGCAGCGTGCGGCGCAGCGCTTCGAGCGCCTCGGCTTCGTCGGGGAGCACGTCCTCGACGTGCTCGGGCAGCAGCCACCTACGCACGGCCGAACACCGCGAGCCCCGCGACGCCGAGCAGCAGCGCGATCAGGCCGATGAAGCGGATCTGCCCGTCGCTCATCTCGATCAGCTTGCGGAAGGTCTCGCGCCACAGCGCCGGCGCTGCGAACGGCAGGATGCCTTCGACGATGAGCACGAGCGCCAACGCCGCCCAAAGCCAGTCCGGCACCGCGCGTCCTCCGGTCGGCGCTGAACTAGCGCGCGGGCGGGGACGGCCGCACGCCGGTGCCCCCGGACTGCTTGAAGTACTGGAAGAACTCGGAGGACGGATCCAGCACCATCACGTCGCTGCGGCCGCGGAACGACGCGCGGTACGCCTCGAGGCTGCGGTAGAAACGGTAGAACTCCGCGTTGCCAGAGTACGCGCCGGCGTAGATCGCGGAGGCCTTCGCGTCGCCTTCGCCCTTGACCTTCTGCGCCTGACGGTAGGCCTCGGCCAGGATCACCTGGCGCTGCCGGTCGGCGTCGGCGCGGATGCGCTCCGACTCCGCCGCGCCCAGCGACCGCAGCTCGTTGGCCACGCGGCGGCGCTCCGACTCCATCCGCTGGTAGACGGGGCCGATCACGTCCGGCGGCAGCTCGAGGCGGCGCAGGCGGATGTCGACCACCTGCACGCCGATCGAGCGCGCGTCGGCATCAGCCTTGGCACGGGTCTCGCTGGTGATGCGGTCGCGCTGCGTCGAGATCGCCTCGTGCACCGTGCGCTTGTTGAACTCCTCGGCGAGGTTCGAGCGCACCGTCTGCGACAGGCGGCGACGCGCCGCCTCCTCGTCGCCCTGCACCGAGCGGTAGTACTGCGCCACGTCGATGATGCGCCACAGCACGATGAAGTCGACGAGCAGCGGCTTCTTCTCGGAGGTCGTGATGCGGTCCGGCTCGGGGTTGTCGAGCGTGAGGTTGCGGCGGTCGAAGTAGCGGACGTTCTGGATCAGCGGCACCTTGAAGTACAGCCCCGCGTCCTGCTGCAGCCCGACGATCTCGCCCAGCTGGAACTTGATCGCGTACTTGGTCTGGTCGACCGTGTAGATCGACTGCGACAGCACGATCAGGATCGCGACGACGAGGGCGAGCAGCGGCATGGTGAAGCGCATGGCGTCGTCCCTCCTATCGCTCGCGGCCGCGCAGCGCCTCGCGGCTGCGCGGGGGCTCGGGCGCCGGCGCCGGCTCGGGGGCGGCGCGCGGGGCGCTCGGCGCGGACTCGGGCGCGGCCGGCGCGCCGGATTGCTGGATCAGGCGGTCGAGCGGCAGGTAGAGCAGGTTGCCGCCGCTGCCGGCCTTCTGGTCGACGACCACCTTGGGCGCGCTGCCGAGCACCGACTGCATCATGTCGAGGTAGAGGCGGTCGCGCGTGACGGCGGGCGCCTTCTGGTATTCGACCAGGATCTGGCGGAAGCGCGAGGCGTCGCCCTCGGCCTTCTGGACGACCTCGGTGTTGTAGCCGTTGGCCTCCTCGATCAGCCGCGAGGCCATGCCGCGCGCGCGCGGGACGACGTCGTTGGCGTAGGCCTGGCCCTCGTTCTTCAGGCGCTCGCGGTCCTGCCCCGCCTTGACCGCGTCGTCGAACGCGGCCTGCACCTTGTCGGGAGGCAGCACGGTCTGCAGCGTCACCTTCTGCACGAACACGCCGGTCTCGTAGCGGTCGAGCATCTGCTGCATCAGCTGCTCGGTCTGCTTGGCGATCTGCTCGCGGCCCTCGTAGAGCGCGAAGTCCATCTTGCTCTTGCCGACGACTTCGCGCACCGCCGTCTCGGCGACGTACTGCACGATCTGGTCGGGCCGGTTGTTCTTGAAGACGTAGTCCTCGGCGCTCTTGAGGTTGTACTGCACCGCGAACTGGATGTCGATGATGTTCTCGTCGTCGGTCAGCATCACGGCCTCCCGCTCGACCTTGTTCTTCGGCGTGTTGCGGTAGCCGACCTCGATCGTCTTGACCTGCGAGAAGTCGACCAGCTGCACGGCTTCGATGGGGAAGGGGAGGTGCCAGCGGGGCCCCGGCTGCGTCGTCTCGGTGTACTTGCCGAAGCGCGTCACCACGCCGCGGCGGCCTTCGTCGACGATGTAGAAGCCGCTCGCGAACCAGACGACGACGACGAGCGCCGCCAGCAGCGCCGCGCCGCCGAGCGGAAGCGCGGGTCGCCCGCCGCCGGCGCCGCCGCCGCCCTCGCCTTCGCCGCCGCCGCCGCGCCGACCGAGGATGCCGCTGATGCGACGATTGACGTTGCGCCAGATTTCTTCGAGGTCGGGCGGGCCGCCGCTCGGGCTGTTGCCGCGTTTGCCCCACTGGGGATCGTTGAGCGACATGGACGGTAGGACTTTGGGGTGGCGGGCAGTCGGGGGCGGCGCCGGCGGCTTGCCGCGCGTTCAGGTTCCGGAGTCGGCGGCAGCGGCGGAGCAGGTCTCGTCGGTGGGCGCGGTCCGGAGCGGAAAGCGCTCGGCGAGCGCCTCGCGCAGGGCGGCGCAGCCTTCGCCCGTCAGCGCGCTGGCGCGAACGGCGACGATGGTACCACAGGGGTCGCGCTCGACCCCGGCGTCGAGGGCGGCGGCGTCGCACTTGTTGTACACGCGTATCTGCGGCACGCCGGACGCGCCGATCTCCTCGAGGACCGCCTCGACCGCCGCGATCTGGTCGTCGCGGTCCGCCGCCGCCGCGTCGACGACGTGCAGCAGCAGGTCGGCCTCGGCGGCCTCGGCGAGCGTGGCGCGAAACGCGGCGACGAGGTCGTGCGGCAGGTCGCGGATGAAGCCGACCGTGTCGGACAGGACGATCGTCTCGGCGCCGGGGACGTGGATCCGGCGCAGCGTCGTGTCGAGCGTGGCGAAGAGCTGGTTCGCCGCGTACGCCTGCGCGCCGGTCAGGCGATTGAACAGCGTCGACTTGCCGGCGTTCGTGTACCCGACGAGCGCGACCGTGCGCACCGCGGCGCGGCGCCGCGTGCGGCTCTGTGTCGCGCGGCTGCGCGCCACGCCGCGCAGGCGCTCCTTGATGTGGCGCACGCGCTGCGCGATCAGCCGCCGGTCGGTCTCGAGCTGCGTCTCGCCGGGCCCGCGCAGGCCGATGCCGCCGCGCTGCCGCTCGAGGTGCGTCCAGCCGCCGACCAGCCGCGTGGCCATGTGCTTGAGCTGCGCGAGCTCGACCTGCAGCTTGCCTTCGGCGCTGCGCGCGCGCAGCGCGAAGATGTCGAGGATCAGGCTGGCGCGGTCGACGACGCGGCACTCGAGCGCCTGCTCGAGGTTGCGCTGCTGCACGCCGGACAGCGGGTGGTCGAAGATGACGAGGTCGGCGCCGGTGCTGCGCCGCAGTCCGGCGATCTCCTCAACCTTGCCCTTGCCCGCGAACGTGGCGGAGTCCGGGCGCTGGCGCCGGCCGGTGACCGTCCCGGCGACCGTGGCGCCGGCGGACGCGGCGAGCGCGGCGAGCTCGGCGAGGCGGTCGGACACGCGGCCCTCGCCGAGGTCGAGTTCCACCAGCAGCGCGCAGTCGCCGCGCGAAGGCCGTTCGAACATCAGGCGCGTCTCGAGGCCGCGCCGGCGCGTGGATGCATCAACCCTCGGCGGCGTCGGCGGCCTGGCCGTGGTGCGGCATCGTGACCGGACGCGACGGCACCACCGTGGAGATGGCGTGCTTGTAGACCATCTGCGTGACGGTGTTCTTGAGCAGCACGACGTACTGGTCGAACGACTCGATCTGCCCCTGCAGCTTGATGCCGTTGACGAGGTAGATCGACACCTGAACGTGCTCCTTGCGCAGCGTGTTCAGGAACGGGTCTTGTAACATCTGCCCCTTGTTGCTCATGCGTCGCTCCGGTTCCGGTGTGGGGCCGGCGGCACGCCGGCTCGGCTGCCGCGCGTTCCCCCGGCAGGCCTGGCAGCCGACCCCGACGCCTCAGCGCGCGTAGGGATTGACGCCAGTCTTGAATTGTATCCTAAGGGGCGTGCCGCGGATCTTGAACGCCTCGGCCAGGAAGCGCTCGAGGTAGCGCCGGTAGCCGTCGGGCACGTGCGCGAGCGCCGTGCCGTGGATCACCACGACCGGCGGGTTGACGCCCCCCTGGTGCGCGTAGCGCAGCTTCGGACGCGAGTAGCCCGCGCGCGGCGGCTGCTGTCGCGCGACGGCGTCCTGCAGCGCCCGCGTCAGCCGCGGCGTGGACAGCTTGATCATCGCCGCCGCGTAGGCCTTGTCGACCGACGCCATCAGCGCCGCCACGCCGCGCCCGTCGCGCGCCGAGATGTAGTGCGCGTCGGCGAAGCCGAGGAAGCCGAGCTTGCGGTCGAAGTCGGTCCGGGCGCGCGTGCGCGCGTCCGCGTCGAGGTCGTCCCACTTGTTGACGCCGACGACCATCGCGCGCCCGGCCTCGAGCGCGTGAGCGGCGATGTGCGCGTCCTGCTCGCTGATGCCTTCGCGCGCGTCGAGCAGCAGCACGACCACGTGCGCCTCCTCGATCGCCTGCAGCGTCTTGATCACCGAGAACTTCTCGACCGCCTCGAACACCTTGCCGCGGCGCCGCACGCCCGCGGTGTCGATCAGCGTGTACTTGCGCCCTCCGCGCTCGAAGTCGACGTGGATCGCGTCGCGCGTGGTGCCGGGCTCGTCGAACGCGATCATCCGCTCCGCGCCGAGCAGCGTGTTCACCAGCGTCGACTTGCCGACGTTGGGCCGGCCGATGATCGCCACCTTGATCCGCGCGTCGGGCCCGGGCCGCTCGCCGGGGTGGGGCGGCGCCTCGGTGTCCTCGTCGGCTGCCGCCGCATCGCCGGCAGCCGCTGGCGCGACGGCGTCCAGCGCGACGTCCAGCATGTTTCGCACGCCCTCGCCGTGCGCGGCCGAGATCGCGAGCGGCTCGCCGAGCGCAAGCTCGTGGAACTCGGCGACTGCGCGCTCGGCGGGAATTCCCTCGGCCTTGTTGGCCACGAGGACGACGGGGCGGCCGCAGCGTCGCAGCAACTCGCCGATCTCGCGATCGTGCTCGCTCAATCCGGCGCGCGCGTCGACCAGGAACACGACGACGTCCGCCTCGGCGATCGCCTCGCGCGCCTGCCGAGCCATCTCCTTCAGGATGCCGGACTTCGCCACCGGCTCGAAGCCGCCGGTGTCGACGACGATGTACGCGCGGTCGCCCGACCGCCCGCGGCCGTAGTGACGGTCCCGCGTGAGGCCGGGGAAGTCCGCGACGAGCGCGTCGCGCGACTTCGTCAGGCGGTTGAACAGCGTCGACTTGCCGACGTTCGGGCGGCCGACGAGCGCGATCGTGGGGAGCATGTCGCGCGCGCCGCGGACCGCGACGGCGCGCTAGCGCGCCGTGGCGGCGTACAGCGTGCCGTTCAAGGACTGCCAGACGATGCGGTCGCCGACTGCGAACGGCTGGCCGGTCGGCGCGCTGCCGTCGGTGGCGAGCCGGCCCACGTAGGCGCCGGTCGGCTTCGCGAGCGCGTGCACGTAGCCCTCGACGTCGAGCACCGCGAGCTGGTCGCCGATGACCTGCGCCGCGCGCAGGCGCCGCTCGGCCAGCACCTCCTGCTTCCACAGCGACGCGCCGGTCGACTTGTCGAACGCGTGGACCGCGCCCTTGTCGTCGACGACGTAGTACGCGGCCGCGTCCGCCGCGACGCCGGCGAGGCTCGAGACGTCGCGCGTCCACAGGAGGCCGCCGCGCACGATCTCGAAGCAGGCGAGCCGTCCCTGGAAGGCGACCGCGCAGGTCTGCCGCTCCTCGACCAGCGGCCGGCTGACGACGTCGGCGATCCGCTCGAGCTCGGTCGCTCCCGTCGGGATCGCCACCGCGCCGTCCCAGCCGATCGTGCCGGTCTGCAGGTCCATGGCGAGCAGCCGCCCGCCGGGCAGGCCGAGGAACGCTCCGCCGCGGCTCGCCACGCCGCCGGCGGTGTTGCGCACGGTGAGCGGCGGGTTGATGCGCTGCTGCAACCACTTCGTCTTGCCGTCCGCCGCGCCGAGCCCGTGGATGCGGCCGTCGCCCGAAGCGACGACGACGACGCCGTCGGCGACGATCGGCGGCGACAGCACTTCCGAGGACACCGTCGCCGTCCACAGCGACTTGCCGTTCGCGTCGAACGCGAGGACCTCGCCCTTGTCGGTGCCGACCACGACGAGCGAAGCATCCGCGCCCGGCCCGGCGTGCACCGGCTTGCCTGCGGCGATGCGCCAGACCTGCCTGCCGGTCTCGCGCTCGAAGCGCGCGAGCGAGCCATCCGTGGCAGCCGCGTAGATCGCGTCCGCCGTGATCGCCGGCGCGAGCCCCGGTCCCGCCTTGCCCACGCTCGCCTGCCAGGCGAGCGCGGGGTTCGCCGTCGCAGTGAGCGCGGGCAGCGGCCCCGGCTTCACCTGCGAGCCGCGGCCCGTGAGCCAGTCGAGCGAAGGCGCGGGAATCGACCAGTTCATCGGATTCCACGACGGCGCGGTCGTGCCGCAACCGCCGAGCAAGAAGGCGGCGAGCGCAACCGCGCGCAGGCGTGCGATCGGCGGGCGCATCGTCACTTGCCCTTCGCTGGCGCCGGCGCGACGGCCGCAGGGGGCGGGGCAGCGGTCGTCGAGCCGCCCGGCACGGCTGCGGCGGGAACGCTCGCGCCGCCGAGCGCGTCGAGCTTCACCTGCACGTAGTTGCGGTAGGGCGACTTCGCGTCGAGCTTGGCCAGCGCCGCCTGGTAGGCGCTGCGCGCGTCGGCGGCGCGGCCGGCCGCCACGAGCACGTCGCCGCGCAGGTCGGCGTAGAGGCCGGCGAACGGGTCGGGGTGCTTCGCGTCGAGCGCGGCGAGCGCCTGGTCGTAAGCCTTCTCGTCGAGCAGCGCTTCGGCGAGCCGGTAGCGCGCGACCGCTTTCAGCTCGTCCTCGGTCGCGCGGTCGATCGCCCACTGGTACTGCGTCTTCGCGCCGGCCTTGTCGCCGCCGTCCCAGAGCAGCTTCGCGTACATCAGCGCGGCGCGCGGCGCGTAGCCGCTGCCGGCGAACTTCGACGAAAGCTGCGCCATCGCGTCGCGCGCCTTCGCGACGTCCTTGTCGCGCACGCCGGCCGACACCGCGCCGTAGAGCACCGACGCCTCCTCGGCCTGCCTCGCCGTCCACCAGCGCCATCCCTGCACCGCGATGTAGGCGATGCACACGGCGATGACCGCCGTCGAGATCGCGTTGCCCCAGCGCTTCCAGAACGCCTTGAGGTCGTCGAGCTTTTCCTGTTCTTCGAGGTCGTAGACGGCCATGGTCCTTCCGCTTCCGGTGTGTTCGTGTCAGTCGTTGGGGCGCGTCTGCGCGGCGAGCCAGGGTGCGAGCTCCACGGCGGGCAGCGCGACCTGCTCGCCGGCCTCGCGCAGCGCCTTCACTCCGACGGTGCCGCTCGCGGCCTCGTCGTCGCCGACGACCAGCGCGAATCGCGCGCCGCTGGCATCCGCCTTCTTCATCTGCGACTTGAAGCTGCCGCCGCCCGCGTTGAGCACCACGCCGATCCCGGCGTCGCGCAGCATCTCCGCCACGCGCCGCGCCAGCGGCGCCGCGGCCGTCCCCGCGTGCACGAGGTAGGCGAGCGGGGCGCCGGCGCAGCCCGCGCCGGACTCGCGCAGCAGCAGGATCATGCGCTCGATGCCCATGCCGAAGCCGCAGGCCGGCGTCGGCTTGCCCCCCAGCTGCTCGAAGAGGCCGTCGTAGCGGCCCCCGCCGGCCACCGTCCCCTGGGCGCCGAGCCGGTCGGTGACGAACTCGAAGACGGTGCGATTGTAGTAATCGAGGCCGCGCACCAGGCGCGGGTTCACCTCGAAGGCGAGGCCCGCTTCGGCGAGCAGGGCCTGCAGGCCGTCGAAATGCGCGCGCGACTCGGTCCCGAGCCGGTCGAGGAGCTTCGGCGCCGACTCGATCACCTCGCGCATCGCCTCGTTCTTGCTGTCGAGGATGCGCAGCGGGTTCGTGTGCAGGCGCCGGCGCGAGTCGTCGTCCAGCGCGCTCCCGTGGCGCTCGAAGTGCGCGACCAGCGCGGCGCGGTGCGCGCGGCGCTCGCCGGCGTCGCCGATCGAGTTGACGTGCAGGCGAATCGAGTCGGCGAGCCCGAGGTCGCGCCACAGCCGCGCGAGCATGACCATCTGCTCGGCGTCGACGTCGGGACCCGGGAATCCGAGCGCTTCGGCGTCGAACTGGTGGAACTGCCGGTAGCGGCCCTTCTGCGGGCGCTCGTGGCGGAACATCGCCCCGGCGAGCCACACGCGCTGCGGCCGCTCGTAGCAGAGGCTGTGCTCGATCGCGGCGCGCACGATGCCCGCCGTCGCCTCCGGGCGCAGCGTCAGGCTCTCGCCCGACAGCTTGTCCTCGAACGTGTACATCTCCTTCTCGACGACGTCGGTGACCTCGCCGATCGCGCGCACGAACAGCGGCGTGGGCTCGACGATCGGCACGCGCAGGTTGCGGTAGCCGTAGAGCGCGAACACGCGGCGCGCCGCGTCCTCGAAGCGCTCCCACAACGCGGCCTCGTCGGGCAGCACGTCGTTCATGCCGCGCACTGCCTGCAGCTTCTCGGGCGCCCTGGCGGCCTTCGCTTCCATCACGCGGTCGCCTTCACCGGGATCGTGCGGCGCTCCGGGTCGAGCGCCGCGCTGCGCGGCTCGCCCCCGTAGGTCGCCCGCACGTAGTCCTCGACGATCTGCTGGAACTCCTCGGCGATGCGCTCGCCGCGCAGCGTCACCGTCTTCTCGCCGTCGACGTAGACGGGAGCGACCGGCGACTCGCCGGTGCCGGGCAGCGAGATGCCCACGTTGGCGAGCTTCGATTCGCCGGGGCCGTTGACCACGCAGCCCATCACCGCCACCTGCATGCGCTCCACGCCCGGGTAGCGCGTCCGCCACTGCGGCATGGCGGCGCGCAGGTAGGCCTGGATGCGCGCGGCGAGCTCCTGGAACGTGGTGGACGTCGTGCGGCCGCACCCGGGGCAGGCAGTGACCATCGGCGCGAACGAGCGCAGGCCCATCGTCTGCAGGATCTCCTGCGCGACGATCACCTCCTGCGTGCGGCTGCCGCCGGGCTCCGGCGTGAGCGACACCCGGATGGTGTCGCCGATGCCCTCCTGCAGCAGCACGGCAAGCGCGGCGGTGGACGCGACGATGCCCTTGCTGCCCATGCCCGCCTCGGTGAGGCCGAGGTGCAGCGCGTAGTCGCAGCGGCGCGCGAGCTCGCGGTAGACGACGACCAGGTCCTGCACGTCGGAGACCTTGCACGACAGCACGATGCGCTCCGCCGGCAACCCGAGCGACTCGGCGCGGCGCGCGCTGTCGATCGCGGAGGCCACCAGCGCCTCGCGCATCACGCCTTCCGCGGACAGCGGCGAGGCGCTGCGCGCGTTGTCGTCCATCATCCGTGCGAGGAGGTCGGCGTCGAGGCTGCCCCAGTTGACGCCGATGCGCACCGGCTTGCCGTGCTCGAGCGCCTGCCCGATCATCGTCGCGAACTGCGGGTCGCGCTTGCTCCCCTTGCCGACGTTGCCGGGGTTGATGCGGAACTTGGCGAGCGCGCGGGCGCAGGCGGGCTCGGCGGCGAGGAGCTTGTGGCCGTTGAAGTGGAAGTCGCCGACCAGCGGCACGGCGCAGCCGGCCGCGTCGAGGCGCTCGCGGATGCGCGGCACCGCTGCGGCCGCCTCGGCGGTGTTGACGGTGACGCGCACGATCTCCGAGCCCGCGTCGGCGAGCGCCCTGACCTGCGCGAGCGTGGCCGCGACGTCGGCGGTGTCGGTGTTCGTCATCGACTGCACGACGATCGGCGCGCCGCCGCCGATGGCGACGCCGCCGACGCGCACCTGGCGCGTCCGATGACGGGCGATGACGGGGCGCTCCATCGCCGCGCGCGGGGTCAGGGCAGGCGCACGCGCGCGACGTTCGCGCGGGTGTGCGGGGCGAGGTCGAACGGCTGCCCGCGCCAGGTGACGGTGGCGTCGGCGGCGTTGCCGATGACGAGCTCGAGCGGCGGCTTGCCGTGCACCGTCTCGCTGCCGTCGGGCTGGCCGTTGGTGACGAGGATCGTGTTGCCGGACGCGTCGCGCACTTGCGTCCACGCGTTCGCCTTGTAGCGGATCACCAGCGTCGCCTCCCCGGGGGCGGCGGCGGGCGCTGCGGGCGCCGGCGCGGGCGACGGGGCAGGCGGCGCCACGGCCTCGACGGGGGCAGCGGAAGACGCGGGAGCGCGCGGAGGCGTGGCGGCTGCCGGTGCCTCGCCGGCGGGTGGGTCGCCAGCCACCGGATTGGGCAACGGCCTGCCGGCAGGCGCCGGCGCGGGCTCGGCAGGCGCCGTCTTCAGGATGCCCTTCGACTCGGTGCGCGTCGTGTCGTCGGGCCGCATGAACTCGTAGATCGCTGCGATGACGATCGCGGCTGCGAGCGCCGCCGGGATCGCCCAGCGCGACACCCGCGCGCCGCGGCTCGCCCCGGACGCGGGCAGCTCGCCCATCGGGGGCGCGGTCGAGCCGATGGCCGGCCCGACGAGCGACGGTGCGTCGTCCGCGCTGGGCAGCGCCGCGACCACCGCCGCGGGATCGAGCTTCAGCAGCCGCGCGTAGTTGCGCACGAACCCGCGCACGAAGGTGCGGCCGGGCAGCTCCTCGAAGCTGCCTTCCTCGAGCGCCTTCACCTGGCGCGGCGCGAGCTTGAGCTGCTGCGCGACCGCGTCGATCGACAGGCCGGCCTCCTCGCGGCTGCGGCGCAGCCACGCTCCGGCGCTGGCCGCGACCGTGGGCGGGGCGCCGGCGTCGGGGGCGTCGCTCATTCGCACCCCGCGGTGCCGATGGCGCGCGTCTCGGCACTTTGCGGATAGCGGTTGCGCAGCTGCAGCGCGTAGGACTGCTCGGCCTGCGCGTCGCCGAGCTTCCGCTCGACGCACATGCCGAGATAGAGCGCCTCGGGCGGCGGATTGGTCTCGCGCATCACGACGCGCATCAGCCCGCGCGCTTCCGGCAGGCGGCCGCCCCGGTAGCTGAGCAGCGCGAGGTTGTAGGCCGCCGCCGAGTCGCCGGGCTTGAGCTGCAGCGCGCGGCGGAAGTACTGGTCGGCCGCCGCGACGTCGCCCAACGACGCGCTGCACTTGCCGGCGTTGACCAGCGCGACCTCGGGCGTGCGGTAGAGCGGATTGCGGATCGCCAGCTCGAACTCGGCGATCGACTCGCGCGCGCGGCCGTGCGTGCAGAGGTACCACCCCCAGTTGTGCCGCGTCTCGGAGTCGTTGGGGGCGAGCTCCAGCGCGCGGCGGAACGCCGTCTCGGCCTTCGGCAGCTCGCCCATCACCGTGTAGACGAGGCCGTAGAGGTTGTGGACGCGCGCGTAGGTCGGGTCGATCTTCTCGGCGATGCCGAGCTCCTCGAGCGCGATGTCCATCTGCCCGCGCTCGTAGTATCCGGCCGCGAGGTCTGCGTGGGCCTCGGAGCGCTGGCGCTGCGTGACCGGCGGCTGCTCGATGCGCGTCGGCGGCGGCGGCTGGATCTGCGGGCCCTGCGGCTGCGGCGGCTGGGCGGGCGGCGCGAACGGGTTCGACTGGCAGCCGGCGAGGAGGAGCGCGGCGACGAAGGCGGCAATGGCGGTGCGCATCGGGGTTCCTCGGGGAAGGCTAGCGCGACGCGATCCGCATCGGCTTCTCGCCCAGCCGGCGGGTGACGCGGTTCTCCACCTGCCCGGCGAGCTGGCCGCAGGCGGCGTTGATGTCGTCGCCGCGCGTGCGGCGGATCGTCGTCGTCACGCCCTCGTCCATCAGCGCCTGCTGGAACTCGCGGATGCGCCCGCGCGGCGACGTGCGAAACCCGCTGCCGGGGAACGGGTTGAACGGGATCAGGTTGAGCTTGCAGGAGACTTCGCGGGCGATGAGGCCGAGCTGCCGCGCGTGCTCGGGCCGGTCGTTGACGCCGTCGAGCATCACGTACTCGAACGTCACGAAGTCGCGCGGCGCGCGCGCGAGGTAGCGGTTGCACGCGGCGAGGAGCTCGGCGATCGGGTGCCGGCGGTTGATCGGCACCAGCGTGTTGCGCAGCTCGTCGTTGGGCGCGTGCAGGCTCACGGCCAGCGCCACGGGGCACTCCTGCGCGAGGCGGTCGATCTGCGGGACGATCCCCGACGTCGACAGCGTGACGCGGCGGCGCGAGAGGCCGTACGCGTTGTCGTCGAGGAAGAGCTTGAGCGCGGGCACCACCTGGTCGAAGTTCGCGAGCGGCTCGCCCATGCCCATCATCACGACGTTGGTGATCGGTGCGCGGCCGCGCTGGACCCACGGCGCCGCCGCGCCTTCCGCGAGCAGCGTGCGGTTCGCGTGCCACAGCTGGCCGACGATCTCGGCGGTGGTCAGGTTGCGGTTGAAGCCCTGCCGGCCGGTCGAGCAGAAAGCGCAGTCGAGCGCGCAGCCCGCCTGCGACGAGATGCACAGCGTGCCCCTGTACCGCACCGCGGCGTTCGACGAGGGGCCCGCGAAGCGGGATCGGCGCGCAGCGGTGCGGACTGCGGCCGCGGACTCCGGCTCGTCGTCATCCTCCGCGGATCCAATGCGGACGCCTTCCGGGATGTACACGGCCTCGACGGCGTTGCCGCTGCCGGCATCGAGCAGCCACTTGCGCGTACCGTCGCCGGCCGTGCTGTCGCGGATCACCGCCGGCGCGCCGATCGTGGCGCTCGCGGCGAGCTTCTCGCGCGCCGCCTTCGCGAGATCCGTCATCTGCGCGAAGTCGCCGGCGAAGCGCTGGTGCACCCAGCGCGACAGCTGCCGCGCGCGAAACGGCTTCTCGCCGAGTCCGGCGACGAAGCCTTCGAGCTCGCGGGGCGGCAGGCCGAGCAGCGGCGTCATCGGGGTGAACAGGCCCTAGCGCGAGTGGATCTCGAGCGTGGGGAAGAAGTAGGCGATCTCGGTGCGCGCGGTCTCGGGCGCGTCGGAGCCGTGCACCGCGTTGGCGTCGATCGACTGCGCGAAGTCGGCGCGGATCGTGCCCGGCGCCGCCTTCTTCGGGTCGGTGGCGCCCATGAGCTCGCGGTTGCGCGCGATCGCGTTCTCGCCTTCGAGCACCTGGACCATGATCGGGCCCGACATCATGAACTCGACGAGGTCCTTGAAGAACGGGCGTTCGCGGTGCACCGCGTAGAAGCCTTCCGCTTCCGCTCGGGAGAGCTGCTTCATGCGCGCGGCGACGACCTTGAGGCCCGCCGCCTCGAAACGGGCGAGGATCTGTCCGATCGCGTTCTTCGCGACGGCGTCCGGCTTGATGATCGATAGCGTGCGTTCGACGGCCATGCTGGGTTTCCTTTTCCTGCTCCGACAGGATATTTGCAAGTAAATTCAAAATTATAGCACCATCTGCTCGAGCCTGGAGCCCGCTTCCCGTTCGCCCGGGCTGCCGGCCCCGGCCGGACGGAATACCCCGGTTGAGTCAAGGTTTCGGCCGCGGCGCCAAGGCTAGAATTCGGCAAGCGCAGGGCTCCCCGGCACGCCGGGGACGGCGCGTCCGTCACCGTCACGAGGAGAACACGATGAAGAGGACTCTCGTAGCCGCCGCCGCGCTGTTCTTTGCGGCCGGGGCTTTTGCGCAGGCTTTTCCGACCAAGCCGATTTCGCTGTACGTCCCGTTTGCCGCGGGCGGGCCCACCGACACCGTCGCGCGCCAGCTCGCCATCGCGATGGGCAAGGCGATCGGGCAGACGATCATCGTCGAAAACGTCCCCGGCGCCGGCGGCACGATCGCGCCCGCCAAGCTCAAGGGCCAGACGCCCGACGGGCACACGCTGATGCTGGCGCACATCGGGATGTCGACCGCGCCGGCGCTCTACCGGTCGCTGCCGTTCAAGCCGCTCGACGACTTCGAGTACATCGGGCAGGTCGTGGACGTCCCGATGACGTTCGTCGCGAGGAAGGACTTCCCGCCGACGGACTTCAAGGGCATGGTCGACTACGTCAAGAAGAACAAGGACAAGGTGACCTACGCGAACGCCGGGCTGGGCGCCGCCTCGCACCTGTGCGGCCTGCTGTTCCTCTCGGCCATCGAGGCGGACGTCACGACGGTCCCCTACAAGGGCACGGCGCCGGCGATGAACGACATCCTCGGCGGCCAGGTCGACTTCATGTGTGACCAGACGACGAACACGACCGGCTACATCAAGTCGGGGCGCATCAAGTCCTACGCCGTCACGTCGAAGACGCGCGTCGAGTCGCTGAAGGAGCTGCCGCCGGCCGCCGAGGCCGGGCTGCCCGGCTTCGAGGTCAGCGTGTGGCACGGCGTGTACGCGCCGAAGGGGACGCCGAAGCCGGTGATCGACAAGCTCGTCGCCGCGCTGCAGGCCAGCATTGCCGATGCGCAGTTCGTCGCCAAGATGAACGAGCTGGGCTCGCAGGTGGTGAGCAAGGACAAGGCGACGCCCGAGGGCCTGCGCAACCACCTGAAGGCCGAGATCGACAAGTGGACGCCGATCATCAGGAAGGCGGGGCAGTACGCCGACTGACCGCAAGGTTCCGGGGCGCGCGCGCGCCCGTCCATCCTTGAAGGCCCGGCGCAGTCTTCTGGGCGCGGCGGTTGCGGCGCTCGTCGCCGGCGGCGTGCGCGCGCTGCCGCCTGCGGGGCGGCGCTGCCGCGTGGGCCTGCTCGGCGCGGAGTCGGAGAAGGTGGCGTACGCCGACCTCGAGCACCTGCGCCGCGAGCTCCGCGCGCTGGGGTATGTGGAGGGGCCGCTGCTCGCCTTCGACGTGCGGTGGGCAGGCAGCGATTACGGCCGCCTCGTGGCCCTGGCGAAGGACCTCGCGGCGAGCGGCGTGGACGTCGTGGTGGCGAGCGGCTCGAAGGCCGGGATCGCGGCGAAGGAGGCGACGTCGACGGTGCCGGTGGTCGTCAGCAACATGGGCGACGCGCTGCAGGCAGGATTCGCGGGGAGCCTCGCGCGGCCGGGCGGCAACGTCACCGGGTTCTCGGCGATGAACCCCGAGGTGACGGCGAAGCAGCTCGCGCTCCTGCGCGAGATCAAGCCCGGCCTCGCCCGCGCGGGGCTGCTCATGAACCCGGCCAATCCGAATTTCGCGCTCACCGTGGACGCGTTGCGACGCGCCGGCGACGCCATCGGGGTGCGCGTCGCGACCTTCGAGGCAGCGTCTGCCGCGGCGATCGCTCCGGCCATCCGCGCCGTCGCGGCGGCCGGGATCGACGCGCTGGTGGTGCAGTCCGAGACGCTGTTCAGCGCGCAGGCCGCTGCCATCGCGAAGCTCGCCGTGGCCAACCGCATCGCTGTCGCGGGCCTCACGTCCTACGCCGATGCGGGCGCGCTGGTCGGCTACTCGGCGGCCATCGGGGAGCGGTGGCGCCACGTGGCGGGGTACGTCGATCGCATCCTCCACGGGGCGGCGCCGTCGTCGCTGCCGATCGCACAACCCTCGCGGGTGGAACTGGTTCTCAACCTCGTCACGGCCAGGGCGATCGGCGTGACGATTCCGCAGTCGCTCGAGCAGCGCGCGGATCGCGTGATCCGCTGATCCGGCCGCGCGTCAGCGCGCGCCGACGCCTCGGGGTTGCCACGCGATGCGCCAGCCGGGACGGCCGGGCGCGGCGCGCCACGCGACGTCGACGCCCAGCACGGGCACAGCGGCGAGTTCGCCGTCGCAGCGGACCAGCGGCAGCGCGTCGCGTTCCCAAGGCGGCAGCGCCGCGTCGTAGAGCCACGCGGCGAGCGCGCGACGCGGCCTTCGCTCGTCCAGCGCGAGCCGCTCGCCGCCGCTGCGCGGCGCGACGGTCACCGCGCGATCCGCGACGCGGTCGGCGGCCAGGCCTTCGCCGGTGGCGGCGGCGAACGTCAGCACGCCGTGCGGCAACCGAAGGTCAGTCTCGCCTCGCCAGAGCACCTCGTAGCGCGGCGGCGGCGCGGCGTGCACGCGGATGCGGCCGCGGTGCACGCCCAGCACCGCGCCCGCGTGGTGCAGGCAGACCTGCGCGTCGGGGCGGGGCGCCGCGAGCTGGCGAAGCATCGCCGCGAGCCGCGCCGTCGACGGCGCCGGCAGCCCGTGCGCGCGCAGGAACCAGCGCAGGAGGTTGCGCGCGCGCGGCGGGGAGAGCGCGGCCAGCGCCGCGCACGGCAAGGCGCCGTCGCCCAGGCCCTCCTGCGCGTCGAGCGCCGCCAGTTCGTCCAGCAGCAGCGCGGCCTCGGACTGGTGCGCGGCGGCGCGCGCCAGCGTTCGCGACGTGGCGGGAAACGACCGCGCGAGCGCCGGCACGACGTCGACGCGCAGCGCGTTGCGCCGATGGCGCGCCGACGCGTTGCTGTCGTCGTCGACGTAGGCGAGCGCGTGCCGCGCGACGTAGCGCTCGATGTCCTGGCGCGGCACGGCGAGCAGCGGGCGCGTCCAGAGGAGGCCGTCCGCATCGCGCGCCGACGCGGGCATCGCCGCGAGCCCGTGCGGCCCGGCGCCGCGCAGCGCCTGCAGCAGGAAAGTCTCCGCCTGGTCGTCCTGGTGGTGGGCGAGCGCGATCGCGTCGAGCGCCTGCTCGCGCGCGACCTCGCGCAGCGCCGCGTAGCGCGCCTCGCGGGCCGCCGCCTCGACGCCCAGCGCGCCCGCGTCGCCGACCACGACGCGCCGCACGGCCAGCGGGACGCCCAGGCGGGCGGCGAAGCGCGCGCACGCGTCGGCCCACGCGTCGGCGTGCGCGGACAGGCCGTGGTGGACGTGGATTGCCGACAGCTGCGCACCGCACGCGGGTGCTGCGGCTGCGCACGCGTGGAGCAGAGCGATCGAGTCGCGCCCGCCGGAGCAGGCGACCGCCACACGCCTGCCGCCGAGCGCGGCGAGCGCGCGAGCGGCCGCGGCCTCGACGGCTTCGCCGCGGGGCTCAGCCGGCGCTGATCTCCTTGAACTTGCCATAGGCGAGGATCCTGTCCTCGCGCGTCTCGAGCAGCGCGTCGACGGTGCCCTCGCTCACCTGGCGCAGCGCGTCGGTCAGCGCCTTCTTGAGCGCCACCATCATCGCCGGCGGGTCGCGGTGCGCGCCGCCGAGCGGCTCGGGCACGACCTTGTCGACGAGGCCGAGCTGCTTCAGCCGCGCCGCGGTGATGCCGAGCGATTCCGCCGCCTCGGGGGCGAACTCCGCGGACTTCCACAGGATCGACGCGCAGCCCTCGGGCGAGATCACCGAGTAGGTCGCGTACTGCAGCATCAGCGTGACGTCGCCGATGGCGATCGCCAGCGCGCCTCCCGAGCCGCCCTCGCCGATGACCGTGACGATCACCGGCGTGCGCAGTCCCGCCATCTCGTAGAGGTTGCGGCCGATCGCCTCGGACTGCCCGCGTTCCTCCGCGCCGATGCCCGGATAGGCGCCCGGCGTGTCGACGAACGTGAACAGCGGCACCGCGAACTTCTCGGCGAGCCGCATCAGGCGCAGCGCCTTGCGGTAGCCCTCCGGGCGCGGCATGCCGAAGTTGCGGTAGATCTTCTCCTTCGTGTCGCGGCCCTTCTGGTGACCGATCACCACGCACGGCTGGCCGTTGAAGCGCGCCATGCCGCCGACGATCGCGGGATCGTCGCCGTAGACGCGGTCGCCGTGCAGCTCGCGGAAGTCGGTGAACAGGCCCGCGACGTAGTCGAGCGTGTACGGCCGCTGCGGGTGACGCGCGACCTGCGCGATCTGCCACGACGTGAGCTTGCCGTAGATGTCCTTGGTGAGCTGCTGGCTCTTCTTCGACAGCCGCGCGATCTCGTCGGAGATGTCGACCGCCGAGTCCTCGTGGACGAAGCGCAGCTCGTCGATCTTCGCCTGGAGCTCGGCGATCGGCTGCTCGAAGTCGAGGAAGGTCTGCTTCATGGGCGCCTAGGGAAGCTCTGCGTAAGGCGCGGAAGCGCGTCCCGAAGGGCAGCCGAGCGAACTCCACGTGACGGGTAGCGAGTAATCCTTCATGCGAGGCTGCGCGCGCCGCGAGGTTACGCAGAGGTTCCCTGGAGTCCCCTGCGGGGACGGTCGCGGAATGATATCCCAGCGCGGGGCTACCCGTGCAGGCCGTCCCAGACCAGCTTCACGCCGGTGGCGAACAGGAGCGTGTAGGAAATCGCGTAGAACACCCGGTCGCTCATCATCCGGTGGACGCGCACCCCGAGCCAGATGCCGAGCGGCGCAAGCGGCGCGAACATCAGCGCCGCGGCCAGGTTGTTCGCATTGAGCTGGCCGAGCATCGCGTAGGGCACGAGCTTCACGTAGTTGACCACGAGGAAGAACACGACCGAGGTCGCGACCAGCGTCGTCTTGTCGAGCTTCTGCGGCAGCATCCACATGGAGAACGGCGGCCCGCCCGCGTGCGCGAGCGTGCTGGTGAACCCGGAGAGCGCGCCGCACAGCCTGCCCGCGCGCGGACCCGGCGGACCGCCCTGGCGGTCGAAGCGGGCCGCGAGGCGCTCGGTGAGCCGGAGCCAGCGGTTGAGCGCGAACGCGACGGCGATGACGCCGATCAGGAGGCGGATCACGTTGACGGGCAGCGCGCCGAATGCGAGCGCGCCGACGGCGATGCCGACGAGCGCGCCCGGCAGCAGGACCTTGAGGTGCGCGCGCGAGGCGAGGCCGCGATAGGCGTGCACGCCGAAGATGTCCATCGCGCACAGGATCGGCAGCATGATGCCGGCCGCCTCCGGCGGCGCGATGAAGATCGACATCAGCGGCACGGCGACCCCGCCGGCGCCGCCGCCGAAGCCGGACTTCGAGATGCCGGTGAGCAGGATCGCGAAGATCGCCACCGGGTAGAACGCGCCGGGGAAGTCGGGAAAGGTCACGGTGCCGCCACGCCTGCGCCGGTCATGGGCCGGGCGTGGCGGCCGGAGGCGCGAGCTCCGCCGCCGGGGAGCGGCCGCGCCATGCCGCCCACGCCTCGTTGGCGATCACCGCGGCAAGGACGATCGCGCCGCCGGCGAGCGCGAGCCGTCCCGGGTTGTCGCCGAGCAGGGCCCACACCCACAGCGGTCCGAGGATCGGCTCGAGCAGCGCGAGGAGCCCCAGCTCGGTCGCGGTCAGGTGGCGCGAGGCGGCCACCATCAGCAGACACCCGGTGCCCAGCTGCACGCAGCCCAGCACCGCGAGGATCGCGAGGTCGCGCGCAGGGGCCTCGAGCGGAAGCGCGAGCGGCAGCGCGAGCGGGATCGACATGAGGCCGGCCAGCATGACCGTCGGCAGCATGTCGACGTGCGCGTGGACCTTGCGCAGCACGGTGACGTTGAGCGCGAAGAGCACCGACACCCCGATCGCGAGCAGGTTGCCGGACAGGCGTCCGGCGTCGAGCGAGTCGGAGAACATGATCACGATGCCGCACAGCGCCGCCGCCATCGCGGTCCACGTGCGCGCGGGCACGCGCTCGCCGAGGAACATCCGGGCGGCCAGCGCGGCGAGGAACGGCGAGACGCTCATCAGCACGAACGTGTTGGCGACCGTCGTGCGGGTGAGCGAGGCGATGAACAGGAAGAACTGCCCCGCGAGGAACGCCGCCGACAGCACGCCCGGCCAGCCGACGCCGCGCACCGCGGCCGAGGTGCGCTTGCCGTGCATCACGGCGAGCGTGACGGCGACGAAGGGCGCCATGAACAGCGAGCGCCAGAACACGATCTCCCAGGCGTCGGCAAACGACAGCAGCCGCACCAGCAGGCCGCCGGACGACCAGCACAGCGCCGCTGCGATCATGAACAGGACGGCGCGGCGGTGGGCGCTGGCGGCGGTGGTCATCGGCGGCACGTCCGGCGGGGGCCTTCCGCGCCCCGCACCGACTCAAAGGATGAAGGGTATCAGCCGCTTCGTGCGGGCACGGTAGGCCGCGTACCCGGGAAAGCGCGCGGACATGAGCGCCTCCTCGCGGTCGGCCTTGAAGTGCAGGACCACGCACAGCACGGCAAACGCGAACAGATGCTGCCAACCCCGCCAACCGACGAGCATCCCGGCGCCGAACAGCAGCACGGCGAGATAGATCGGGTGCCTGACGTAGCAATACGGGCCCGAGGTGATGAGCTGCGCGTGCGGCTTCGGCTCGGGCATCACGCCGAAGTTGCCGAGCCGGTTGTGGCGCAGCGTCCACGCGCCGACCAGCGCGGCCGCGGCGAGCAGCGGCCAGCCCCAGTCGTGCCAGGCGCGACCCCAGGGCAGGGCGAGCGCTGCGAGCGCGGCGAGCTGCAAGACGACGAGCGCTGCGGAGGGCACGGGGAAAGCGGGGGCGGGGCGGTGCACCGAGCTTAACCTACAATTGCAGCTTTCCCGGCGGAATCCTGCACACATGGCTACGCATCGCATCGCCGTCATCCCCGGCGACGGCATCGGCAAGGAAGTCGTCCCCGAGGGGCTGCGCGTGCTGGAGGCGGCCGGCAAGCGCTTCGGCATCGACTTCGCGTTCACGCATTACGACTGGAGCTGCGACTACTTCGCGAAGCACGGCCGCATGATGCCCGAGGACTGGTTCGAGCAACTGTCCGGGCACGAGGCGATCTTCTACGGCGCGGTCGGCTGGCCCGCGACGGTGCCCGACCACGTGTCGCTGTGGGGCTCGCTCATCCAGTTCCGCCGCCGCTTCGACCAGTACGTCAACATGCGCCCGTGCCGGCTGATGCCGGGCATCCCCTCGCCGCTCGCGGGGCGCAAGAGCGGCGACATCGACTTCGTGGTGGTGCGCGAGAACACCGAGGGCGAGTACTCGTCGGTGGGCGGACGCATGTTCGAGGGAACCGATCGCGAGATCGTCTTCCAGGAGTCGGTGTTCAGCCGCCACGGCGTCGACCGCATCGTGAAGTACGCGTTCGACCTCGCGCGCACGCGGCCGCGGCGCAAGGTGACGTCGGCCACCAAGTCGAACGGCATCGCGATCACGATGCCGTACTGGGACGAGCGCTTCAAGGCGGTCGCCGCGCGATACCCCGACGTGGCCACCGACGCCTACCACATCGACATCCTGTGCGCGCACTTCGTCGCGCGGCCGCAGATCTTCGACGTCGTCGTCGGGTCGAACCTGTTCGGGGACATCCTCTCCGACCTCGGCCCCGCGGTGTGCGGGACGATCGGCATCGCGCCCTCGGCGAACATCAATCCCGAGCGCAAGTACCCCTCGCTGTTCGAGCCGGTGCACGGCTCCGCGCCCGACATCGCCGGCCAGGGGATCGCCAATCCGATCGGGCAGATCTGGTCGGCGGCGCTGATGCTCGACTTCCTCGGCCACCCGCAGGCGGGCAAGGCCGTGGTCGACGCGATCGAGCGCGTGCTCGCCGATCCCGCCGCGCCGAAGACGCGCGACGTGGGCGGCAGGGCCGCGACCGTCGAGGCCGGCAAGGCCATCGCGGCGGCGATTTGATGCAACTCATGGCGGCGACGGGGTCGCGGGACTACCCTTCCGCCCGCCGCAGGACACAGGGGAGAGCGCAATGGCGTTGCTGATCGGGGTTCCACGCGAGGTGTTTCCGGGCGAGAAGCGCGTCGCGACCGTGCCCGATGTCGTCGAGAAGCTGATCAAGCTCGGCTTCCGCGTGGCGATTGAATCCGGCGCGGGCGATCAGGCGAACTTCCCGGACGACGCGTACCGCACGGCGGGTGCCGAGATCGTCGCCAATGCGTCCGAGCTCTGGTCGAAGGCCGACGTCGTCTTCAAGGTGCGCCCGCCGACCCCCGCCGAAGTCACGATGCTGCGCGAGGGCGCGACGCTGATCGGCTTCGTCTGGCCGGCGCAGAATCCCGAGCTGATGCAGCAGCTGGCGGCGCGTAAAGCGACGGTCCTCGCGATCGACTCGCTGCCGCGCCAGCTCTCGCGCGCGCAGAAGATGGACGCGCTGACCTCGATGGCCGGCGTCAGCGGCTACCGCGCGGTGATCGAGGCGGCCAACGCCTTCGGTCGCCCGTTCAACGGCAGCGTCACGGCCGCGGGCAAGATCCCGCCCGCCAAGGTCTTCATCGCCGGCGCGGGCGTGGCCGGCCTCGCCGCGATCGGCACGGCGGCGAACCTCGGCGCGATCGTGCGCGCCAACGACACGCGCGCCGAAGTCGCCGACCAGGTGAAATCGCTGGGCGGCGAGTTCGTCAAGGTCGACTACGAGGAGGAGGGCTCGGGCGGCGGCGGCTACGCCAAGGTCATGAGCGAGGGCTTCCAGCAGGCGCAGCGCGAGATGTACGCGAAGCAGGCGAGGGAGGTGGACATCGTCATCACCACCGCGCTGATCCCTGGCAAGCCCGCGCCGCGGCTCATCACCGCAGAGATGGTGCGGAGCATGAAGCCGGGCAGCGTGATCGTCGACATGGCGGCGGAGCAGGGCGGCAACTGCGAGCTGACCGAGCCCGGTGCCGCGGTGGTCAAGCACGGTGTCACGATCGTCGGCTACACCGACCTCGCAAGCCGCCTCGCGCGGCAGTCGTCGACGCTGTACTCGAACAACCTGCTGCGCCTCAGCGAGGAGCTCTGCAAGACCAAGGACGGCGTCCTCGACGTCAACATGGAGGACGACGCGATCCGGGGCCTGACGGTCATCAAGGACGGCGGCGTCACCTGGCCGCCGCCGCCGCTCAAGGTCGCGACCGCGCCGACGGCCGCAGCGAAGCCGGCCGCGCCGCCGCCGAAGGCGGCCCACGGCCACGGCAAGCCCAGCGGGGCGATGCCGGCAGCCAAGGCGGCTTGGATGTTCGGCGCGGGCGCGCTGCTGTTCCTGCTGATCGGCACCTACGCGCCGGCGAGCTTCCTCGGCCACTTCACGGTGTTCGTGCTCGCCTGCTTCGTCGGCTACATGGTGGTGTGGAACGTGACGCCGGCGCTGCACACGCCGCTCATGAGCGTGACGAACGCGGTGTCGAGCATCATCGCGATCGGCGCGCTGGTGCAGATCGCGCCCGACCTGTCGAAGATCTCCACCGACCTCACCCGGCCCGGCGAGTGGATCCGCTGGCTCTCCGTCGTCGCGATCGCGCTCGCGACCATCAACATGTTCGGCGGCTTCGCGGTGACGCGGCGCATGCTCGACATGTTCCGCAAGTAGGGGAGCCGCGACCATGACGCAGAGCCTCGCGACGGTCTCCTACCTCGGAGCCACGATCCTCTTCATCCTGTGCCTCGGCGGCCTCTCGAATCCCGAGACCTCGCGGCGCGGGAACCTCTACGGCATCGTCGGCATGACGATCGCCGTGCTCGCCACGGTGTTCGGCCCGCAGGTGACCGCCGGCGGGCTGCCGTACATTATCGGCGCGATGGTGGTCGGCGCGGCGATCGGCCTGTACGCGGCGCGCATCGTGAAGATGACGCAGATGCCCGAGCTGGTCGCGCTGATGCACAGCCTCGTCGGGCTGGCGGCGATGCTGGTCGGCTACGCGAACTTCATCGACCCCGCGGTCTCGGTCGGCCTGACGCCCGCGGAGAAGGCGATCCACGAGATCGAGATGTACCTCGGCGTGCTGATCGGCGCGGTCACGTTCTCCGGCTCGGTCGTCGCGTTCGGCAAGCTCTCGGGCAGGATCACCGGCAAGCCGGTGCTGCTTCCCGGGCGCCACTGGCTCAACCTCGCGGGCCTGCTCGTGGTGATCTGGTTCGGCTACAGGTTCGTCAACGCGCACGGCGTGTCCGAGGCCATGCTGCCCATGATCGTGATGTCGATCGTCGCGCTCGCGTTCGGCGTGCACATGGTGATGGCGATCGGCGGCGCCGACATGCCGGTCGTGGTCTCGATGCTGAACAGCTACTCCGGCTGGGCGGCGGCAGCCACCGGATTCATGCTGTCCAACGACCTGCTGATCGTCGTCGGCGCGCTGGTCGGCTCGAGCGGCGCGATCCTCTCGTACATCATGTGCGCGGCGATGAACCGCAACTTCATCAGCGTGATCGCGGGCGGCTTCGGCACGGAGGGCGGCACGCCGGCCGCAGCGGGCGGTGCGCAGCCGGCCGGCGAGGTCAACCCGATCGCGGCCGCGGAGACCGCCGAGCTGCTGCGCGAGTCGAAGAGCGTCATCATCGTGCCGGGCTACGGCATGGCGGTGGCGCAGGCCCAGCACACGGTCTGCGAAATCACGAAGACGCTGCGCGAGCGCGGCGTCTCCGTGCGCTTCGGCATCCATCCGGTCGCCGGGCGCATGCCGGGCCACATGAACGTGCTGCTCGCCGAGGCAAAGGTCCCCTACGACATCGTCTTCGAGATGGACGAGCTCAACGAGGACTTCCCGGCTACCGACGTCGCGATGGTGATCGGCGCGAACGACATCGTGAACCCGGCCGCGCAGGAGGATCCGACGAGCCCGATCGCCGGCATGCCGGTGCTCGAGGTGTGGAAGGCGAAGACGTCGATCGTCATGAAGCGCAGCATGGCCTCCGGCTACGCGGGTGTCGACAATCCGCTGTTCTACAAGGACAACAACCGGATGCTGTTCGGCGACGCGAAGAAGATGCTCGACGAGGTCCTCGCTGCGCTGAAGGCCTGATCCGCCGGGGCCGGCGCCGGTGCCGCCGCCCGGGCAGGCCAGCGACGGCAGCGCGCACAGGATGCTCGCGCTTGTCGTCGCGGCCGGTGCGTTCGGCCTGTTGCTGCTGTCCTCGGCGCTGCTCTTCTCCCGCGGCGGGAGCTACGAGCCGAAGGCTGAGGACTTGCCGCTGCGCTCGATGACGGTGGTTCCTTTCGTCGTGAGGGACGACCCCTCGCTCGCGCCGGCGGCCTCCGGGTTCGCCGCCGACGTCGCGCGCCGGCTCGGGACTGCGATGCCGCAGGCGCGCGTCGTCGCCGGCACCGGGGACGCGGCGACGCGCTTCCGGCTCGAAGGCGTTGCGACGGGCGCCGGCGCTGACATGGAGGTCACGCTGCAGGTGATCGACAACCGCGACGGCCGCGAAGTCGAGAGCGCGCGCGTGAGCGTCCCGCGCGCGAAGCTCGGCGAGGCGGGCGTGCTGCTCGCGCCCGTAGCGCACCGACTGCTCAACGCGGCCATGATGCGCGCGGCCGCGGACTGAGACGCTGCAATAGAATCCGCCGAGGGAGGCTCCGCCGCTTCTCCCGCTCCAACGTGCCCGACCCGCTCTCCCACCTCACCGTCCTCGACCTCTCGCGCGTGCTCGCGGGGCCGTGGTGCACGCAGCACCTCGCCGACCTCGGCGCGACGGTGTGGAAGATCGAGCGTCCCGGCAGTGGCGACGACACGCGCGCGTGGGGTCCGCCGTACCTCAAGGACGCGCAGGGACGCGACACCAGCGAGGCCGCCTACTACCTCGCCTGCAATCGCGGCAAGCACTCCGTCGCCGTCGACTTCACGAAGCCCGAGGGGCAAGCCATCGTGCGCGAGCTGGCGCTGCAGGCGGACGTGCTGGTGGAGAACTACAAGGTCGGCGGGCTCGCCAGGTACGGGCTCGACCACGCGTCGCTCGCCGCACCCAACCCGCGGCTCGTCTACTGCTCGATCACCGGCTTCGGGCAGGACGGTCCCTATGCGGAGCGGGCCGGCTACGACTTCATCATCCAGGGCATGACCGGGTTCATGAGCGTCACCGGCGAGCGCGACGACTTGCCGGGTGGCGGCCCGCAGAAGGCGGGGGTGGCGATCACCGACCTCGTGACCGGTCTCTTCGCCGCCACCGGGATCCTCGCAGCGCTCGCGGAGCGCGAGCGCACGGGGCGCGGCCGCCACGTCGACGCGTGCCTGTTCGACTCCGCGGTGGCGATGATGACGGTGATGAACCTGAACTACCTCGTCACCGGCCGCGCGCCGGGCCGGCTGGGCAACGCGCACCCGAACATCGTGCCCTATCAGGTGTTCGCGTGCGCCGACGGCCACCTGATCCTCGCGGTAGGCAACGACGGCCAGTTCGCGAAGTTCTGCGAGGCGGCGGGCGTCGCGGCGTGGGCCGCCGATCCGCGCTTCGCGCGCAACGCGGATCGCGTGCGCCACCGCGGCACGCTCGTGCCGATGGTGGCGGAGGTCG
>Ga0224500_10000344_pt1 | contig 32630 bp, 41 predicted proteins | sample SF_Oct11_sed_USG_FD_168126 | JGI IMG/M metagenome (GOLD analysis project Ga0224500, IMG submission 168126) | Sediment microbial communities from San Francisco Bay, California, United States - SF_Oct11_sed_USGS_4_1 | ecosystem: Environmental > Aquatic > Marine > Sediment | place: USA: California... | reverse complement strand
CATGCAGCATGCGAACCGCTCGTTCCCGGACTTCGGGAGAATATTTGTTTGCTTTGGTCATCGGAGTATCCTCTCAACATAAAAGGTCTCCGGCAAACCCGGGGCGATTCACCAGACGGGTTTGGAGACAGGCGATACCGTTTCATGTTTAATCAGGAACATGTACCGATGACATTGTCCAGGTTGTCACGGGGCTATCTGTCGTCATCGGGCTTGTACTGGTGATACTTCAACGTCAACAGCCGAATGAAATCGCCAGAGCCCTGTTGCAGGTAATGACATGAAGAAGAGGCTCGCCAAAACCCTGTTGTTGCTGCTGTTTTGTGCCACAACGGTACTCGCGCTCGACCCACCATGGCTCGACGAGTTTCCCGAACTCGACCGGATCATCGCCGACAGCGACACTGGCGATCGCTTCGACGATCTTGCGCGGCAAGCCGGTGTCGTCCGGCAGCTTCGCGAAGCCGTGAACATCCTTGCCGGTAACCGGCGCTGGAACGGCCAGCTGACGCCCGATGAAGAGGCCGTCATCGCGCGCTACTGGGAGGCCGACAAGTGGATACAGGCGCAGGCGGAACCCATCGCACCGAAGACCGCTTCCGGCAACAAGGAGTCGCCGTGGACTCGCTGGTATTTGCTCGCAAGCGAGTACGAGCTCGACGAGGATCTGCGAGCGGCAACCGTCAGTACGTATTTCTCGGCCGCAACACAGCGCGAGCTGGGCTACGCCGATGCCGAGCGCGCGGCGCAGGTGGCCCGCGGGCGCGCACTCACGAGCGAAGGCTTCGGCATGAAGCCGAAGTCGCAGTGGGACAAGCAGACCCCCGAGGAGATGGCCAATTCGATACTGTTCATTGTGGGCATGGTGGTGGTAATGCTGCCGTTCCTGTATCGTGAAACGCGTCGCTTCGGCATTGACAAGAAAGACCCGAAGCAATTGCGGGCCGGGTTTCGCCGCTACACGCTGCACTGGTTCAGCGGGACCGTCGCGAACTACCGCAAGTCCTCGACAACGACCACGACGACGGTTACGACACAGCATGTTAGCGGCGGATCGAGTATTCGCCAGAGCGTTACGAGGACGACCTACGAGTCCTTCGACCTGGTCGGCGATACGGAAACGCACAACGTCAACCTGACGGACGCTAACGTCAACTTTACCAACGGTTTGTACGTAACAGCGGTTTGGGCGATTCGGCGGGGTAAGGATGAGGGGCTTTATGTCCTGATGTTCGACCATACGTCGGGCAAGACGAAGCCGGTACCTCTGGCGTTGTTTCAGATTCTCAGGATGCGCTACTGGTTGATGTTTCCGCTGTCGCTGCTCGGTGCATTTCTCGTGGGCGTGACGGGGATCTTCGAGGGCTTCTTTATCCTATTCTTTGGCTGGATTCCGCTGTTGATCATCTTTACGTTGATCGCGAGCTGGCGCGCACGCCGTTTTCGCAAACGCGATGGCCCGAAGATTCTGGCGATGATCGAGAACGAGGAGAAGGAGCTGCAAGCGGCGAGTTGAGGCGGGCGCAGGCCACCACCGGACAAGGCGGACAGGGCCATTTCTATGTTCCTTCGACGTTTCTGGCCGAAAGCGATCATCGGAGGTCCAACGTGGCGCCGCATAACAAGCGGTTGCAGTGGGCCCCCTTGGGCGTCACGCAATTTGCATACGAAAATTGCGCGCCTCCCTGCGTGGGCCACTGAACCGCAGCGTTGGGCCTCACAATTCTGTGTCATAGGCTACTGACACAATGGTGTCTGTAGCGCCAGTTTACGTTTGTGGGTATGAGATGATTCAAAAGCTACGAAACCTTGGGAAAGCGTCAATCCAAATGTTGGAGGCGGCAGGGATTAAAACGGTAAATCAACTCCAAAACAAGGGCGCGGCGGCGGCTTTCGTTGCTGTGAAACGCGCGGGCTGTACGCCAAGCTTGAATCTTCTCTGGGCAATTGAGGGCGCTCTGACCGATCGCGACTGGAAAGATGTCGCAAAAAACGACCGCCTCTCCCTGCTTACTCAAGTTGAAATTCTGGAAAAGGAGCAACAATGAACAAATCAATTGAAGTGGTAATCTTCAAAGCCAAGGCTGGGGTCTCGGACAGCCAACTCCAAACCGCTGCCTTGGCTGTCACTGTCATCCTCAAAGAAATGTCGGGCTTCATCAGCCGAGAGTTCGGGGCGTCGGAGGACGGCAAATACATTGATATCGTTCACTGGAAAGATCTCACATCCGCAAAGGCTGCGGCTGAGAAGGTTATGAGTATCCCAAAATGCGGCGAGTTTTTTGGCCTCATCGATCAAAAAAAACAAATGCAGTTCATGCACTTCAACAAGGTTTCGTGATGCCCAACAACGCCATCAACACGGACGGTCCTGGTCAGCGCGCCTTTGGCGCGTCGCCCAATCCCGCCGATTATGGCAAGCGTCATGTAGCCTTCGGGGTCGACGCGAAATTCCGGCTTTAGTGCTAAGATTCACCCATGGCTGCCACTACTCAAGAGCTGTATGAAAGGGCGATGAGCCTTAACGATGAAGATCGTGCGGAACTTGTAGGTTTGCTCCTGGAAAGTCTTGAAATTGTCGCTGACGATGATGTCGAAGCGGCTTGGCTAAAAGAGATTGAGCGACGGGTTTCGGAACTTGATTCAGGTGCCGTCAAGTCGGTGCCGTGGACAGAGGTAAGATCCAGGGTTTTCGAACCCCGTGCCCGTTGAAATCCGCCTTCATCCGGATGCTGAGCGCGAGCTAAGAGCTGCGTTCCTTTGGTATTTGGATCGCAATATTCTGGTCGCCGAGGGGTTTCAATCTGAGGTGGCTCACGCGATACACATGGTCGCCGAAGATCCAAATCGATGGCCGAAACTGAATGAGTCGATGAGGCGGTACGTGTTCCCACGATTCCCTTTTACGTTGGTTTATCGATCAAGGCCTGCACACGTTGAGGTCATCGCGATTGCTCACCAGAAACGCAGGCCCGGATACTGGCGGTCAAGGTAATGCGAGGGCTACATAACAAGTCGCTGCAACGGCCGCCGGGCGGCATCTGTCGCGCTTCTTGCAACGGTTTCTACTTTTGTGGGCAACAAGCGCGCCAGCTGCCTGGCGCCGCTGAGCTCGGGCGTTAGGCGACAGGAGGAATGTTCTTTGCAACGTTCGATGACCTCTGAAGAACGCGCCGAGCTTGAGGCATCAGCCAAAGAGACTGGCAGCGCATTTTGGTCGCAGAGCCTCTGGACCTTCGCATTTCTATCGGGAATGATGATAGCCGTCCTATATGCCGGATGGTCGCTGGTCAGCTGGTTACTGCGGTCGACACTGAATGTCACATGGACGACATCGGTGGATCCGTGGGTACTGCCAGTTGTCGCATTCGGGTCGGTGGGTTTCGCGGTCATTTCGTTTGCGCGTGTATTTCAACGGATTCGCAAGCTTCACACGAGGTTGCGCAGCGACATTGAAGGTGGAGTGGTGGTCGAAAGCCGCTAGGACTTCATTGAAGCCGAACGCTTCCAAGAACCAGAGCACGGTGGCCTGATTTACTTTCTACGCACCACGGACGACAAAGTGCTAGTGCTCTATGACGAAGAGAGCCAGGAATTGGGGGTTCACGGCGCACATGAAGCACATGAAAGAGCTCGAGCAAGAGAACGCCCGGCTGAAGAAAATGTACGCCGAGGAAAAGCTTAAAGCCGAGATTGTCAGCGAGGCCCTCGAAAAAAAGTGGTGAGACCATCTCGACGCAAGGAGATTGCCAAACGAGCGATAAAGAACAAGGGTGTGTCGATCCGCCTCGCCTGCCGGGCGTTCGGTATCTCCGAGACCTGTTTTCGCTACCAGGCGAAGCTCAGTGACGACAATGCATTAATTGCCGACTGGCTGTTGCGGTTAACCACGGCCAACCGGCGCTGGGGATTTGGTCGGTGCTATCTGTACCTGCGTAACGTGAAGGGCATGCGCTACAACCGCAAACGGATTTATCGCATTTACGGCCAACTGGAGCTTAATCTGCGTATCAAGCCTCGGCGCCGGCTCAAACGCGATTGTCCCGATGCACTGGAAGTGCCTCGGCAGATCAACGCGGTGTGGTCGATAGACTTCGTGCACGACGCATTGGCAAATGGCACCGCATTCCGTACCTTCAACGTTTTGGATGACTACAATCGCGAAGGCTTGGGTGTTGAGGTGGATTTTGGCTTGCCGGCACTGCGTATCGTTCGCGCCCTGGATCAGATCATCGAATGGCGCGGCAAACCCCGCGTCATTCGCTCCGATAACGGCAGCGAAATGTGCAGTGCGGAGTTCCAGAACTGGGCAGCAAAACGAGGCATAAGCTTGCTGTTTATCCAGCCTGGCAAGCCCACTCAGAACGCCTGTATCGAACGATTCAACCGCACCGTTCGGCACGAATGGCTGGATGCCCATCTGTTCGATTCCATCGAGCATGCACAACGCACGGCCACTGACTGGCTATGGCATTACAATAACGAACGGCCGAACATGGCCAATGGAGGCATCACCCCGATTCAAAAGCTGGACAAGGCCGCTTAATGTCTACTTGCAGCAGCGATTACAAATGGGGGATTACACTTTCTTTCTCGACATGTCAGGGAATTGTCATCATGCTTGATCACATCAACTTACTAGCAGTCGCTGTCGCTCCGGTAACGGGGATGCACAGCGGTGCGCGACTCAGTTCTGATGTCAATTAGAGGCAATCCAGGATGACGAAAGTCAATTCGAACCCGCAAATGCTTGCCGAAGTTTTCGCCGTGCTGAAGCCCGATCAGCGGATTCAGCCGGTTCCGCTAACGCCGGAAATCTACACCAATCTCAATGCCGATTTCGCGGGATTCAAGAATCATGTACTGATCTCGTCCCATGAATTCTCGGAAGACTGGTCGAGCTGGGAGCGCCATCCTGCCGGCGACGAACTGGTCATGCTGCTTTCCGGAAGCGCAACGCTGGTGCTTCGAACCGACGACGGCGATAGGCCGATCGACATCACGGAGCCAGGGTCGTATGTCATCGTGCCACGCAATACCTGGCACACTGCGCGCGTTTCCCAGGCAACCAGAATGCTGTTCGTGACCCCGGGCGAAGGTACGGAAAATGTCGAAGAGCCGTGACTCGAAAGGCACTCACTCGCGCAGCTGCGCAACGGCAGCGGCTTTCGCGAGCATCGATCCGGATTGACAGGAGTAAGACGGTGATTCGGGGATCGTGTCATTGCGGAAACATTCAATTCGACCTCGACTGGGCGATCCCCGATGAAGGTATCCCGGTACGAAAGTGCAGTTGCACGTTCTGCGTCAAGCACGGCAGTGCCTGGACTTCGAATCTCGATGGCGAGCGCGGCATCGCGATTGGCGACGCCTCGCTTGTGTCGCAATACCGGTTCGGTACCCGGACCGCGGACTTCAACGTTTGCACGGTGTGCGGCATTGTCCCGGTCGTCACCTGCCGAATTGACGGCCGGGACTATGCGGTAGTCAACGTCAATACGTTCGAGCATCGCGACAAGCTGTCCTTTGCAGAATCCCCGAGCAATTTCGATGGCGAAGGCACTGACAGCCGGCTCGAGCGTCGAAAGCGCAACTGGATCTCGCGTGTGCACATCAAAACCCTGGTGGCAGGGCGATGAAGTTGCCGGCGAATGCGAGGCAGGTGATTACATACGGTCTTTCGATGGCCGCCGCCGCGTTTTTGCTGGAGTGGCTGGAAGTCCAGTTCCTGCTGAGGCGCTACTCGACCGAAGTTTACGTGGTCATTCTTTGCGTCCTCTTTACCGGCCTGGGTGTCTGGATCGGGCACAAGCTGACGCGGCGTGAGCCCGCAAGAGCGTTTGAAAGGAACATCGCGGCCCTGAAATCACTCGGTATCAGCGAGCGCGAGAGCGACGTGCTCGCGCTGCTGGCGGCCGGGCATTCCAACCAGGAAATCGCGGATCGCCTGTTCATTTCGCTGAACACCGTCAAGACGCACCTCAATAACCTCTACCGCAAACTGGAAGTGGCCCGGCGCGGCCAGGCGGTGGACAGGGCCAGGTCGCTGCGGCTTGTGCCATGAAGCCGGACAAGTCGCTGCCATTCGGGTGATTCCGGCCAAATCAACCGTTCGGGTGATGATCCACACGGCCCACGGTGCTAGGTTTTACGGAAATCATTCGGAGGCAAGTCATGAATAAAATCGCGCTGGTCTACGGTGGCATCGCCGGACTGGTCATTATTGTCGTCAATACCCTCAGCTTCGAGTTGGGCATCGGCCACGTATGGCTGGGCTTCCTGGTCATGTTTATCGCGTTCAGCCTGATCTTCGTCGCCATAAAGCAATACCGGGACGAGGTGCTGGGGGGCGTCATACGTTTCGCTACCGGTTTCCGTGTCGGTCTCAGCATCAGCCTGGTTGCCGGCGTGGTGTACGTGCTCGCCTGGGAACTCTACCTGGTGATGACCGATTACGCGTTCATCGACGTGTACATCGATTCGTTGATCGAGAGCCGCAAGGCGAGTGGTGCAACGCCCCAGGAAATCGCGAATACGATTGCGGAAACGGACACCCTGCGGCAGCAATACGCGAACCCGTTTTTCCGGCTACCGATGACCTTTGTCGAAATCTTCCCGGTCGGCGTGTTGATCAGCGGGGTCGCCGCACTGGTGTTGCGCGACAGCAGGGCACTGGCCGCGAACTGAACTGAGAAGGATTCACGTAATATTATGATAATTAAAGGAAATTGATATGCAATTGGGAAACTTTTCTGTCAGCCTCAATGTGCAGAACATGCAGGCGTCAAAGGCATTTTACGGCGAGCTGGGATTTGCAGCTATCGGAGGGGATGAAAGCCAGGGCTGGCTGATTCTGCGCAACGGCGACTGCATTATCGGTCTGTTTCAAGGCATGTTCGAAAGGAACATGTTGACGTTCAATCCGGGCTGGAACGCCGACTGCCAGACGCTGGACGAATACACTGATGTGCGCGAGCTGCAACGTCAGCTGAAAGCACGCGGTGTCCGGTTCGAGAGTGAGGCTGACGAAAGCACGAGCGGGCCCGCGAGCTTCATGGTCATCGATCCGGACGGTAATCCGATCCTCGTGGATCAGCACGTCTAAAAGAAGGAATGAGCCGTCCCCGACCGATGATGCGCTTGCATTGGCGATCTCGAGCAAAGAGACTCTGGACACGTAAATTCGAAGAACCGCATTCCAGGGAGAAGAGTATCCATGCTGACCGCACAGGAAGCGTTGCAACGACTGCGTGAGGGCAATCGTCGATTCGTTATTGACGAGCCAAGCCCGGACACGAATCTAAGCCATGCCCGGCGTGCCGAGACCGCGCAAGCGCAAGCGCCATTTGCCATCATCCTGGGCTGTTCCGATTCCAGGGTGCCGGCAGAAATCGTATTTGATCAGGGTCTCGGTGACCTTTTCGTCATTCGCGTCGCCGGCAATATTGTCGCGCCATCCCAGGTTGGCAGTGTCGAGTTTGCCGCGGCGCGATTCGGCACGCGATTGGTGGTGGTACTGGGCCATTCACAATGCGGCGCCATCATCGCAACGCTGGAGGAAATGCAGCAGCCGACGGAGAACCAGTCGCGTCACCTGAGGTCGATCGTCGACCGCATTCGCCCCTCGGTCGCCGAATTGCTGCGCACCGAATTGCGGCACGACCTGGATTCCCTGGTCGACCATGCGGTGCGGGCCAACGTGCACGTATCGATGAATCATCTGCGGCACGGTTCGGAGATCCTGGAACAACTGATTGCGGACGAGGGGCTGCGAGTCGTCGGCGCCGAGTATTCGCTGGAGACCGGCGAAGTCGAATTTTTCGATTCGGATTGAGGGTTGGCGCTTGTGCGCCGGCAAATTCACCAAATGATGCAGTTCAACGGCAAGAGAGTACTGGTTACCGGTGGCTCACGGGGTATCGGGGCGGCGATTGCGCGGGCATTTGCAGGCCAGGGTGCGCGCGTCGCGATCAACTACCGGTCCGGACAGGCTGCGGCAAAGGCTTGCGTCGGCGAGCTCACGGGCAAGGGGCACGTCACATTGCAAGCCGACGTCTCCGATCCCGGGCAAGCCGCTTCGCTTGTCGATGACGCAATCGCCGCGCTCGGTGGGCTGGATATCGTTGTGAACAACGCCGGCGTATTCCTGTCTCATCCCATCACGTCCACAAAGACCGATGACTGGAACATGGCCTGGCGGCAAACCATCGATACCAATCTGATAGGCCCGGCAGCCGTATGCCATCGCGCGGCGCAACACATGATGCGAAGCCGCGGCGGGCGCATAGTCAACGTCTCTTCACGGGGCGCCTTCCGCGGTGAGCCGGACGGTCCCGCGTACGGTGCCAGCAAGGCCGGCCTCAACGCGATGAGTCAGTCACTGGCTGTCGCGCTGGCACCACACAATATCTTCGTTGGAGTCGTTGCGCCGGGATTCGTCGAAACCGACATGGCGGCCGAATTGCTGGAGGGAGCCGAGGGCGATGCCATTCGCGCGCAGAGTCCGCTGGGTCGTGTTGCGCGGCCGGAGGAAGTCGCACACGCGGTATTGTTCCTGGCTTCCGACGGGGCCGAATTTTCGACCGGGACGATCATCGACGTCAACGGCGCGTCATACCTGCGAAGCTGAGATTGCCGCGTGCCGTTTACCCCGACACATGCGCTGGCCGCAATTCCGCTGAACTGGCTGTGGTCCCGGAACGCCACGTTTTCGTCGCTCGTGATCGGTACCATGGTGCCGGACTGGCCGCTGTATGTGCCGCTAAGCCCGACTTATGGCGTAACACATTCCTTGCCCGGCCTTTTCTCGAGTTGCCTGCCGATCGGCTTTGCGCTGGCAGTGTTTTTTCACCTGGCGCTGAAGCGCGCTTTGTTCGAGTTGCTGCCGGACGGCCTGAAGGGCCGCGTATTCCGCTATGTCGATGTGCCTTCGATCCTGCAGCCGGCAACCCTGCTGGGTATCGCCATAGCGGTAGTGACCGGCGCGGCGTCGCATATCGTCTGGGACGCGTTCACTCATGGCGGTGCCTGGGGGGTTGCGCTGATCCCGGAACTCAATCAGACGATCATCAGCGCCGGCGGTGTGGATCTGCCGGCCTACATGGTGCTGCAACACGGGTTTACCTTGCTCAGCGCGCCGCTTTTCGTGCTCATCTTTCTGGCCTGGTATCGCAGGTCCGAGGTGCGAGCGATTCCAGCGGCGCGCTTGGCGCCGCCGGCGCAACGCCTGTGGCAGGTGATTCTGCTCGGCGTTCCCGCCGCATTGATGACTGTGACTACCGTATATATGCTGTCGGCCGTGTCTTTACGCAGCGGAATCTACCTGCTGGTTTACGGAGTTACGCGCACCGGACTCGTGCTTTTGATCCTTCTGGTGGCATTTGCGTTTTTCTTTGCCATGACAGGTCGCGGCCGCGAGGCGGTCGAGTCGAGTCCATAGCTTCAGGTCCGCAAGCCGCCTCTTGAAACGCCATTCTTCCAATACAACCTTACTTGCCGTAGTCATTGCCGGCGTACTTTTTGCCATCGCGAATTATTTCGAAGACGAGGATCGCTGGCAGCTGACGGAACCGGACAGGCCTGCTATGAACCCAGCACGCGATTCCAGCCTCGGCGGACCGGTCAAGACGATCGAAACGGCAGGCCGCTGCGAAGCAGCAGAGGACGCGATGCTTCTCGCCGTCGAAAACTCCCGTTATTGCACGACGGACGATGATTGCACGTTGTTCGATTACGGCTACCCGATCCAGTGCATGACGTCGGTATCGATGCGCGAAATCACGGCACTGCGCCTGCAGTACCGGGACTACGAAGCCAGTTGCAGGTTTCGCGTGTACTATGACTGCCCGACCGAGGGTGCGACGCGGCTCGCCGTTTGTCGAAACAATCAGTGCACGGTGGAGCTGGAAACCATCGATTCACTGCGGGACGAAACGCTGGATTATCTTGGCATTGAATGATGACGGTCTTGCAGACTGAGCGACTGACGATCAGCGAACTGACGTTCGACGATGCCGAGTTCATTGTGGAGTTGCTGAACGACGATGCGTTCATTCGCTATATCGGTGACAAGGGCGTTCGCAATGTGGCCGATGCGCGCGAGTACCTGCGAAACGGGCCGATCGGCAGCTATGAGAAATACGGCTTCGGCCTGTACCTGGTCTGCCGGCGCGCGGACAAGCTGCGGATCGGTATGTGCGGACTGGTTCGCCGGGACGGGCTGGACGATCCGGACGTCGGTTTTGCTTTTCTGCCGGAATATCGAATGAACGGCTATGCTTTCGAATCTACCGCAGCCGTCATCGACCATGCGCGGCGGAACTTGGGTATCAAGCGGCTGCTCGGCATATGCAATCCGGAAAATCACGGTTCAATCCGCCTGCTCGAGAAAGCGGGCTTTGTTTTCGAACGCCGTACGCGCCTTTCACCGGAAGCGGACGAGGTCAATCTTTACGCGAGCCAGGCGTGAGCGACACTCGCCAGTGAAGAAGCTGATGAACAACAAGGGCGCGCGCACGCGGCTGTTCTTCGGTGCAACGTCCGGTGTCATTACAACCATCGGCTTGATCGTCGGCCTGTACTCCGGCACCCGCTCGCTGGCAGCGGTACTCGGCGGCATGCTGGTGATCGCCATCGTCGTCGTGGGCATATTGCACGCCATCGGTTTGTGGGTTAATGCCAGCTTCAATTGATGCGCCATGTCCGGTCCGGCGCGCCGATGCAAGTTATTGTTTATTAAGAACTAGTTGATTCCTGCAGTGATTCCGGCGCAGGTCCGATAGAATGCGCGGGATCTTTTTTTTGCCAGCGGTACCCGTAAACCATGCTCGACACGGCAATTCTTGCGTTCACGACGCTGTTTGCGACCATTGGTCCGCTGGACGTGGCCGCCATGTTTGCCGTGCTCACCGCCAAGGACACGCCGAAAATGCGTCGTCGCACGGCTTATCGAAGCACCATGGTTGCCACGATCATCCTGCTGCTTTTCGCGTTGCTCGGCGAGCTGATGCTGCGCAGCCTCGGGATGTCTCTGGCCGCCCTGCAGATCGGTGGCGGAATCCTGTTGCTGCTGATCGGCATCGAGATGGCGTTTGCGATCTCGTCGGGTGCAACGTCGACGACGGACGAAGAAACCCAGGAAGCGGCGACGCGACAGGACATAGCCATCTTTCCGCTGGCAACGCCGCTGATTGCCGGCCCCGGTGCGATGGGTGCCGTCATCCTGCTGATGGCGGACACCGAGGGCGTACTGTTATTGCAGGTTTCGGTCGTATCGACGCTGCTCCTGATGCTGCTGCTGACGCTGGTCAGTATGTTGCTGGCGACGCACATCAGCCGCCTGCTCGGCGTGACGGGCATGCACGTCATTTCGCGCGTCATGGGCGTCCTGCTGACGGCGCTCGCCGTGCAATTCATTCTCGACGGAATCACGCGCAGCGGCCTGCTGGGCAGCGGATGACATTCGGCGAGGAATGACCGTGAACAATAGCTACCGGGACGTTGCCGGCATGTTGCGCGAGCTGCGGCCGATACAACCCGTTTACTGCATCTACCCGCGACGCTATCGCAAGTCGACCGCCGACTTCGTCAAAGGCTTTCCGGGACGCGTGCTGTATGCGGTCAAGGCCAATGACCATCCGTCGGTTATTCGACTGCTCTACGATTCGGGCGTGCGGCATTTCGACTGTGCGTCGCTGCCCGAGGTGCGGCGCGTTGCCGACCTGTTCCCGGACGCGACCTGCTACTTCATGGTGCCGGTACGGTTGCGCGGCGCCGCGGCCGAAGCTCAGCAAAAGTACGGTGTCCGGCATTTCGTTATCGATCATGTCGACGGCATCGCATCGCTCGCGGCAGAAATCGACATGCCGAATTCCGTCGTATTCGCGCGCATGGCCGTGCACCACGAATCCGCGATCATGAACCTGTCTGCAAAGTTCGGTGCGCCGCCCGAGACCATCCCGTCGCTGATCGAGGCGATTCTTGCGACCGGCGCGGAGCCTGCGCTTGCATTTAACGTCGGCTCATCGGTGACCCGGCCGGAGGCCTATAGCTACGCCATCGGCGTTGCGTCCGAGGTCATGCGGCAATTGCCGGTCAAGCTGCGGCTGGTAGACATCGGCGGTGGATTCGCGATGCCGTATCCGGAATTCCCGGTGCCGCCGATCGGCGAGTACCTGGCAGCCGTCAGGGAAGCGATGAAGGAGCTGCCGTTGCGGCCGGGCGGAGAGATTCTCTGCGAACCCGGGCGCGCACTGGCTGCGCCCGGCCTGACGGCCGTCGTCGAGGTACTGATGCGCAAGGAAGGCGATCGACTGTTCATCAACGACGGCATGTACGGAATTTTCTGGGAGCTTCGCTGTGGCGGTCACGAGAGCTTTCCAGCTCGCGTTTTTCGTGACGGCACGTTGCTCAGCGGCAACGAGCGGAGTTTTCGCCTGTACGGCCCGACCTGTGACAGTATCGACATACTGCCCGGTGCGGTCGAGCTGCCTGCGGAGATCCGCGCCGGGGACTACATTGAATTCAGCGGGATAGGTGCCTACAGCCTGAGTGGCCGAACGGATTTCAACGGGCACTACAGCGACAACATCGTCACGATCGAGTCGGACTGACTTTTTCAAAGACTATCGGGAGCAACAGGAGACAGCATGGCGGAAATCAGCTGGCAGGATTTCGAAAAAGTCGAACTGTGTGTTGGCACCGTTGTCAGCGCCGAATTATTTCCGGAAGCGCGCAAACCGGCATACAAACTGCGGGTCGACTTCGGCGACAAGGTCGGCATTCGAAATTCGTCCGCGCAAATCACGCATCTGTATTCCGTAGACGAATTGCCGGGCAAGCAGGTTATCGGCGTAGTGAATTTCCCACGGAAACAGATCGGTCCATTCATGTCCGGATGCCTGGTGACCGGGTTCGTGCAGCAGGACGGCAGCGTCATTCTCGCAGTACCCGACAAACCGGCCGTTAACGGTCAGCGGCTCGCCTGAGCGGCCCGATGGCGGAGCATGTTGCAACGATTTCCTGGGAACGTGGCGACAGCCCGTTTATCGACAACCAGTACACGCGCGCGCACCTGTGGTCCTTCGATGGCGGACTGACGGTCGCCGCATCGGCATCACCGCACATCGTTCCGCTGCCGCAATCCGTGCCCGGGAACGTCGATCCGGAAGAAGCTTTCGTCGCGTCGCTGTCCAGCTGCCACATGCTGTTTTTCCTTTCGATAGCGGCAAGGGAGGGGTTTGTGGTCGACCGCTACCGTGACGCAGCGGTCGGTTATCTTGCGAAGGATGGCAAGGGCAGGCTGGTGATGACCAAGGTCGTGCTGCGACCGGAGGGCCGGTACTCCGGATCGAAGGTGCCAAACGCACGCCAAATTGAGAAGATGCACCACGAAGCGCACCAACAATGCTTCATTGCCAATTCCGTGCGGACCGAGATTACTACGCAAATCGTTTCCTGAGGCCCCGATGTCCGACAAATCCACGAACTGGACCGAATTGCGCGAATTTCGCGCCGTGGATCTGACCGAGTCGTTCGTGTTGTCGTGGGACGCCGAATCCGGCTCCCTGCAGATCGACCTGGACCTGTTTCTTTGCCCGGAGCACGCTTTCTACGAGCGACCGCGGCCCAAGGAACGCGCCTGTTTCCGGCCGGCCACGCTGGAGTTTCCCTATTGTTCGCGTATCGAATCGGCACAGTCGCGCGGTAATAGCGATGCGGTATCCGAGGCGGCGGCGAAGCTCGCAGGCGGCAGGATTTCCGGGCTTCGACTGATCGACGACGGCCGTTACGAAATGAAGGGCGTGTTCGGCAAGGTGGAGATCCATGCCGAAAGGCCTATCCTGAGGTTGAAAGAACTGAATACCTGAAAGCGGGGGATCGTCATGAGCGGCGAGAACAAGATCGACTATATCGAGATGCCGGCCAAAGATCCGAAGAAGGCCTGGACTTTTTTCGAGGGCCTGTTCGGCTGGAAATTCGAGGATTACGGCCCCGACTACTGCAGCTTCAACGATGGCCGCATGACGGGCGGCTTCTACCGTGCGAATCGTTCCGCGTCCGTGCAGTCCGGTGCGCCGCTGATCGTGTTCTATCGCCAGGACCTGCAGAAAGCAGTGCGCGATGTTGAAGCGCTCGGTGGCTCGATCACCAGGAATATTTTCCCGTTTCCAGGGGGTAGCCGGTTTCACTTCACCGATCCGAACGGCAACGAGTTCGCCATCTGGTCCGAAAAGAAACAGTGATGTCGGCGCCGCGCATAAGAACAATTACAAACAGTCAGGAGCGACAATCGATGCACGAAGAAGTCAAACACCCCTGCGTTCAGCACAAGCTTGCACTGATTCGAAACGAGGATACCGGGCATAAGAAGTTTCGTGAGCTGGCGACGGAGATCACGATGTTCCTGTGCTACGAGGCGTTGAAAAACGTGCGCCTGAAGAAGATCGAGGTGCAGACGCCGGTCGCGAAAGCGCAATGCCATGTGATCGACGAGGACATCGTGGTCGTGCCGATCCTGCGGGCGGGAGTCGGCATGCTCGATGGCATTCTCGGCCTGATACCGACGGCACGGGTTGGATTTGTCGGCATGTATCGCGATGAAAAGACCAAGGAGCCGGTATCCTACTATCACCGGTTGCCGCCGCAGACCGATGGCGGCGTCTGCATCGTGATCGATCCGATGCTGGCGACCGGAGGGTCGACGGTCGCGACTCTCGACCTGCTGAAAGACAAGGGGGCAACGACGATCATTGTGGTCTGCATCGTGACCTGCCCGGAGGGTCTCAAGAAAGTCGAACAGGCGCATCCGGATGTCGTCGTCTATACCGCCGCAATTGACGCTCACCTGAACGAGAGAAAATACATTGTTCCGGGACTCGGTGACGCGGGGGACAGGCTGTTCGGCACCAGTTGAGGAGAACTCATGGCGGAATTGAAAACCAGGCAAACCGAAGCGAGCGTCGGCGAATTTTTGCAAGCTGTGAAGGACGAGCAAAAGCGGGCTGACTGCAAGCTGGTCTCGAAAATGATGCGCGAAGTGACCGGCAAGCCGGCGAAAATGTGGGGCAGCAGCATCGTTGGCTTCGGCAGCTACGATTACAAATACGAAAGCGGCAGGACGGGCAGTTGGATGTTGTGCGGCTTTTCACCGCGCAAACAGGATCTGACCATTTACATCATGTCGGGTTTTTCGCATTTTCCGCTGCGCATGAAGAAACTTGGAAAATTCAAGACGGGAAAATCCTGCCTGTATGTCAAATCCTTGGCGGACGTCGACCTGAAAGAGTTGAAGGGCCTGATCGCCGATTCCGTGAAATACATGCGGGACAAGTACGAAACCCGCTGATTTGTGTGAAATTGTTGTCGCACTTGCAATCTTCCGGCGGGTAGAATGTTTATCAATGGCGGCAAGGACCGCTACGGGGTGGAGTCAGCCATGGTCGAAGATCCGATAAACCCGAGATTCGAAGGCTCGACGCTGGTTATCGAAACCGGCGACGACACAGAGATCTACGATGCCCAGTTCCTGGTAGCTGCGTTGCTGGTCTACGTTGCCAAGGGTGACGGCGCAATATCGCCGTCCGAAACGCACCAGATGCTGGAAGCCATCGGCAGGCATTTTCACCTGCAGAGCGCGCAGTCGCTGGAGCTGCTGAATCGCGCCATTGCGGACCTTGCGGATAATCCCGATCTCGAAGGGCTGCTTCGGGACCTCAGCACAATCCTGACACCGGAAGACAAGCGGGAAATTGCGCTGATGATGTTGAAGGTGGCTGCCGCCGACGGCCGCAAGGACGCCGAAGAAATGGAAAAGGTGCATTATGCGGCGGAGATTATTGCGATACCTCCGGATGTGTTGCACCAGGCGTTCGACGACTATTTTGCAGAGACTATGGCCTGATTCGCGGCCGCCCAGGATAGCGGCCAGTCTGAATCGTTTCAGCCGCCTCAACGGAGCAGCCTATGCGTAGCACGATTTTCAAGACCGTCGTTCTGCCGGCAAACGCTGCTGACCTGTTTGCCATGTACATGGACCCGGCGGTCCACGCGGAGTTTACCGGCGGCCCGGCGAAGATAAGCGAAGAGGCTGGCTCAGCCTTTGAGGCCTTCGGTGGATTGTTGAAAGGGCGCACGCTGCAGGTGGTCAAGCCACGACTGATCGTCCAGTCCTGGCGTTCCGTGAACTTTGCGGACGACGATCCGGATTCCACGCTGATCATTATGTTCATGGAAGAGGATGATGGCGCCGGGCGAATCGACCTGATCCATCTCGACGTTCCCGAAAGCGACTATCAAGGCGTCTCCGGTGGCTGGGAGTCACGCTATTTCGCACCCTGGCTGGAATATTTGCAGGCCCGCTGAGGCCCTGTTCCCGCCATATTGCGCGGAAATACTGTTGCAGAACGGGTCCTCACGCGTGACAATACAAGCCCAAAGTTTTCGACCGTCAATGGCAGCGCGACGCGCTGATTTTTTTTGTCGTTCGGGGGCATGTCTGTTCGGCAATGCCGGATGTTTCAAGAGCCAGAGTTTCTGGTCAGACCTATCAAGAGAAGATTATGTCAGAGCAAGTAGAAGGCACCGTCAAATGGTTCAACGATGAAAAGGGATTCGGATTCATCGAACGTGATGGCGGTAAAGATGTTTTCGTTCATTTCAGTGCTATCAACGCTACCGGTCGCAAGACCTTGCGGGAAGGCCAAAAAGTCATGATGACGGTGAGCCAGGGTGAAAAAGGCCCGCAGGCGGAGAACGTAACACCGGTGTAATGATCCAGACCGGGCGAATAGCTGTCGGGACAGCTCTACGCCAGGAGACGGAGTAATCGAAGGCCCGAAGTAAGGCATCAAGCCGTGCTTCGGGCCTTTTCATTTGCGAGATCAGGAAGAATGAAAGCAACGATACGTGAGTTTCTCAAACTCGAGTCAGCCAGCGGCATCACGTTGATGATGACAGCGGCTTTGGCGATGATCGTCGCGAATTCGCCGCTACAAGTCTGGTACGCTTTGTTGCTAGACGTTCCCGTCGAGGTCCGTGTCGGCGCGCTGTATATCGCCAAGCCTTTGATCTTGTGGATTAACGACGGTCTGATGGCGGTGTTCTTTTTCTTCGTCGGGCTCGAACTCAAGCGCGAGATTCTCGAGGGAGAGCTGTCCCGGCCGGCCAATGTTCTGCTGCCCGCCATTGGTGCAATCGGTGGCGTTGTGGTTCCGGTCGGCATCTACATCGCGATGAATCATGACGATGTGTCGGCGATGAACGGTTGGGCGATTCCGGCGGCGACCGACATCGCGTTCGCGCTCGGCATACTGATGTTGCTCGGCAATCGCGTGCCCATATCGCTCAAGGTGTTCCTCGTGTCGATCGCCATATTCGACGATCTCGCCGCCGTTCTCATAATCGCATTCTTCTATACGAGCGAGCTGTCAGTCATGGCGCTGAGTATCGCCGCTGCATGTCTCATCGTCCTCGGCGTTTTTGCCACGCGCGGCGTGTCGGCGCTATCGCCGTACATCTGGGTCGGGTTGATCATGTGGGTGGCAGTATTGAAATCGGGTGTGCACGCGACGCTGGCCGGTGTCGCGCTGGCGGCGTTCATTCCGATGCGCGCGAGCGACGAACCGGAACGGTCGCCATTGCGCGAACTCGAGCACGACCTGCATTACCTTGTGGCATTTTTCGTATTGCCGGTATTCGCCTTCGCCAATTCCGGGGTGTCGCTGGCCGGCGTCGGTCTGGCGCAGCTGATGCACCCGGTACCGCTGGGCATTGCCGCGGGATTGTTCCTCGGCAAGCAACTGGGTGTTTTCCTTTGTTGCTGGCTGGCGATCAGGCTGGGCTTTGCACGTATGCCTCAAGGCGCCAACTGGGGCAGCCTGTATGGTGTAGCCGTGTTGTGTGGTGTCGGTTTCACAATGAGCCTGTTCATCGGTTCGCTGGCATTCGAAGGCAGTGGTACGGACATGCACACCGTTTTCGATGAACGACTCGGAATCATAGTGGGATCGCTCGCATCCGGCCTCGTCGGCTATCTTGTACTGCGGCGAAGCCTGCCGAAGGCAGCTGTCGACGACTGATGCAAAGCGCAGAACCACCCCTCCTGACACCGGCAGCCGAGCCCGACTTGCGGGTCCTGATGTCCTGGTTTCCGGATGCGAACAGCACGCGTATCTGGGGTGGTCCTTCGTTTCGCTTTCCGTTTACCTTCGAATCTTTTGCAGCGGATGTGCGTTGGCCGTCGATGGCGAGTCGCTGCCTGCGCGACGGCGATCGGATGATCGCGTTCGGTCAGTATTACGATCGCTACCATCGCATCAATTTTGCCCGGTTGGCCGTGCATCCGGCTCGGCGAGGCGGCGGCGTAGGCAAGCGATTGCTGGCTTTGTTGATGCAGGAGGCGGTCAAGGAAATGGACCTGGCCGAGTTTTCATTGTTCGTTTACCGTGACAATGCGCCGGCCATCGCCTGCTATAAGGCACTGGGATTTGCGCAGAGCGAGTTTCCTCCCGATGCGCCGCTGAAGGACGTTGCCTACTACATGACGCGCCGCGCCCGGTACAATTCAGATTCGTGATTTGCAGTTGCCGAAATCGAAAAAGGGGAGTGATATGCACAAAAGCAGATTTGTCGGCTTCATCATCGATTGCAAGACAGATGACCTGGATTCCGCTGCGGGCTTCTGGTCGGCGGCGCTCGGAATTGCGCAGAAGAAAAAGGAAGGCAAGTACGTCACGCTGGGTACCGCTCCCGGCGACCCCTACATCGAAGTACAAACCGTAGACCATGCCAGCCGCGTGCACATCGACATCGAATCCGATGACGTGGACGCGGAGGCTGCCAGGCTGATTGCGCTCGGTGCAAAAGAGCTTGCTCGGGTGCATACCTGGGTCGTGCTGGAAGCGCCTACCGGCCAACGCTTTTGCGTCGTGCGCGCGCAGAGCAAGGATTTCGCGAAGAAAGCCAATGTCTGGAAGTGAGAAACCGTTGGACCGAGAAACGCTGCGTCGGAGCGAGGCGCTTAATAGACCTCAATCGTCCTTTCTCGCCCTCACATAGGCCTGCTGCAAATCCTCCAGTTCCGTCCAGCGTCGCAACGCTAGGTCCAAGTCGTGTTGCATGGCCTCGGCCTGCTCGAGAACCGGCTTCACCAGATCGTGAGGCTGAGCATAGAAGCCGCGATCGGCCATCTTCCGCTGCAGTCCGGCAAGTTCGCTTTCCAGCCTCTCTATTCTTTCAGGCAGCGACTCGAGTTCCCGTTGCTCGTTGAATCCGAGTTTTTTCGGTTTGGTCGCGTTGCGCACCGTTTTGTCATTGGCTGGCGGAACCTGCGGCGTAACCGGATTCTCCGTTTCCGCCAGCAGCCGGCCGTGGCGTAGCCAGTCGCTGTAACCGCCAACGTATTCCTGTACGCGGCCATCGCTTTCGAATACCAGCACGCTGGTCACGACGTTGTCGAGGAACTCCCGGTCGTGGCTGACGACGATCAGCGTGCCGTTGTAGCTGGTCAGCCGGTCTTCGAGTACTTCGAGCGTTTCCATGTCCAGGTCGTTGGTTGGTTCGTCGAGTACCAGCAGGTTGGCCGGCCGCGTGAACAGTTTGGCGAGGATGACGCGATTGCGTTCGCCGCCCGACAGTGCCCGGACCGGTGTCTGTGATCGCTTGGGGCTGAAAAGGAATCCTTTGAGGTATCCGACGATATGACGATCCTTGCCGTTCAGCTTGATGTAGGTTTTGCCATCTCCGACGTTGTCGGCCACGGACCTGGTCTCGTCGAGCGATTCGCGCAGCTGGTCGAAATAGCCGATCTCGATGTTCGTACCGTGCTTGATGGTTCCGCTTTGTGGTTGCAGGTCGCCCAGCAACAAGCGCAACAGCGTGGTTTTGCCGACGCCGTTGTTGCCGAGAATTCCGATACGATCGCCGCGCATGATCCTGGTCGAGAAGCCCTCGATCAGCGGCTTGCCGTCGAAGCTGTAGCTGACGTTTTTTGCACGCACGACTTTGCGGCCGGACTGGTCCGCTTCCTCGATATGGATCCGGGCACTGCCGTCCTTCTTCACACGTTTCGCGCGTTCTTCGCGCATTCGCATAAGAGCCCGGGCGCGCCCTTCGTTGCGCGTGCGTCGCGCCTTGATGCCCTGGCGTATCCAGATTTCTTCCTGCTCGAGCTTCTTGTCGAACAGGGCGTGTTCCCGGGCCTCGTCTTCCAGCGCCTTTTCCTTACGCCGGACGAAATTCGCGTAGTCACCGGGCCAGCTGGTCAGCTTGCCGCGGTCGATCTCCACGATGCGCGTTGCCAGTTTCTGCAGGAATGCGCGATCGTGAGTTATGAACAGCACCGAGCCCTCGTAGGAATAAACGACGTTTTCGAGCCACTGGATCGTGACAATGTCCAGGTGATTGGTCGGTTCATCCAGCAGCAGCAGATCGGGCTTTTGTACCAGCGCACGGGCCAGCGCAACGCGCCGTTTCCAGCCGCCGGACAGCTCGCTCATTTTCTTTTCAGCCGGCAGATCGAGTTCCGTGATCGTGGACTCGACTCGCTGTTCGATGTTCCAGCCGCCGTGTGCGTCGATCTGCTGGTGTAGCAGCTGCAGATCGAGCAGGCCTTGCCGGTCCAGGTCTTCCGCGGAGCGCCGCTGGTATTCATCGAGTAGCGCCTGGATGCCGGTCAGGCCGGATCGGACGACATCGTGGACGCGCTGATGCATCTCTTCGGGCAAGGACTGCGCGAGCTGGCTGATCACCAGTCCCGACTTGCGAACCACCTCGCCGTGATCCGGCTCGAGCTGGCCGGTGATCAGCTTCAGCGTCGTCGACTTGCCGGCACCGTTACGGCCGATAAGACAAATCCTTTCGCCTGGCTCGATTGCGAACTCGGCGCCTGTCAGGATTTTTTGCTCGCCGAAATCGAGCGATAGGTCTTCGAAACGAATGAGGGACATGGTGTGATTGGTCTGGCGCAATTTCCAGCGGTAGCGAATATTTGAAGTACGGGCACGACCTACGTAGTGTCTGCCGGCGGGAATAGTACGGGATATGAGTCGTGAACGAGCAGCGATTGATCGAAATCGAGACCAAACTGGCACACCAGGAGCAACTGCTGTCCGAACTGGACCGGGCGCTGACCGGCCAGCAGGCGCAAATGACGCGACTGGAGCAGCTTTGCCAGTCGCTGATCGACAGAATTCGTTCGATGGCCGACGCGGCGCCTGCCGGACCTGCGGGCGACGAACGCCCGCCGCACTACTGATCTTTGACGCCGCCCGGACTGTGGTGCTGTTGGGGTATATTGTGCCGGGCCGGACCGCGGCCACGATTCAGCCAGGGAGTTTCCATGTCGAAGGTTTGCAGATCGTTTGTCCTGCTTTGGCTTTCCGCCGTGACTTTGCCGGCTGTTGCGCAGGACGTCTACGTACCCGCAGAACTGGAACCCTGGAAACGCTGGGTACTGCATGACAAGGACTATCGCGATTGTCCGTTCATTTTCAATCGGGCGGCCAGCGGGCGCGACGACTACCTCTGTGCATGGCCCGGAACTCTGTCGATTAGTGCAAACGCCAATGGCGCCTCGTTTTCCCAGGCGTGGACTGTTTACGCGGACCAGCAATGGGTAAGTCTTCCGGGTGACAGCAGGGTATGGCCGGAAGAGGTCCAGGTCGACGGCCGTACGTCAAGCGTCGTGCTTCGTGACGGCTTGCCGACGCTGAGGCTCGGCCCGGGCCGGTACACGGTCAGCGGCCGATTCGTCTGGGAGCAACGGCCGCAGACGCTGGCCATTCCGAGCCAGAGCGGATTGCTGACGCTGACTGTCGACGGGCGGCGCGTTGCCAGGCCCGATCGAAATCAGGCCGGCGTCTGGCTCGGCGAACGCAGCCAGGGCAAGGCGGAGCAGAACTCGCTGCAGGTGCAGGCTTATCGCTTGCTCTCCGACGACGTGCCGTCGCGGCTCACGACACTGCTTACTATCGATGTGTCCGGAAGTGTTCGCGAGGAATTGTTCGGACCGGCGCTGCCGGGCGGCTGGACGCCGTTGTCGATCGATTCCGAATTGCCGGCCAAACTCGAGCCGGATGGCAGCATTCGTTTGCAGCTTCGCCCGGGGCGCTGGCAACTCGGCGTGATGGCACGGGCCGACGGTGTCATGAACGAAGTGGCGATGCCGGTGCCGAAAGCCAATATGCCGGGCGACGAGATCTGGAGTTACCGCTCGAACGACAAACTTCGCGTTACCGCGGTCGAGGGATCGAACCCGGCGGATCCGGACCAGGTCGGAGTGCCGGGCGAGTGGCAGGAGCTGCCGGCATTTCGCATGCAACAGGGCGACACGCTGACCCTCAGCGAGCGGAGCCGCGGACGGGTCGCTGCCGACAATCGCCTGCAGATCGACCGCCAGCTATGGCTCGACTTCAATGGCGATGGCTTTACCTACGCGGATAAAATCAGCGGCGAGATGCGCAGCGAATGGCGCCTGAACATGGCGGCACCGTTCGCCTTGCTGAATGCGACGGAAGCCGGCGAGAACCTGTTGATTACGCGCAGCGGCGCAGACGCGCCGAGCGGCATCGAAGTGCGTCAGAGCAACGTTGAGCTGGAGGCATTCGGCCGGCTGGAAACGCGGGGCGAGTTTGCGGCCGCGGGCTGGGACTCGCGCGTCGAGAGCATGGATATCACGTTGAACCTTCCACCCGGGCACCGACTGTTCGCGGCACCCGGCGTCGACAGCGCCGACGGCAGCTGGATCAGCCAGTGGCAGCTGCTGGATTTCTTCGTGCTGCTGATCATCACTATTGCGACGGCGCGCCTGTTCGGCAATGCCGCCGGTGCTATTGCGTTGCTTGCTTTGACCTTGAGTTTGCATGAATCCGGCAGTGCGGCGTGGAGCTGGCTGAACCTTCTCGCCGCAGTGGCTTTGGTGCGCGTAGCACCGGACGGTCGGCTGGCGACTGTGGCCAAAGCCTATCGATCGATCAGCCTGGTTGCATTGCTGGTGATCATTGTGCCGTTCATGGTCGGGCAGATTCGCGACGCGTTGTATCCGCAGCTGGAAGTGCGCGTTCAGGACTACCGCGACTTTCTTGGCATTACTTCCGTTCCCGAAGACGACATGTATACAAAGTATCCGGCCAGCGCGCCGGCAGAATCCGATGCGTCGATGCGACGCGAAATGAAGACCAGCCGCGAAAACATGGCCGTCGAGGAAATCATCGTCACCGGTGCGAGAATTTCCAAGAGCTACTCGCGCTATGCCGACAACGCGGTCGTGCAGGCCGGGCCCGGCCGACCCGACTGGACTTGGAACCGCTATGAGCTGGAATTCAGCGGCCCGGTTGACACGGACAGAACGATGCGGCTTGTCGTCATTCCGGACTGGCTGGTCAGCGTGCTGCGTTTCATCGCTGTTTTTGCCATCGCGGCTTTTGCGGGGCTGTTTGCATTCGAGACAAGCGGGAGAAAACCCCGCTGGAATCTGCCGGGCGGCATACGCATCGGCAATGCCGCGTCGTCTGCGGCGTTGCTTTTGATGGCGTGCACATTGTTCGCTACGCCGGATGCCCGCGCGGAGACACCGTCTGCGCAGATTCTGCAGGAACTGGAGCGACGCCTGTTGGCCGCGCCCGATTGCGCGCCACGCTGCGCCGAAATGGTTACGGCAGATGTGCGCGTTTCCGCCGATTCAGTATCCATGGAGTTGACAATGCACGCGCTGGAAAACGTCGCGATGCCGTTGCCAGGTTCGATGGATGGCTGGCGGGCTGAAAGAATTTCGGTCAACGGCTCGACGGCGGTGCCGGTGTATCGCGGCGACGACGGGGGCCTGTGGATTCAACTTCGCCCCGGGCAATCCAGCGTATCGATGCAAGGACCGCTGCCGCCCGTTGCCAGTCTCGAGATACCGTTTCTGTCGCCGCCGCGTACGATCACCACGCGCAGTGACGGATGGTTCCTGGCGGGGGTCCGCGAGCGGCGATTGCTGAGCGGCTCGCTGCAACTGACGCGCCTGCAACAGGAAAGCGACGAGACGGGCGCCGCTGCCTGGGAAATGAGCCGATTGCCGCTATTCGTACGCGTCGAACGGCAGCTCGAATTCGATCTCGACTGGCGCGTGAATACAACCGTTTATCGCATTGCCCCACAGCAGGGTGCATTGAGCATCGATCTGCCGTTGCTCGATGGCGAGTCGATCGTGAGCGCCGACTTCAAGGTCATCGACAACAAGGTGCAGGTGTCGATGAACCCGGGAGCACAGAGCGTCTCCTGGAATTCGACTTTGCCGCGGAAATCGCCGCTGGTGCTCAGCGTGGCCAGCGGCGTGCCGTGGAGCGAGGTGTGGCGGCTTGCCGTCGGCAGCGTTTGGCATGCCGAATTCGAAGGTGTTCCGGAAAGCGAGACCGGCAATAACAGCAGCGAGGTAAGGATCGCGGAATTCTATCCGCGCGGCGGCGAATCGCTGACCGTGTACGCCGACAGGCCGGAAGGCGTCAGCGGCAACACGCTGGCATTCGACCAGGTCACCCTGCAGACGACCCTTGGCGCGCGGACCCAGGATGTGAGCCTGGCGCTGCAGTACCGCAGCACGCGCGGCGCACAACACGTACTGACGCTGCCGGCCGATGCCGAAGTCATTTCGGTTGTCATCGATGGCAGGACCGAGTCGCTGCGCGCAAACGGCGGCGAGCTCAGCCTGCCGATCCTTCCGGGCGAGCATTCGATAGAAGTCGACTGGCGCAGCGACTCGCCGGTCGGTTTTCGCGCACGGACGCCCCGGGTCGATCTCGGTGCCGAGGCGGGCAATATTACGCTCGGCATGGAGGTACCGGACAATCGCTGGGTACTGTTCGCCAGCGGTCCGGACCTCGGCCCGGCGGTGCTTTACTGGTCTGAGCTCGCGGCGTTGATCCTGCTCGCGCTGGTACTCGGGCGGATCGACCTGACGCCGCTCGGCACCCGCCAGTGGATCCTGCTGGGCCTGGGTTTCAGTACCTTCTCCTGGGGCGCTTTTGCCGTGGTCGCCGTGTGGTTGCTGAGCAGCGGCGCGCGCCATCGCTTCCGGCTGACCCAGGCGTCGCGGCATTTCAACCTGCTGCAGATCGGGTTCGCGCTGCTGTCGATCGCGGCGCTCTTCGCCATCGTGACCAGCCTGCCGGCCGGACTGCTCGGAACGCCGGACATGCATATCGACGGTTACCGGTCATTCGGCAATTCACTGCACTGGTTCGCGGACAGGAGTGCTTCGGTTCTGCCGCAGGCATCGGCACTGACGGCGCCGCTGTGGTTCTACAAGGCACTGATACTGGTCTGGGCGCTGTGGCTCAGTTTCGCGTTGCTCCGCTGGTTGCCCTGGGTGTGGCAGGCGTTCGTGCAGGAAGGGCTGTGGCGTCCGCGACAAAAAGCGCGTGGCAAAACCGCAGGAGCAACCGGGTCATGACGGCCGGTGCTGGGGGAAACAAGGTCTCACTGCAAATCGGCTGGATCGCCGTCTTCCTGCTCGTGCTGGTGTGGTCCGGTATCAAACCGCACGATTACCCGACCTGGTTTCTCGAAGTGTCGCCGGCGCTGATCGGTGCGGCTGTGTTGTGGTTCACGAGACATGGTTTTCCGCTGACGCGGCTGACCTACGTGCTCATCCTGGCGCATTGCATCATCCTGATGATCGGCGGGCATTACACCTACGCCGAAGTACCACTCGGCGATTGGGTTCGCGATGCGTTTGACGGAGATCGAAACGATTACGACAAGCTGGGCCATTTAGTGCAGGGCTTCGTTCCCGCGATCATTGCGCGCGAGATCATGATTCGTAAAAACGTTTTCAATAGCGCACGCTGGCGCGATTTTTTCATCGTGTCGTTCTGCCTCGGCTTCAGCGCGTTCTACGAACTCATCGAATGGTGGGTAGCACTGCTGTCGGAAGAGGCCGCGGAGTCCTTCCTCGGTACGCAAGGCTACGTCTGGGATACGCAATCGGACATGGGGCTCGCTCTACTCGGCGCGTTGCTCGCGCTGCCGATGCTCGGCCGCCTGCACGATCGCCAGATGAAAGCGGCCGGATATACTCGCTGAGCCGACTGTGAACTTTTCCATCGTACCTGCGGCGAAGTCGCACCTGTCGGCCATTCCGCGCATCGAGCAGGCGGCGGCTTCCGTATTTTCGGAAGCCGATCTTCCGCTGCACATCCGTTTTCGTGTCACAGACCGGAAAACCTTGGCGGACGCGCAGCGCGAGAGGCGGCTGTGGGTGGCCGTCAATTCGAAGGGCGAGCCGGTCGGCTTTGCATTGGCCTGCGTTATCGACGAGCAGGCACATCTCGATGAAATGGACGTACTTCCGGACTATGCGCGCCGCGGCATCGGCACGAAACTGGTCGAGACGGTCGTGAAGTGGGCTGACGACGAAGGCTTTGACGAGCTGACACTCACTACATTCAGGCACTTGCCATGGAATGCGCCGTATTATGCCGCGCTCGGATTCGAGATCGTCGAAGCCTGCATGCAGGGTGATGAAATGCACGAGCTGATGCGAAAGGAAGCAAAGGCGGGATTGAAGGCCGCAAATCGGGTTTGCATGCGCAGGTTGCTCCAGGGCCAGTCGTGACGAATCGCAGAAAACGCTGCGCATTCCTTACAATGCAGGATACGTCGGGCTGGTCCATCGATGCCGACCTGGCTTTCGCGCCGCTCGCAAAGCTTGGCTGGCATTGCGAATGGAAGCCCTGGCGCGAGCCGGGTGTGGACTGGAGCGACTTCGATGCGGTGTACATCGCCGCACCCTGGGACTACCCGACGGATCCGGCCGGTTTCCTTAAAGTGCTGGCCGAGATAGATGCGTCGGGGGTAGTGCTGGTCAACGACCTGTCGCTGGTGCGTTGGAACCTGGCCAAAACCTATTTGCGCGATCTCGAATCGCGCGGCGCGTCGATCGTGCCGAGCCGCTGGTGTGAGGAATCGACCGGGCGCTGGTTCGACGATGGCGGACTCGACGAGGGTTTTGCCACGTTCGGAAACGACATCATTGTCAAGCCGATCGTCAGCACCAACGCGACCGATACTTTCCTGCTATCGAAGCCGGTCGATGCCGCGACACTGAAACAGTTAAAGAAGACATTTGCGGAGCGACCCTTCGTAGTACAGCCGTTTGTTGCGAGCATTCGGACGGAAGGTGAGATTTCGCTTTTCTATTTCGGCGATCGGTACAGTCACGCGATCCAGAAGATACCGAAGAGCAGCGATTTCCGCGTCCAGGAAGAACACGGCGCTGAAATCTTTGCCATCGAGCCCGAGTCGTCACTGCGGGAGACCGCCGACCTCGTCATAAGCCTGGTCGATCCGTTGCCGGTCTACTGCCGCAGCGACTTTGTGCGCGGCGCCGACGGACGATTCCTGGTAATGGAACTCGAGATGATCGAACCCTCGATGTACCTGCGCATGCACGATGCGGCGCCGCAAAGATTCGCCGAAGCCCTGGATCGTTACGTACGCCGGCAATCGTTGATGCGGTAACGCCTGAAAGGTACCTTGTAGGAGCCTGCATTGCAGGCGACATTACTAGGCCGCTGCCAATAATGCGCTAAAGATCAATCCGCACCCATCGAAACGCCACTCTCACCCGAGCGGGCGGATTGCACACTCCGCATACCACGCCGTGTCGGCGGCCGATTTGTTTCCGCGTCCCCTGCGATGCAGGCTCCTACAGCAGAGATCAGGCGCGGCGACGTTTGCGGGTGCTGCCGAGCAGCGGTTTGAGGTACTGGCCGGTAAACGAAGCCTCGTTCGCCGCTATCTCTTCCGGCGTGCCGGTGGCAATGATCCGGCCGCCGCCGTCACCGCCTTCGGGGCCGAGGTCGACGACCCAGTCCGCGGTCTTGATGACGTCGAGGTTGTGTTCGATGACGACAATCGTGTTGCCCTTGTCACGCAGCCGGTGCAATACCGCGAGCAGTTGCTCGATGTCGTGAAAGTGCAGGCCGGTGGTCGGCTCGTCCAGGATGTAAAGCGTATTGCCGGTATCGCGTTTCGATAATTCCTTTGCCAGCTTCACTCGCTGCGCCTCGCCGCCCGAGAGCGTTGTCGCATTCTGTCCGAGGCGGATATATGAAAGCCCTACATCCAGCAGCGTCTGCAGTTTTTTCGCAATGACCGGTACGTTCTGAAAAAATGCCAGTGCATCCTCGACAGTCATTTCCAGCACTTCCCGAATGTTCCTGCCCTTGTAACGAATTTCCAGCGTCTCGCGGTTGTAGCGTTGGCCGCGGCATACATCGCAAGGCACGTAAACGTCCGGCAGGAAATGCATTTCCACTTTCAACACGCCATCGCCCTGGCAGGCTTCGCATCGGCCGCCCTTGACGTTGAAACTGAAACGTCCCGGCATGTAGCCGCGCGAGCGGGCTTCCTGCGTGCCGGCAAACAATTCGCGAATAGGTGTGAACAAGCCGCTGTAGGTCGCCGGATTCGAGCGCGGCGTCCGGCCTATCGGGCTCTGGCTGATATCGATGACGCGATCGACCTGCTCCAGGCCTTCAATGGAATCGTGCGGCGCCGGGTTGCTGTTGCTGCGATTCAGTCGATCGGCGACAGCTTTGTACAGCGTGTCGTTAACCAGCGTAGATTTTCCGGAACCGGAAACACCGGTCACACAGGTCATCAGGCGCAACGGAATGGCAACATCGACGCCCTGCAGGTTGTTGCCGCGTGCACCGATGATTTTCAGCATGTGTTTTTTGTTCACCGGATTGCGCTGATCGGGCAGCGCGATTGCACGTTTACCCGACAGGTATTGCCCGGTGAGCGATTCCGCGCAATTGCGAATCTCATCCGGCGTGCCGGATGCCACAACGGTGCCGCCGTGCACACCGGCACCTGGCCCGAGATCGACAACGTGGTCGGCGGCAAGAATGGCTTCTTCGTCGTGCTCGACGACGATGACCGTGTTGCCTATATCGCGAAGATGAATCAGCGTGCCGAGCAAGCGCTTGTTGTCCCGCTGGTGAAGGCCTATCGAGGGTTCGTCGAGAATGTACATGACACCGACCAGTCCGGAACCGATCTGGCTGGCCAGCCGGATGCGCTGGGCTTCACCGCCCGAAAGGGTGTCGGCGCTGCGATCAAGCGACAGGTAGTCGAGCCCGACGTCGCTCAGGAAACCAAGGCGCGCACCGATCTCCTTGACGATCTTGTCGGCGATCGTCGAGCGCCAGCCTTCGAGCTGCAGGTTCTCGAAGAATTCCCGCGCATGTCCCACCGCCAAACCACTGATTTCCGGCAAGGAGCGGTCGGCGATGAACACATTGCGTGCGGAGCGATTCAGACGCGTGCCATTGCAATCCGGGCACGGCTGGCTGTTCAAAAAGCGCGACAGCTCTTCGCGCACCGCACTGGACTCCGTTTCGCGATAGCGCCGATCGAGGTTAGGCAGCACCCCCTCGAAGCGGTGATGCTGGCGTATCTGCATGCCGCGGGAGTTTGCGTAGTGAAATTCGATCTTTTCCTTGCCGCTGCCGTAGAGCACGACCTCTTGCATTTCCTCCGGCAGCTCGCGAAACGGCGTTTCGATGTCGAACTTGTAATGGGCCGCAAGGCTTTGAATCATTTGGAAATAGTAGGTGGTCTTGCGGTCCCAGCCGCGAATTGCACCGCCCGCGAGCGACAATTCCTGGTTGACCACGACGCGGTCCGGCTCGAAGAATTGTTTCACGCCGAGGCCGTCGCAGGTCTGGCAGGCGCCGCTCGGGTTGTTGAAAGAAAACAGCCGCGGCTCGAGTTCGGTCAGGCTGTAGCCGCAGATGTTGCAGGCAAATCGGTCCGAGAAGACCAGTTCTTCGGCTTTCGGCTCGTCCATGAATGCAATGCGGGCGACCCCGTCTGCGATGCGCAACGCCGTCTCGAACGATTCGGCAAGCCGAAGCTTCAGATCGCTGCGTACCTTTATGCGATCTACGATGACATCGATATTGTGTTTCTTTCGCAGGTCGAGTTTCGGCGGATCGTCGAGTTCGTATAATTCGCCGTTGATACGCGCGCGAATGAATCCCTGCGCCATCAAGTCCTGCATCAGTTGAAGATGCTCACCCTTGCGATCGGCGACGACCGGCGCGAGCAACATCAGCTTGCTGTCCTCCGGCAATGCGAGCACCTGGTCGACCATCTGGCTGATCGTCTGAGCTTCGAGCGTCACGCCGTGATCCGGGCAACGCGGCGTGCCGGCGCGCGCAAACATCAGTCTCAGGTAGTCGTGAATTTCGGTGACGGTACCCACCGTCGAGCGCGGATTGTGAGAAGTTGACTTTTGCTCGATCGAGATAGCGGGTGAGAGTCCGTCGATGTGATCGACATCAGGTTTTTCCATCATCGACAGGAATTGGCGCGCGTATGCCGACAGCGACTCGACGTAACGCCGCTGTCCCTCGGCGTAGATCGTGTCGAACGCGAGCGACGACTTGCCGGAGCCCGACAGGCCGGTGAATACGATCAGTTTGTCGCGCGGCAGGCTTAAATGCAGGTCTTTGAGGTTGTGCGTCCTCGCGCCGCGAATATCGATGGACTTCATTGTGTTTCCGGGTAAACGTCGAACAACCTGCTAATATACGCCGCCGCTTGCGATCGGCGCAAAACAGCTGCCGGATATTTGCCTGGCCTGTGTATGCCTGCGGATGGGAGTCGCGTGGAATTTTGTCGGTGATTTTCTTCGAGATCAGCACCTTAGAGAAACAGCAAGAAGAACGAATGAGCGACAATCCGAATCAGCTGCTTGCAAAGATGCTGCCCGAAGAGAAGCGGGCCGTTGGCGTCGTGGCGCTGATTGCAATGATTCGCATGTTCGGCTTGTTCGCGCTGCTGCCGGTATTGTCGGTCTATGCGGCAGGGCTTGCCGATGCCACGCCGATGCTGATCGGCATTGCTGTCGGCGGATACGGCCTGACGCAAGCTATTTTGCAGATTCCGCTCGGCACACTGTCGGATCGGTTCGGTCGAATCCCTGTCATTCTTGGCGGGCTCGCCATTTTCGCGGCCGGCAGCATACTCGCGGCGCAGAGCGACTCCATTTACGGGGTAATCACAGGGCGCCTGTTGCAGGGTGCCGGCGCCGTATCGGCGACCCTGACGGCGCTGCTTGCGGATGCGACGCGCGAAGAAGTGCGGACCCGGACCATGGCGGTCTTCGGCATCGGCATTGGCCTGTCGTTTCTGATCGCATTGGTGGTCGGTCCGCTGATCGCCGCCGCTACCAGCGTACGCTCGCTGTTCTGGCTGGCAGCGGCCCTGGCCGGCGTGGCAGCACTGTTGCTTATCGCGCTGCCTCGCGGCATTCAGCAGCCCGAACGGCGCGGCGTGACCCGCTTTTCGGCGGCCTTCCGTCCCGATCTGTTACGTCTCGACGCTTACGTATTCGTCTTGCACACGCTTTTGACAGCGAGTTTTGTTGCATTGCCGTTCCTGATGCAAAACGAATTGCAGATGGTCATGACCAGCCATTGGAAGATCTATGTCGCGGCGCTGCTGGTTTCGTTGGTCGGTACGATACCGCTGATCGTGGCGGACGAGCGGCGCGGCAAACGCTGGACGCTGACGGTGGCGATACTGCTGCTCGTCGCGGGCGAACTGCTGCTGGCGCTCGGTGGTTACACGCCGACGATGGTCTTGATCGCGCTCGCGATCTTTTTCGCCGGGTTCAATTTTCTGGAGGCCGGCTTGCCGGCAAGGCTGTCGATCGCCGCGGCCGGCGAGATTCGCGGCGCGTCTTTCGGCGTGTTCTCCAGCTCCCAGTTTCTCGGCGCCTTTGCCGGTGGCCTGCTGGGCGGGCGATTCCTTTCGGGAGGCGATCCGGGAACGGTTTTCCTGGCCTGCGCGTTGCTTGGCGGCCTCTGGCTGCTGCTGCATCAAAGCAGTGGAATACGGGACAATGGCGGCGAAAACGCCGGAAATCGGACTGGCAATTGAGGCGCCAGGCCCTACAATAGGCTCCCCCTGCCGCGCAGGAACCCGCCCGCCAGCGACGAATAGCCCGAAAAATCGTCGTGTGAGCCGGCCAAAATTATCAGAAAGTGAGAGAGCGCCATGTCCCGTGGAATTAACAAAGTCATCATCGTCGGCAACCTCGGTAACGACCCCGAAACCCGCTATATGCCCAGCGGCTCGGCCGTCACCAACTTGAGCGTTGCGACCAACGAATCGTGGAAAGACAAGCAGACTGGCGAGCAAAAAGATCGTACCGAATGGCACAAGGTTGCCATGTTCGGCCGGCTGGCCGAGATCGCAGCGGAGTATCTGCGCAAGGGCTCGCAGGTTTACATAGAAGGCAAATTGCGCACCCGCAAATGGCAGGACAAGGAAGGTCAGGACCGCTACACGACGGAAATCGTCGCCGACGAAATGCAGATGCTCGGCGGACGGACCGGCGGTGGCGGTGGTGCGCCGGCCATGAACGATTCCTCCGACCGCAGTCCTCCGCCACGCGCCTCCGGTGACGATTTCGACGACGATATTCCTTTCTGATTTTCTCGTCATTGCGAGCGCAGCGAAGCAATCTTGCAAACCCACGATGCACTCTGAAAGATTGCTTCGCTGCGCTCGCAATGACGTTGGTGTTTGCTCGCAATGACGTTGGTGTTTGCTCGCAACGACGTTGGTGTTTG